>Ga0180433_10008725_pt1 | contig 12552 bp, 11 predicted proteins | sample SS_ome_8_FD_132980 | JGI IMG/M metagenome (GOLD analysis project Ga0180433, IMG submission 132980) | Hypersaline lake sediment archaeal communities from the Salton Sea, California, USA - SS_1_D_1 metaG | ecosystem: Environmental > Aquatic > Non-marine Saline and Alkaline > Hypersaline >... | reverse complement strand
GAAGAGGCTCTAAATTCGAAGCACGAAACTCGAAATCCGAAACAATACAGAATGACAAAAACTACAATGATCCAAACAATACGCATATCTTATGTCACGAATCCGGTTTTGTTTTTGTCATTAGGACATTTGTTTTTCGAATTTGTTTCGTATTTCGATATTCGGATTTCGGATTTGAGCGGCGCTACACTCGGAAATCATGCCCTCTGGGCTTAGACCAAGGCCGGGCCCTCTGGACCCGGATTTTTACTGGGGATGTCCAGATGAAACACCCAAAACAAACTGCGCCCTGGCGTATGAGGAAGCATGGATGCTTGCATGCGACAGTCACAATGACATGTTTCGCGCTGCTTCTATTTTTCGGTCCGCGGCTCGTGCGAGCTGAAGCGGACGCTCCAAATGACGTGAAACTCAACACGCCGGGGCGCTCAATCGATTCCAGGAAATCGGCGAAATCACTTCTCAGAAAGCTGACGGAAGCGCCCGTTCCGACCATCCGTTTTTTGAGTCTTCGGTATGATGTTCATATGGACGTCGGGTGGAGCGTTCAGGTGAAAATAGACGCGACCCTGGAGATGAGAAATGATAAAGGCGGTTACATCGCCACCTTCAGTCTGTCGGAGCCCGTCGGCGAAGATCTTTGGAGCCGATTTGCATTATCGATCTTTGGACAACACACGTCACAATACAAAGAGATGATGCGGAGTGTGGAAACGAGGTTGGAGGAAAAATTCCATCTCAAGGAAGGTCGGTTTCTGACACAAGAATTAAAAGAAATCCTACCCGCTGTAAAACAGTACGAAAATCAATCCGGAATCCGTGTACGCTTTGATTACGTTGAGAATTCAATTCAGTTTTGGGAGGATCAAACGAAAACAGAATTCGACCAAACTCTCAAATATACAGGTCAAGTGGGGCCTATGACGGGGTTTTTCAATTTCATTTTTTTTGAAAAACCCCACACCGACTTGAAGATCACGAATGCGCTCAAACGCGTTGAAGAGGTGGAGACTTCCGGCGGTTTCGCCTCGCGTGAGAAGAAAGTGAGTGTTGTCTTCAGCTCTGAATTGGTAAAACTACACCCGAACAATACGGGGAGGCATATGGCATATCCGAATGCTGTTTCTTTTGAGACCGACAACTTCCTTGACATCATTCACGGCAGAAACATCTACTTTGAGCTCCTCCATGACAGCACACACAACCTCAAAATTCCTTACGCCGTTCAATTGGATGGCATTATCAGCAAGACAAAAAGACGGAAAAAGGAGCACAGAATAAAACACCTCACGAGAATGAATCCAGGCTCCAGGGCATACGAAGAAGAACTTGAAGCGATCCAAGAGATGGACGAGCTCGCTGCCAAAGATGTAATTGTTTTGCTCAGGGGGGCTACGCTGCGCCACGAATAGAGATGCCTCACAAGGTCTTTCGAAGAAAAATCGGATCAACGCCTCATTTCAGAAGCGCAGAGAAACACCCTTCACTTTTTCTTCCCACTTACATCCTTCCCCATGCGGTATCGCCTCATGTAATCATCAGCGACCCGCTTTGCGTCAAGCCCCAGGTATTCCGCATAGCTCACGACAAAGCCTCTGGCATATGCCTCGGGGGGTAGGCCGTCGAATGCTTCGGTTTCTATATTCTCAAGATACTGTGTCTGTATTTTCGTGGACAGGGAAATATCCTGCAAATCGATGTTAAGCCTTTCCCGGATCTCCCGCAATGCTCGCCCACTAAAAGCGATGACCTCTGAGGATACGTCTTCCCTAAAATCCCCGTCATCTATCCGTGCGATTCTTTCATTTTCCGAACCGGGTCCCCTTTTATCAAATAGCGTCAATAAGCTCTGGTAGGCTTCCTCAATCTCTTTCAGTATCTCTTCTTTACGTTCCGGCGCCACTTCATCTTTGATCGTTAATGTGACGATGGAATCCCGCGAGTATAGCGCCTTCAAATGAAGATAGGCGTTCCGAATTTCCGAAAGGTTCGCATCCGGAGATAACTCAAGGATATCGAGATATTTGTTACGATCGTCTGGGCGCATGTTCAGTGAGTCGGACGGATATCTTTCCCGTCCAAAATGTTTTCTGTAAGTCTTTGTATTTCTTTCGCACAACGGGAGGCGGGATACGCCTGCATGTAGGGTTTCCGTTTATTGATGCATCGGGGGATGATCGGATCATATTCAATATATCCGACATAGTTGCCGTCAAGGCCGAAGTATTTTTTGCAAATGCTTTTAACCGAACTTCCGATCATTATTTCCTGACTGCTGGTAATACGGTTTAGAACGATGTAATTTCTAAACTCCGATAACTCCTGCGCAACAATATTTTCCATTGTCTTCGAGAGCCCCTTCAGATGATCCAGGAGTTGATTCAGATTGGCGATATTGTATTCTCCTCTGTTTTTCCAGGCGTCCTGAACCACATCCTTCAACCCGTGATCGCCCAAGGTGATCATGAGTTTTCTGAAGAAAGCGTTTTTCAGAAAGTAGTAGGTATTTTCAATGGATGTGATTTCCGGAACGATGACCACCAACCGTTTATCCGCAATGAGAAACGTGTCTAATGTGTTGAAATGCGCCCCGGCCCCAAGGTCTATTAAAATGAAGTCGGCATGGAGGTTCTTGATATGCCTGAATAGTTTGAGTTTTTGAGTATATTTGATTCCATCGGGTGCAAGGGAATGGATCGCGCCGATCAACAACCCCATATTCGGGATCCCGCTGTCTACGATGAGGTCGGCAAGGGGAATTTTCCGTTCCAGGAAATCCGTCAAAGAAACCTTCGGCTTATCAATACCCAGAAAGGTGTGAAGATTGGCTCCGCCGAGATCGGCGTCGATCAAAACAATCTTTTTATCCTTCTGCGCCAGATAGTTACCGATGCTGCTGATGATGAAGCTCTTGCCTGTGCCTCCTTTGCCGCCGCCGACCGCCCAAATCTCAGGATTTCCATCATTCGTGGCTGCCATCATCGAACATCCCAGCTGTTTCAAATGTCAAGGACACGAAACGCTTTCAAATGTGACGGTCCCTTGTGAAGGCCGGACCCGACAAGCGTTCGCCCATTCTACGTGATTTCCGCTTGTACAAACTCCAATCCGCTATTCCCACTCGATCGTACTGGGGGGTTTGGAGGAGATATCGTACACGACCCGATTGACACCCTTCACGCTGTTGATGATTCGGTTGGAAATCCCGGCCTGTACTTCGCAGGGGATTCTCGACCAGTCGGCGGTCATTGCATCCAAGCTATCGACAACGCGCACAGCGATCACGTTTTCGTACGTCCTTTCATCGCCCATCACACCCACAGTCCTCACCGGCAGAAGGACTGCAAAGGACTGCCAGACTTTTTCATACAAACCCGCTTTTCGGATTTCCTCAATAACGATGGCATCGGCCGACCTTAATATTTCGAGTCGCTCGGGAGTTACCTCGCCCAATATTCTGACTGCAAGACCCGGACCTGGAAAAGGTTGCCGAATTACCAATTCCCTTGGCAGGTCAAGTTCGAGGCCGACCCGCCGTCCCTCATCTTTAAAGAGTTCTCTAAGGGGTTCTATCAGTTTCAGGTTCATGGTTTCAGGCAATCCCCCGACATTATGGTGGCTCTTGATCGTCGCGGACGGACCCTTGAAAGAAACACTCTCGATAACATCCGGATAGAGCGTTCCCTGCGCCAGATATTTTGCATCACCCAGTTCCCTTGCTTTTTGCTCGAAAACCCTGATAAACGCACTTCCAATGATCTTTCTTTTTTCTTCAGGGTCGGTAACGCCTTTGAGACACGCGAGAAAATATTCGGAAGCATCCACAAGATGCAAATCCATGCCGGAATACTCCTTAAAAACCTCCATGACTTCTTGCGCTTCTCCCCGCCGGAGCAGTCCATTGTCCACGAAAATGCAGGACAGCTGATCCCCAACGGCCTTGTAAAGCAAAGCCGCCGTCACGGACGAGTCAACCCCACCCGAAAGGCCGCAGACCACCCTGTCTTTCCCAATCTCTGCTTGAAGCTTCCTGATGGTGCGATTCACGAAGGAAGTCATTGTCCAGGAGGGCGTACACCCACAGATCCTGAAAAGAAAGTTCTTCAAAATCCGGGGACCTTCCGGCGTGTGCGCCACCTCGGGGTGAAACTGAACACCGTAATGCTTTCCCGCCCCGTCCCGCATGGCGGCGATCGGGCTGTTCTTGCTGCTTGCGAGCACCCCAAAACCATCCGGCATTTTATCGATACGATCCCCATGACTCATCCACACGGTTTCCTCATCCGCAATTCCAAACCCATGGAATAAGTCGCCATTGTCTTCGACGACAATCACGGCGTTGCCGTATTCCCTGTCCGCAGCCCCTGCGACGACGCCGCCTCGCACGTAAGTCAAAAATTGCATCCCATAACAAATCCCGAGGATGGGGATTTTCAAATCGAGAATTCGCCGGTCCGCCATGGGCGCGTTGTGCGCATATATGCTGGCCGGCCCACCTGACAGGATGATACCTTTCGGAGAAAAATCCCTGACCGCATCAACGCTCATGTTGAAGGGATGAATTTCGCAATAAACCTGCGCTTCCCTGACCCGCCTGGCGATGAGCTGGGTGTATTGCGACCCGAAGTCAAGAATCAGTATGTTTTGTTCATATAGATTTTGGGACATGAATCGGATCTCCAATAGCAATTTAGCGCGTTGAAAAATCCCGGCAGTGGAGGCATGGAAGGCCGTTGGGATCGAACACACCGGTTCAGCGTTGCATGGGAAGTAAGGATTTTCTGCCGACCGATTTACTCGACGCGATAATTGGGTGCCTCCTTGATGATGATCACATCATGAACATGGCTCTCCCTCAGCCCTGCCGGGGTGATCTGAATGAAGGGAGGTTCCGTCTGAAGCGCCTCAATATTGCGGCATCCCAGATAACCCATACCGGCCCTCAGGCCCCCCACAAGCTGGTAAACCGTATCCGCGAGTGGACCGCGATACGGCACCCGGCCTACGATTCCTTCCGGCACCAGTTTTTTCTCCAGATCCGCTTCTTCCTGAAAATACCGATCCCTGCTACCCTCCCGCATGGCCTCCAGCGAACCCATGCCCCGGTAGACCTTGTAGGTTCTGCCTTGGAAAAGAATGGTCTCCCCCGGGCTTTCCTCGGTTCCCGCAAACAGGCTTCCAATCATGACGGAGTCGGCGCCGGCTGCCAACGCTTTGGTAACGTCACCGGAGTATTTGATCCCGCCGTCCGCAATGACCGGAATGCCATACTTCTTCGCCTCGGCGGCACAGTTCATCACGGCGGTCATTTGCGGCACGCCGATGCCTGCCACAACACGCGTCGTGCAGATGGATCCCGGGCCCACACCGACTTTTACGCCATCGACCCCCGCCTCGATCAAAGCCACGGCCCCCTCGGCCGTCGCCACATTTCCCGCCACCAGTTCCAGATCAGGGACCATGTTCTTAATTTCTTTTACCGCTTTTATGACTTTTTCGGAATGGCCATGGGCCGTGTCGACCACGACCAAATCAACGTTGGCCGCCCTGAGGCTTTGAATCCGATCCTCCATATCCGATCCGATCCCCACCGCGGCGCCGACTCGCAGGCGACCCAGTTCATCCTTGCACGAGTCCGGATACTTCTTTATTTTTTCGATATCTTTGATCGTGATGAGCCCTTGCAATCGCCCGTTGTCGTCCACGACCAGAAGCTTTTCAATCCGTCTCTCATGGAGAATCGCCTTGGATTCCTCCAAGGTGATTCCCACCTTTGCCGTGGCCAGGTTTTCACGGGTCATCACGGATTCGACTTTCTGATCCAGATTGGTTTCAAACCTGAGATCCCGATTCGTGATGATCCCCAACAGATTCCCGTCTTTCACCACAGGCACTCCGGAGATCTTGTATTTTTTCATGATCTCCAAGACCTCGTGAATTCTGCTTTCCGGCTCAATCGTGATGGGATCCACGATCATACCACTTTCCGACTTCTTGACCTTTTCAACCTGAAGCGTTTGGCGTTCGATGCTCATATTCTTGTGAATGAATCCGATTCCACCCTGTCTTGCCATGGTGATCGCGGTTTCCGACTCGGTCACCGTGTCCATCGCCGCACTCACGACAGGAATGTTCATGGTGATATTCCGTGAAAGCCGGGTACGAACGATCACTTCACTGGGTAGCACGGAAGAATGAGCCGGAACCAAAACAAGATCATCAAATGTATAACCAAATGGAATATTATTCTGAGTCATTGCGTTCCCCCGTGAGATGTTTGATGACAATACCTTCCAACAGGTCTGACAGGCTTACGGTCATGTGGTGTGCCCCGCAGAAATGCAGAATCCTGATTGCCGCCAGAGAGCCGGCCACCATCACATCCGCCCGACCTTCATCCAGACCCGGTAGTTTTCCGATTTGTTCGACACTCAGGTTACGAATTTCACCAAAAAGTGTCTCGATTTCCTGCCGCCCCAGAACCAACCCGTTCATCCGCTCAGGCGTGATCTCCTCCGGTGGAACGTCATGGATCATGGCGGCAAGGGTCGTTACGGTCCCCCCGGTGCCCACAACGAAAAAGCCGTTCGGAAAAGTCGAGACTTCCGGCTTTGACTCCTCTAAACAGCGATCCACGTGTTTCGAGAGCGCATCAACTTCACTTGATTTTGGCGGGTCGGACTTGAGATACTGCGTTTTTAAAATCACGGCGCCGAGGGGCACGGATCTTACGGTCGTTGCACCCGCGCTTCCAAAAAAGAATTCTGTGCTCCCACCCCCCAAATCAAAGACCAAAAAAGCGTCCGGCGGAAGCTTCAAGGGGTGCAACGCCCCTTTTGCGGTGAGAAGGGCTTCTTCAGCGCCGCTGATGAGGCGCACCCGCACACCGGTCCGTTCAAGGATACGGTCTAAAAATTCCTTGCCGTTCGTTGCCTCTCTGACAACACCGGTGGCAACCGCGCGAATCTCAGAAACATCGAAGCGCCCGACATCGCGGGAAAACCCCCACACGGCGTCCAGAGCGCGATCCATGGCTTCCGGTTGAATGATTTTGTTCCTCGAAGTGTCAAAGCCTTCGGCAAGACGGATATACACACGTTTCCTGACCAACTGCCGCATTCCGCCCGTATCACCGGATGCCCTGACAATTAAAAGCCGTGCGGTGTGGGATCCCACATCGATGGAGGCCAGATGTTTCTCCATACGAATAAAAAGTACCAGAGTGAAGGTTGTTTTTCAAGTTGTCAGTCTTTGCGCCGCCGCCCCGATTGAAAAAAGGCCGCCTTGGGGTTGGGCGCTTTACCTCCGCCGTTGGCTGAAAATGTCTCTAACAGACATCCGTATTCCTGTCAAATTTGAACTTTATCGGGCCTATTTCCGCCGTCAACGCACTTAAAAGCTGCTTGACTTTTAATTCACGTTTCCTATAAAAGGCAAACGTGCGAATTTTCACATTCTGTTCGCCTATCCCCGGAAGGCTGTCCGAGAATGAGATATTTTTCCTACAGCAAGAGAGACGGAAACTATACCCACAGGATGTTGTCTTCCGCCTTCTGCCTCCTTAGAAAGAGAAGGGTTTGCCGTTTTGCCGGATTCTATAAAGGAAACACCCCATGGATCTGAAATTTAAAAAAACCCCTGCGCACTTTCTTCTGGCCATCCTTTTTGTGATCGGTGTGGTCTGCTACGCGGCCTTCCCCCACAGGGCACCGGAGGAACCCATTCGGATCCTGTTCCAGAGCACCGCGGGAAATATCGTTTTCGACCACAAAATGCATGCCTCAGAGGACGGATACGCGTATGAGTGCACCGCCTGTCACCATGCCTGGGAAGAAGGTGAGGGAAAACCGTTGTCATGCGGTGAATGTCACGAGGTGGACGGTGAAGAGTCCCTGAAAAGATCCACCGTTTTTCATACGCAGTGCATCGGGTGTCATGAGGAATTTGGTACGGCTCCGGTCGACTGCGCAGGCTGCCACGCGTACTAAAAGCCGGGTTTGAGAGGGGATTTTTTGGGAGGTAACCATGATAAAAAGACCGTTTTTCGGTTTCATAAAGCCTGAGCCGATACATCCGATACCCGTACACTTAAGTCAGGTAAGCATGAAAGAGTTCCTCGTCCCCCGGCGGGTGACCCTTTTTCTCAATGTCGCCCATGAAAACGGAAACGGCTTCACAATCAGGGTCGGCGATCCTGTCAAAACGGGTCAGAAGCTGAAGGCCTCCGAAGGGGACAACGCGTATGCGATTTCATCCGTCACGGGCACCATCGCCGGTATTTCCGAGTATATAGGCTATCTCGGACAGACCTTTACAGCGATTTCCATCGACAGGGCCGGGGAGGAGCAGTGGGACGAGGCGTTCAAAGCGGCCGGCGAAACACCGAGCCTCGACAATGCCCTTGAGTTTCTGGGCTGCCTCCCGGGCGTAACTGATTTTTCCGCCCTCCTGAATCCTGAACGGCCCCTCAAAACCGTTGTTGTCAGCGGTATCGATCAGGACCTCATGATTACGACCAATCAGCTGATCCTGAAAACAGAAAGTAAGCGCCTGAAGGACGGCATGGAATTGCTGAGAAAAATCACGGGTGCCGACAGAATCATGATCATCTCCCCTCCCGACTTGTGCGCCGAAGCCGGAGAAACCGGTGCGGAGGTAAAACTCATCGAACCCGCCTACCCCAATACGTTGCCGAAGATCGTCGCCAAAAACGTTCTCGGAACGGTTGTTCCCGCCGGGAAGCGCCTGGAAGATTTGAGGGTGGGGTTCATCAATGCCGAAGCGGTTCTGGCCTTGGCAAACACCTTCACGGACGGACATCTGCCCGTTACCAAGGTGGTGACGGTGATCGGCAAAGACCTCGCCCCGGTCCATCTTCGTGTCCGCATCGGCACCCATGTCGGAGATATCTTGAGCGATCAAGGCATCGAAGCACGGCACGGCGACAGACTCATCTTGGGCGGCCCCATGACGGGCCATGCGGTTTATTCCGTGGACACCCCCATCTTGCATGACACGGACGCCCTCATGATTCAGGACAACAGCCAAATCGTGTCGGGCTCCGATCTTCACTGCGTGAATTGCGGGGAATGCGTTCGCGCATGCCCGGCCGATATCCCGATAAACATTCTCATCCGCCTGCTGGAAAACGGCCTTTACGAAGATGCCGTGAGAGATTACGATCTGCTCTGCTGCATTGAGTGCGGCCTTTGCAGCTACGTCTGCCCGGCACGAATTCCGGTGTTTCATTATGTCATGCTCGGGAAGTTCGAATTTGCCCGGATGGAAAGTCTGGAGAAATCAAATGGGTAACGAAAGGCTATTTGTTGGTTCCCACGCGCCGTTTTGGCACAACGGCAGCAGCATCACCCGTAAGAATTATCATATGATGCTGGCCGCCCTTCCGGCGGTGTTTTTGGGTATGTATCAATACGGCATGCCTGCGGTCGGGGTTTTGGCGCTTTCCATTTCCTTTGCAATGATCTGGGAACTCCTAATGAATCTGGTGACAAGACGACCCGTCGGCATAGGGGACGGCAGCGCTGCGCTTATCGGTCTTTTGTTCGCCATGTTATTACCGGCCACGACGCCCTGGTGGGCCGTTTTGGTAGGAACTTTCATCGCCGTCATCATTGGTAGGCAGATTTTTGGCGGGTTGGGTTGTAACCCCCTGAACCCGACGCTGGTGGCAGTTGCGATAATGACACTTTCCTGGAAGGCGTTGTTGGATTTCAACGGAACCCTGGTTGATTTCGATTTGGGGTTTAACATGATTCACCCCCTGGCGGCCGCCAAAGGCTTCGGCGCATCCGTTTCCGCCGAATACAGCACCTTTGGGCTGCTCATGGGTCAACACAGCGGCGGTATCGGGACCGCTTTCGGACTGGGCCTTCTCATCGGGGGCCTCTATCTGATACTGCGCGGCGATATTCGTTGGGAAATATCTCTGTCTTTTCTTGCCGGCATTTTTGTGACCGCCCTCATCTTCAACCTGGCAGACCCTCAGAAATATGCGGGCCCCCTGTTTCATGTGTTGACCGGTTACACCCTCATCGGAGCCTTCTTCCTCCTGACCGAAGATTCATCTTCACCGGTCAACTTCATCCCCATGTTGATTTACGGCTTGGGCGCCGGTGTCTTGACGGTTCTGATCCGAAATATCGGGGCCTTTGTGGACGGCGTTGTTTTCGCTATCCTCTTGATGAATGTGGCCAACCCGATTCTAGACAAAATTCGGCCGAAGGCCATGGGAAGGGAGATCGAACATGCGTGAAATGCTGAGACTCCTCCTCGCAATCGCTTTATTCAGTTCTTTCTCGGGGGCTTTGCTGGCGGCCATCGAGAGCGGGACCCGGGAGCGAATTGAATATCAGCAGCTTAAGTTCGTGAAGGGCCCTGCCATCCAAAAGATCTTGGAAGGCTGTACCAACGATCCGCTCGAGGATCGTTTCAAGCTCCCGGATGGCAACGTGGAGCGGAGTTTCTTCGTGGGGGTTTTCGATGGGAAGCCGAATACGGTGGCGCTCGAGTCTTACGGAAAAGGGTACGGCGGCGATATCGGCGTGATTGTTGCCGTGAACCTTGAAAATGATCGGATTGTGGGGGTGGGAGTGACGACGCATAGCGAGACACCCGGCGTGGGTTCAAAGGCGAAAGACGACCCACGTTTCAGCGAGCAGTTTCAAGGCCTTTCCATAAAGGACCCTCTTAAAGTCAAGGGGGATGGGGGTCAGATTGATGCGGTCAGTGGGGCCACCATCACCTCCCGGGGAGTCTGCGGCGCCCTGGTGACCTCAGCGGATATTTATATGCGGCTCAAAAACGAAATCATGGAGAAGGTCAACGAATTGAAAACATAGGGAGAGCATCGCGCATGGCAAAAAGTGTCGTTCAGGAATTCACAAAGGGACTGTGGACCGAAATCCCTCCGTTTCGTCTGGTCCTCGGGCTGTGCCCCACCCTGGCGGTGACCAAGACGGTGGAAAACGGTTTCGGCATGGGCATTGCCACAACCTTTGTGCTGGTGTGCTCCAATGCCCTGGTATCACTGCTAAGAAACTTGATTCCGAAGCAGGTGAGGATCGCCTGTTATATCGTCGTGATCGCCACCTTCGTTACCGTCGTGGAACTGCTGATGCAGGCATTTGCCTATCCGCTCTTCCAGCAGCTCGGCATATTTATCCCCCTCATTGTGGTGAACTGTATTGTGTTGGGTCGTGCGGAGGCATTCGCCTCCAAAAACAGTGTGATGCCGTCTCTCGCGGACGGCTTGGGTATGGGCATTGGTTTCACGCTCGCACTCACCGCGCTTTCGATCTTTCGGGAGGTTCTCGGAAGCGGCACCTTCACCATCCCAATTTCAGGTGCCTCTCTCGCGATTTTCGGCCCGTCCTTCAAGCCGTTTTCCTTCTTGGTGGAAGCGCCCGGCGCCTTTGTGTGCCTCGGGCTTATGCTTTGCGTTATGAACATGCTGGGTAAGAAATAGGAAAACCCGTATCAATTCAGCTTATTGAAATGATGCGATAAGATGCGCGGACACATTCTTCTCACGAGCTGAACCGATACCAAAACTTTAATTTGACTCACGGCAGGGAGAGAACACATGGGTGATTACTTGTTACTGGCGATCAGCTGTATTTTCGTCAACAACATCCTTCTGATGCAGTATCTGGGTAACTGCCCGTTTCTCGGCGTATCCAAGCGAATGGAAACCGCACTGGGCATGGCCATGGCGGTCGTTTTCGTTCTGGTGCTGGCAGGCGCGATTACGTGGATTACAAACAACTTCGTGTTGATACCGTTCGGGTTCGAGTACCTGAAAACCCTGGCGTTCATATTGGTGATCGCCTCCCTCGTGCAATTTGTCGAGATGTTTCTCAAGAAAAGCATCCCCACCCTGTATGCGGGGCTTGGAATATTTCTACCCCTTATCACCACCAACTGCGCCGTCATGGGCGTGTGCCTGATCAATATCAAAGAGGAATACACATTTGTTCAGGCGCTGACGTCCTCCTTCGCGTATGCAGTGGGCTTTGGTGTGGCCCTGATCCTGTTCGCAGGGGTCCGTGAACGCATCCTGTTGGCCAGGGTCCCCAGGCCGCTTCAGGACACCGCGATCGGACTGGTGGGTGCCGGGATGATGTCGCTCGCCTTCTTTGCCTTCAAGGGAATGGTTTAACGCAATCGTGAGCCGACGGATTTTTCATTGGTTTTTCGGGGGAGAAGTGTAGGCACCCACCGCGCCATGAACCCGACGGGTGCAATCCGGATTGAAAAAATGAAGCCGGAACTTTTTTTGTGATGAATATCAATATGTGATAGTCTCGTAAAAAGTCGGAAATCACCTTTTTCCGTCATTCCGGTGTAGACCGGAATCCAGTTTTTTTAAATACTTATGGAGGATCTGGCCTCCGTTTTTCAACGGGGTGACGACTTTTTACGAGATTGTCAATATGTGGCGTGTGTGAAACAGGAGGTTCATCAGCATGATAGGCGGAATCCTGGTCATGGGAGGCTTGGGGGTCTTTGTCGGCGTCGGACTGGCTTTGGCAT
>Ga0180433_10008724_pt1 | contig 12553 bp, 11 predicted proteins | sample SS_ome_8_FD_132980 | JGI IMG/M metagenome (GOLD analysis project Ga0180433, IMG submission 132980) | Hypersaline lake sediment archaeal communities from the Salton Sea, California, USA - SS_1_D_1 metaG | ecosystem: Environmental > Aquatic > Non-marine Saline and Alkaline > Hypersaline >... | reverse complement strand
GGGCCTTCTTCTTGGCCTTCAGCTCGTTGGGGCCGTACTCGCGGAGTCTTTCCCGTACCTCGTCCTCTTTCAGTCCCGAGAACCGGGAACCGAGTGCCGGGAGGACCTCGTTCCGGCGGAGGCTGTGCCACTGCTTTTCCATACGGTTCAAGTATATCTTATGGGGCGTGCAGTAACCAGGGCCAGCCACCCGCAGCGGGGGCCAGAGATACTTGACACGGTGTACTCATGGCCGCATTATGAAGTAGTACAGGGGAGTGCCCACTCTGCAGAAAGGAAGACCAATGTACCAGCACATACTGGTCCCGCTGGATGGTTCTGAGCTTGCCGAGTGCGTGATGCCGCACGTGGAGGCGGTTGCCACCGGATGCCACGTCAGCCGGATCACCCTGATTCGGGTGGTGCTTCCACTCAAGCTCACCGGCGGCCTTGAGTCACGTATCACCCCCGAAGAGCGGCACCGCCTGGAGCAGGACAGCATGTCCGTTGCGGCAGACTACCTGGAGGCGAAAGCGCGCCCGCTCCGGGATAAAGGTGCCCTGGTAGACTGCACCGTCCTGTTCGGGAATGTGGTGGAGCAGCTGGTCGAGTATGTCAGAGAGCATGGCGTTGACCTGGTGGTCATTGCCACCCACGGCCGCTCCGGGGTGAGCCGCCTCTTCCTGGGAAGCATCGCCGAGCGCATCCTGAGGTCCGCTCCTTCCCCGGTGCTGATGGTACGCGCCCCGGGCCTGGACGTCCAGGACTAGTGGAAGCGTAAAGCGTGATGCCCACCACGCTGCCGCAGGCAGAACCGGTGGGCGCAGGTACCTGGCAGGAACAGCCACGTGGCGGGGTGGCCCGCACTCTGGCCAGCACGCAGCCGCGGACTCTTGCCCAGAATGGAGGACCACCATGTGGCATCTCAGGACCTATATCATCGCGGGCGGCCTGTTTGCCCTTGCCTCGGCCATAGTCTACTGTATTCACTACCTCATCTTCCAGGACGTGCACCACATTTTCATCTACATGATCGGAGACCTGGCCTTCCTGCCCCTGGAGGTGTTCCTGGTGGTGATGGTTATAGAGCGCGTCCTGGCACGCCGCGAGAAGCAGGCCATCCGCGAGAAGATGAACATGGTGATCGGGGCCTTCTTCAGTGACGTGGGGTACGAGCTTCTGGACAGGCTCCTCGGCTGCTTCACCCGCAGGGAGGAGCTGGTCCGCCAGCTCAACGTAAGCCAGGACTGGTCCCATGCCGACTTCCGCCAGGCAATGAGCTATGCTGCCGCCCTGGACCTCAGCCCGGACTGCCGCGCCACAAACCTGGAGGAGCTGAAGTCACTGCTCGTGACCAAGCGACAGTTCATGCTGACCCTCCTGGAGAACCCGAACGTGCTTGAGCACGAGAGATTCACGAACCTGCTATGGGCGGCGTTTCACCTTGCCGAGGAGTTTGAGGCCAGGGAGACCCTGGGCGGTCTCCCCGAGGCAGACCTGGAGCACATGTCCAATGACATCCGCCGTCTTTACGGCCAGCTGCTGGTGGAATGGGTGGCCCACGCTGAGCACCTGAAGACGAACTACCCATTTCTCTTCTCGCTGGTGGCGCGCACGCACCCGTTCCAGGAGAGTCCCTCGGCGGTGATCAGCGCGTAGGTATGGCCGGTACCGTTTGGTTTTTTCCCTACAGTAGAAACGGGACTGGAGGCAGGCGCTCCTCCGGGGGAAGCGGCGCTTACTCCGCCCTGAGTGCATCGATGGGGCTGAGGCGGGAGGCATGCCAGGCCGGGTAGAACCCGAAGAAGAGCCCGATACCCACCGCAACCGAGACCGCCAGAACGACGATATCCGCAGACACGGCCGTGGGCAGCACGCCGCTGCGGGCCACCAGAGACGAAACCACCCATCCGATAGCGACCCCGAGGATGCCACCGGTGAAGGTGAGCAAGGCTGCCTCGATCAGAAACTGGCCCCATATGTCTATTTCACGCGCGCCCAGGGCTTTGCGGATACCAATCTCGCGCGTCCGCTCCACCACCGAGACCAGCATGATGTTCATCACGCCTATGCCCCCGACCAGGAGCGAGATCGCCGCGATCGCCCCCAGCAGAAGGGTCATGTTGCTGATGACGTCCGACACCCGGCTGATGATGTCCTCAAGGGAGACGATGCTGAAATCATCTTCCACGCCGGGGCCAAGCTGGTGCCGCAACCGCAGCAAGCTGGTAACATCCTCAACCACATCGCTGGCATGGGCCCGTTCGGTCACCGAGAGAACGATGTTGCCCACCACATGCTCGCCCTGACTGGTACGCGGCTGGCCCAGCATCAGTTGCAGGGTGGTGAGGGGGACAAGGACGGCATCGTCAACGTTGCCCAGCATTGAAGCGCCTTTGGCCTCCAGCACTCCCACCACGCGGACGATGAAGTTACCCGCACGGATTGCCTGGCCGATAGGGTCAGCCTCCCCGAACAGAGTCTCCCTGACATTGGAGCCTATGACGGCAATGCGACTGCCCCGCTGGTAGTCGTACTGCGACAGAAAGGAGCCCTCGGCGAGCGTCAGATCAAGCATCTGCTGGTAGTCCGGCGTAACCCCGGTCACGGCCACCCGCATATTCTGATCGGCGAAGACTACCTGGACGAAGGTGGAGTAGGTGGGAGCAACCGCGGAGACGTTGGGAACCTCTTCGTAGATGGCGGCGGCATCCTCAAGGGTGAGGGTTCGAGCGGTGCCAGCACCGGTCCTGACTCCGGCCTCGCTGGTGGTGCCGGGGCGCACGAACAGCAGGTCAGCCCCGAGACTCTCGATGCTCGCAACCACCGACTGCTCCGTACCCTTTCCAATGGACATGAGGGCAATCACTGCCGCCACCCCGATGACCACCCCGAGGATGGTCAGGAAGCTGCGCAGCTTGTGGGTGGTCACACCCGTCCAGGCGGTGGGAAGGGGTCCCAGCCAGCGCACTACAGCACCTCCTCGGCGACAATCTGGCCGTCCTTGAGATGCAGTATCCGCTGGCAGTGGCGGGCTACGCCGTTGTCATGGGTTACCATGAGCAGAGTGATTGCCTGCTCGCGCTGCAGCGAGGTCAGGATGGACATCACCTCCGCGCCGGACTGGCTGTCCAGATTGCCGGTGGGTTCGTCGGCAAGCACCAGGGGCGGGTTCTTGGCCAAGGCGCGGGCAATGGCTACCCGCTGCTGCTCCCCTCCCGATAGCTCGGCGGGGCGGTGAGTGGCACGGTCAGACAGCCCCACCCGGTCGAGGGCAGCCAGAGCACGCTCACGGTGATGGTCACTGCCGCGTGAGTACCGTAGCCCCAGCTCTACGTTGGCCAGGGCGGTGAGCTGAGGCAGCAGGTTGAACGTCTGGAATACGAAGCCCACCTGCCGGCCCCTCACCTCGGCTAGGTCACGACTGCTAAGGCGACTGACCTCGGCGCCGTCGAGCAGGTACCTCCCTGCCGTCGGTCTGTCCAGGCACCCGATGATGTTCAGCATGGTGCTCTTGCCCGAGCCAGAGGGCCCCATGATGGCTACCATGGCGCCTCGCTCAACCTGCAGGTCTATACCCCGCAGTACCTCAAGTCTCCGGTTGCCCATGGGATAGACCTTGGTTATGCCCTCAAGCCTGATCATGGGCGCAGTCCACCTCCCGGCAAGAACTGGAACTGCCCCCGCTGTGGCGTCGCAGTGGTGGTGGAGGAGCCGGACGTCTGGCGAACCGCCACCTTTTCCCCCTCCGTCAGGCCCTGAGTGATCTCGGTGTACTGCCAGTCGCTCAGCCCGGTCACCACCTGCCGCTGGCTGATTTCGCCGTCCGTGACCACCTCCACGTAGGCGTCAGCGCCCTGGACGCTTACCGCCCGGTTGGGTACCAGAAGAACGTCGTTGCGCTGCTCCTGCACTATGGTCACTGTAACGGACAGGCCCTCCCTGAGCTGGATGCCCGCCAGCGATGTTCCGGCGCGCAGTTGGCCCGTGCCAGGTCCTCCCTGGAGGCGTCCCCCCAGCCCGCCGGAAAGCCCGCCATCCTGGGCAAAGCGCTCCCGCAGCTGCTCAATCTGCTCCGATGTCAGACGTTGCGCCAGCTGGGCCAGCCGATCCAGCGCCTGCTGGAGCTGGACGGCGGAGATACTGGCTCCGGCCTGCTCAAGACGCTCCACCAGGGCGTCTGCCTGTTCCCGGGTCATCTGCCCCTCGGCGACCGCCCGGTCAATGACCGCCCGGACCTCTGCAGGCAGCTCAACCGGGCCTTCCGGCGCTATCCCGGCCCGTGCCTCGGCCACGGATATCAGCTCCGCCTTCACACGGTAGTTGACCACGCCCTGCTGCGGAGCGGCGGCAGCGGCGATGCTGGTTACCCTGGCGGGGAGGACAAGCCCCGGCATGGCGTCCAGCTCGACACTGGCAAGGGCGTTCTCCCTGACCTGGAGGATGTCAATCTCGTTGACCAGCATGGTCGCCTCGAAATCATTCGGGTCAGTGAGGACGATCACGGCCCCGGCCTTCACTGCCTGGCCCGCCTCCATGGTGGCGGAGGTGATAAGCCCGCTGAACGGCGCCAGCAGGGCAGTCTGCTCCAGGCGCTCCAGTGCCTCATCCAGGGCAGCCCGGGCACTGCTTACCTCGGCCTGGCCCAGCTCCACCTCCAGGGGATCACCACCGGCCTGCATTTCAGCCAGGGTCTGCTCAGCATTGGCCAGCCTGGCCTCGGCATCCGCCAGCTGCTTCTGCTTCTGCTCCACCGCCAGAGGGTCGGGACCGGCCTGCATCTCGGCCAGGGTCTCCTCTGCTTGGGCGAGGTTTTCGTCGGCCAGGATAAGCTGCCTCTTCTTCTGCTCGTAATCACGAATCCACTCGGGAACGGTGGGATTGAGATTGTACCTGTCCTCCGATCTCTGGAAAGCCTCCTGGGCATTATCCAGCGCCGCCTCGGCACTGATGACGGCCAGCTCCGCCTGGGCGATGTCAGCACCGTCGTAAGGGTTCAGAGCCTGCTCCAGGTTGCTCCGGGCGGTGTCAACGGCCACCTCAGCATTGACCACGGCGAGCTCGGCCTGGGTAATGTCAGACTGGCTGTAGGGGTTGCGCGCGTTCTCCAGGGCCTCTTCGGCCTTTTTCAGGTTGAGCCTGCCCTGAGCAGCGGCCTTTTCCAGCGCGAGCACGGAAGGAGTGTCAAGGATGGCCAGAACCTGCCCCTCTTCGACGGTGTCGCCTTCTTCCACCAGCACCTCTCCCACGGTACCCGATACCTGGAAGCTGAGCTCCTCCTGCCGGGCGTAAACGAGGTTCCCGCTGGAGGTCACGTCCACGGATATGTCTCCCCGCTGTACAGTGAAGAGGTCATATTCCGGCTCGGCTGTCTGCTCGGCGGGTTCCCCACATCCCGCCAGCACCCCACACAGCGAGGGTACCACGAGAAGGAATGCAGCTATTCGCAGTGTCTTCATAAGGCCTCCATATCCGGACACGGAAGGGCCGTGCGGCTACCCAAGAGGATAATAACGCAAACGAAGGCAAAAGGTTAGGCCTTCCGCAAAAAGAGTCACAGGGTATGGTAACTCACCGGGACCAGACAGCGGCGCCCGAAGACAGGAGACTTACCAGTGATACCCTCCGCAGGTGGAAATAAGGGTGGCAGGCACGTTAGAATGGGATGAATTGGCTGGCAGAACAGGGCCTGCAATCCGTACCGAGAACCTGACCCGCGACTTCGGCAGAGTGAGGGCGGTGGACAATCTCTCCCTCGAGGTGCCGCCGGGCATCGTCTTCGGCTTTCTGGGGCCGAACGCCTCGGGGAAGACCACCACCATCAACCTGCTCCTGGGTCTCCTGGAGCCGGGCTCGGGAAGGGCGGAGGTGCTCGGCTTCGACACATGCGCTCAGGCCGACGAGGTCCGGGCGCGCGCCGGGGCGCTGCTGGAGCACGACGGTCTCTACGAGCAGATGAGCGCCTGGGACAACCTGGAGTTCTACGCACGCATCTGGCACATCCCCAGGGCCGAGAGAGCTGCGCGTATCGAGGAGCTGCTCAGGCAGATGGAAGTGTGGGACCGGCGGGAAGAGCGTGTCGCCACCTGGAGTCGGGGGATGAAGCAGAAGCTGGCCCTGGCGCGGGCACTTCTACACCGGCCGCCGCTGGTCTTCCTGGACGAGCCCACCGCCGGGCTGGACGTGGTATCGGCGGCTGGTTTGCGCGAGGACCTGGCGGCGCTGGCTGCCCGGGAGGGGGTGACCGTCTTTCTGACCACGCACAACATGACCGAGGCGGAGAAGCTCTGCCAACGCGTGGCAGTCATCCGGCAGGGCAAGCTCCTGGCCGTGGGCCACCCTGACGACCTCCGGACACACACCGGCAGCCCCCAGGTTGAGATCAACGGCAGCGGCTTCAGCGAGCAGGTGCTGGACCATCTTCGCGCCCGCCCCGAGGTCTCAGCGGTCGAGACGCGTGACGGGGGGCTGATCGTGCATCTCCGCGGGGACGCGGATACCGGCCCGCTGGTTTCCCTCATGGTCAATGAGGGAGCCAACATCGAAGAGGTGCGCCGGGGTAAGGCAAGCCTGGAGGACGTCTTCCTGACACTCATGGAGGAGGACAGGTGATCAACGACATCCTCACCGTCATGTGGAAGGAGAGGAAGGGGATATTCCGGCAGCGCGGTAGCCGCACTCGCGCCCTGCTGACGATGCTGGTCCCGGTGGCAATGGTGGCGGTCTACTTCCCCTGGCAGATGGGTCTGGGCTGGGTGGAAACCTACTGGTCGCTGGTCGCCTGCGTCATCGTGCCGATGCTCACGGTAGGAATCACCGTACCGGACGCGATCGCCGGAGAACGCGAGCACCACACGTTGGCGACGCTGCTGGCGAGCCGGCTATCCGACCGGGCGATCCTTTTCGGCAAGTTCGGACTGGCCGTGACCTACGGCTGGGTGTCCACCGTGGTGGTCCTGATCCTGGCCCTTGTCACCCTGCACATCGCCCACTGGGATGGCGAGATCATGTTCTACCAGCCCTCCATCTTCCTCACCGATCTGCTCTTCGGTTTTCTGATATCCACCCTGGTTACCGGACTGGGAGTGCTTTTCTCCCTGCGCTCGGCGACAGTCCAGGAAGCACAGCAGATGCTCATGGCGGTGGTCATGTTCCCGCCCCTCGTCCTGGGCGTGCTGGGCACGTTCCTCCTGGGCCAGGTGGCGGGGCTGAGACAGACCGTTGGAGACGTGGTCTCCGCCATCGGGGGAACCCAGCTTGTACTGATTGTTGCCGGGGTACTTCTCCTTCTCAGTCTACTGCTGCTGGCGACGGCAATGGCACGGTTCCGCCGCTCGCGTCTGACTATGTCCTGACCACTCTGTCCCCGTATGACCGGGCAGCAGAAAGAGCGAAAGCCCCACCCCCTTTACCGGGGTGGGGCTTCGCATTTGCAGCTATGCGGGCACCGTGCAGGCGCGCGCCTAGTGTAGCGTGTCGGCGTCTATCACTGTCCTGGCGTTCCGGGCCCTGAGCAGAGCCGGCCTGGCCGCCTGGCGCGGTCGCAGGCCTTTCCCGGACTCTAGTGTCAGCCCTTGCCTCAGCTCCTTGCCCGGGCCGGAGGATTCAAACGAGTCATCCGGGGCCTGGGACCGAACGGAGATGAAGTGAAATCCGGGCAGGTGGCCCTGCTTGACCGCCACCAGCAGGTACAGGCCCTCTGCTTCAAAGGTGTGCGTGATCTGGCCGTTCTCGCCGGTCTCACCTATCGGCTCGCCGAAAAGGCTCACCAGCGCGTCGTAGTCTTGCTCCGCAACCGGCTCGCCCGCCTCCCTCAGCCGGGCGACCTCGGAGGTCAGCTCTCCGGTATTGTCACGGGATATGAGCCAGACCCTGGCGCCCGGCACCGGGTCCTGGGTCTGCCGGTCGATCACGGTGATCACCACAGGACTACCTATCTGGGCCACGCGGGGTGCGCGGATTCGCAGGATATTCAGGGGTTTCCGGGCATGGATGGAGGCAAATCCGGGCAGGTGGCCCTGCTTGACCGCCACCAGCAGGTATATGCCCTCTACTTCAAAGGTGTGCGTGACCTGGCCGTTCTCGTCGGTCTCTCCGATGGGCGGCCTGTAGACGGAGAGCATGGCCTCATAGTCGGTCTCCTCCGCATCGGCGTCGCCATCACGACGCTCGGCCAGTTGCGGTTTCAGTGTCTCAGCGTGTGCCTGTGTCAGTGCCCACACCTTGGCGCCCGGCACCGGGTCCTGGGTCTGCCGGTCAAAGACAGTTATCGTCACGGGTTCGCCGGGAGGAGTGGTCTTCGGCACCCGGATACCCAGGGCGCTGACCGCGTTTCTTACCGCTATCGCGCCGAAGGCGGGCTGGTACCCATCCTTTACCGCCACCAGCAGGTGAACGCCCGGCTGCTCAGGGGTCCACTGCACCTGTCCGTTCTCATCACTGAGTTCGATGAGCTCACCGTGAACGCCAATGAGGCAGTTGACGGCCTGACTGGCGATGGGGACATCGCTGCCCTCGATGGGACTGGCCGCCCGCGCGGCCGGCCCAGGCCTACCGTGTGTAACCAGCCAGACACCCGCCCCCTGAACGGGTTCTCCGGTCTGCCGGTCCGTCACCGTTATGGTGACCTCCTTGCCTACCGGTGCCACCCCCGGGCCGCTCATCGCCAGGGTCGGTCCAGTGACCTGGTCCGGGCTGGTGGTGTCTGCGGCCTCACTCTGGGCCAGTGCCGGTATGGAAGCCGAGACCAGCATCACCAGTGCGGTGAAGGCCGCCAGTATGAAGTGCTTCTTCCTCATCGTTTGGTTCCTCCTTTCGGACTGTGTCTTTGCTACCCTAACCGCGGTCTTGAATGTTATAACGGCGGATGCTGAAAAAGGTTAGGCCGCAGGTATAAGGCGTGCTATGGAGGTATACCCCGCGTCCCCGGCGGCGTTGTGTTTTCGGGGGTGATGGGTTAAGCTGGATTCTGGGTTTGACCAAGAGCAGCGGAGAGATGTGATGGACAAGATAAGGCTCGGCAGGACCAACATGATGGTCTCAAGGCTGGGTTTCGGGGGTATCCCCATCCAGCGCCTCTCTGAGGAGGATGCGGTGGCGGTGGTGCGCCGGTGCCTGGACCTGGGCATAACCTTCATTGACACCGCCAACGCCTATACCACCAGCGAAGAGCGCATCGGCAAGGCCATCGCGGGCAGGCGCCACGGCCTGATACTGGCAACCAAGTCCGGTGCCAGGGACCGCGAGGGAGTCCAGAGGCACCTGGACCTCAGCCTGCAGCGGCTGGGCGTGGAATACATTGACCTCTACCAGTTCCACGGCGTGAGCACCCCCGAGGCACTGAAAGCCGTGCTCGACCCCGATGGTCCGAGGGCGGTGGTGGAGGAAGCCAGGAAGGCAGGCAAGATACGGCACGTTGGCATAACCTCCCACTCCATGGACATTGCCCGGGAGGCAGTCAAGACGGACCAGTTCGAGACGATCATGTTCCCGTTCAACGTCGTCACCAACGAGCCTGCGGAGGAGCTCATCCCGCTGGCACGGGAGCATGACGTCGGCTTCATCGTGATGAAGCCGCTGGCGGGAGGAATGCTGGACAATGCCACCATCGCCTTCAAGTACCTCCTTCAGTTCCCTGACGTGGTAACCATCCCCGGGATTGAGCAGGAGTGGGAGATCGAGGAGATCGTCAAGATATACCGTGGGCCGAAGCAGATGACCGGGGCCGAACGGGCCGACATGCAGCGGATGCAGCACGAGCTGGGTAACAGGTTCTGCCGGCGCTGCGACTACTGCCAGCCCTGTTCCCAGGAGATACCGATATCCACCGTGATGAACATCGCCAGCTTCGCCAAGCGCCTGCCGCCGCAGCGGCTTTTCTCCGGTGGTATCCTGGGCGCCATGGAGAGAGCGGCTACCTGCACCGAGTGCGGTGAGTGCGAGGAGAAGTGCCCCTACAACCTGCCTATCCGGGAGACCATCGCCGAGAGGGTGGAGTGGTTCCGGGAGGCAAAGGCAGAATATGAGAAGCAGATAGCTTCGGGGACAAGGGTGGTGAGCGCTGATGAGCAGGTTAGTTGAGCAGCTTACGCGGAGTTCTCAGACCGGTGCCCCGCCGATAGGCTTCCGCACAGCCCGCGCGGCGGCGCCCAAGATGCTGGTGGTGGCCGTCCTAGATGATAGCACCAGCGCTACCCCCGAACGCTTAGCCGGAGCCGATGCCGGACTGCTACGAGTTGCCAGCCTGGAATCAGCAGCCGGAGAACTGGAGAAGGCGGCGAGCTTGGCCCCGGACATCCCCTGGGGCGTGTGGCTCCGGGGAGAGGCGGCTGGACATCTCGCTCAGGCGCTGGAACTCAGGTGCGACTACGTGGTGTTTCCCGCCGCAAGCCCGGCCCTGGCCGTCGCGGAGAACGGGACCACGGGCATGGTGGTCCAGATGGAGCCATCGGTACCGGAAGGCCAGCTGAGGGCCCTGAATGATCTGCCCGTGGACGCCGTACTGACGACGGGTGAGGAGATGCACGGAGCACTGACCTGGCACGACCTGATGCTCTGGCGCCGTGTCTCTGGCTTGCTAACGATTCCCCTTATTGCCTGCATTCCCGCCGGGGTGGGAGACGGTCAGCTGCAGCTGCTGTGGGAGACCGGTATCAGAGGAGTGGTTGTCGCTGCCGGACCTGAAGTTCCCGCCGGGGAGATGCAGCGCCTCAGACACGCCGCTGCCAGTATCACCCCGAGGCCACCCCGGCGGAGGCAGCGGCACGAGGTTTTCCTCCCCCGGATGGAGCCAGCTACGGGGACGGTGGCGGAGCCTGACGAGGAAGAGGAAGAAGAGGAGGAATAGCCACCCCACGCCAGGAGCCCGAAGCTACTGCTGGGCCATCTGCCAGGACTTGCCCTCGGTGGTTATCGCTGGTGCGATTACCATTTCCACCTGGTGCATGTCCCGTATGGTGGCGGCGCCACAGAAGCCCATCGCCGTGCGAATGGCACCAACGAAGTTCTGGCTACCATCGGTGACCGAGGTCGGCCCGAAGAGAATCTGCTCGAGCGAGCCGGTGGTACCCACCTTGATACGGGTTCCGCGGGGCAGGGCGGGATGGGGATGTGACATTCCCCAGTGGTACCCGTGGCCGGGCGCTTCCCTGGCCTGGGCAAGCACCGAGCCCAGCATCACGGCGTCCGCACCGGCTGCCAGCGCCTTGCAGACATCACCGCCCTTGCGGAAGCCGCCGTCGGTGATTACCGGCACATACCGGCCTGATTCCCTGAAGTACTGCTCCCTAGCAGCGGCACAGTCCATCGTCGCGGTTATCTGGGGTACACCCACGCCGAGCACTTCCCGGCTGGTGCAGGCCGCTCCTGGGCCCACCCCCACCAGCACTCCGTGAATGCCCGTCCGCATCAGGTCCAGACAGGCGCCGTAGCTGACGCAGTTGCCGACAAGCACGGGTATGGACAGTGTCCCTATGAGCTCATCGAAGATAAGACCGCGCAGGCTCTTGGACACGTGACGCGCAGTGGTCACGGTGGACTGGACCACCAGGATATCGCCGCCGGCCTCGGTCACCAGCGGAGCCATGCGCTTGGTGTTCGCGGGTACGAGCGAGGCGGCACATATTCCCCCGCCCTTCTTGATTGCCTCGACGCGTGCACCGACGAGGTTAGGCTTGATGGGTGCCGAGTAGACCTTCTGGAGCAGGGCAGTGACCTTGTCGGCAGGTGCCCGGGCGATCTCGGCGAGCACCTCGGCGGGATCATCATAGCGGGTCTGTACGCCCTCCAGGTTGATGACTGCCAGGCCCCCCAACTTGCTCATGGCAACGGCGAAGTCCACGTGAACAACACCGTCCATGGCAGAGGCAAGTATCGGAATGCTGAAGGTGAGGTCCTGTACCTGGAGGCTGATGTCGGTCTGTTCCGGGTTTACGGTTACGTCGCCGGGGACGAGGGCCACTTCGTCGAAGCCGTAAGAGCGACGAAGCTGCTTGAACTGAGGAGGAGTCATCATGTCTTCCCCTTTTGCCCAACTATAACAAAGCCCGCCACCCCCGTCAACACAGGCCCATCCGGCGCCGGGCGCCATTCGCCAGGAGGCTAAAACGCGGCCGCAGCCAGCCCTCCAGGTTCTCGGCGGTGACCTCCCCGCTTGTGGAACAACCTCCTCGGCCCGCCATGCTGGCGCTTACTTCCGGACTGTCAATCATCCCCAGACCATCTGCTGGCACACCGGCGCCTCATGGCCGGTTGAAGTAGCTGCTTCTCCAGCTGTGCGTAGCGCTGCCCCGCGGGTATGCCGAGCTATTCACCCGTGGGAACTGATGAGGAAACACTCAGCGGGCAGGGGCCGGTGGTCGCCGGGGCTTATTGGCACCGGCCTGACCGGTGTCAACCCCCGATTGATTCAAGCCTGATCGGAAGGCTCAGTCTCAGTTTCTGGGAATCCGGGCGCGGAAGCGTCGCCCGTCGTGTTGCGTCAATAGAAAGTGTTACCGAGAAGGTAGTGGTTGCCTCATAATCCCGGTTACCGAAGCCTTTCTCCCCTTCCGTGGTTGAGTAGTTGGATACCTTG
>Ga0180433_10008723_pt1 | contig 12553 bp, 10 predicted proteins | sample SS_ome_8_FD_132980 | JGI IMG/M metagenome (GOLD analysis project Ga0180433, IMG submission 132980) | Hypersaline lake sediment archaeal communities from the Salton Sea, California, USA - SS_1_D_1 metaG | ecosystem: Environmental > Aquatic > Non-marine Saline and Alkaline > Hypersaline >... | reverse complement strand
TTATTTAAAATCATTAAACAGATTATCTCCAGATTCAATCTGTTTTCTGATTGGAAATAAATCAGATCTTATTAAACCCGAAGATTCAGAAATCTTACTTAATACTATTAGACAATATGGAATTGAGGATGTACCAATAATTTTTGTCTCAGCAAAAACCCAAGATAATCTTACTGAAGCCTTTGAGTTGATTATTTTTGAATTTTTAAAAAAATTAGAAAATGAGAGTAAAAAGCTTCAAATTCAAGGATTAAGAAATGAATTTCTACGTATTCTGGGAAAAAGCGAAAAAGATTTGTATAATTTACTCATTAATTTAGACGAGATCGATTCTAACAGTTTACAACAAAAAATAGCCCCTCAAATCGTCAAAAAGGTTATTAAATCAAGAAAGAAGTCACATGAAGATCCTAAAGAAAAAGAGAAGCCTTCTGTTTCTTATCCTAAGGATTTTTTTATGATTGATAAAATTAAGTCGAATGTAATAAAATTGTTTCATAATAATTTAAATTTGGTGCAGGAATTAATCTCTAGTTTAAAAACTACTCCAATTGATTACCTAGTTAATAAAATTGATTTGGTTAATGAGGAACTCAATGGATTTAAAGACGATTTCGAAATAAAACTCAATTCACTCTTTGATCTAAAAAATAAAGGTTTAGATTCTTTTAAAGGAGATTAGTATGAGGTGAGAAAAAGATTACAAAAATAGAAAAATCTAAAGTCAAAGAAGTAGATCCTTTGGAAGAATTAAGAAAAGAGTTAAAGCAATTAAATATTAAAATTGATAACTTTAAAGAAGAAGTCGCTAAAAACCGAAGTCAAATGCTCCAGCGAATAGAAGAAACTATAAAAACTCAAGAAGAAATCATTATGGATATGATAAAGAAATTCAATGATGAGTTTTATCAGCATAAAACTAATGTCTTAGGGGAGCTAGAACATCTAAAAAATCAGCAAGATGTATTGAAAATTTCTTATGCAGTAAATGAAAACAAGCTTATAGAAAAGATTGAAAAGATTGTGATAAGGAAAGTTCAAGATAAGATCGACGGAAGGGAAAACGAGATACTAATGAAAATATGGATCGAGGAATTTAAGAATATAATAGAGAATTTCGATACCTTAAAAAAAATGAAAGCAGATGAATTTAAGATCCGTTTAAAGGAAATATCTGATATGATTGATCTCTATAAATCTAAAATAAAAGCTGAATAGTTTAAAAGATTTAATGCATTTTTAGAGAAGGAATATATAAATATATGGAAGATGGCAATTTAGGAGCTAAAGAGATTTTTATAATTGAAGCATCGATCGTTCTAATATTTATTTCTTTAATATTACTTATAATTACGTTAATCATAAAAATACTAAGTAATATTAATTCTGATTTCTTGGATCTTATAGGCATCATATTAATATTATTAATCGGTATTGGTTGTATTAGTATATTCTTCGTTCTTGTTAGATAAATTATAAAACTTATTGAAGATCTAAAGAATTTGAGATTTATTTTAATTAAAAAAAAATGTATAGTCTAAAATAATTAATGTAATTTTGGAGGAGGTACATAAATTCTCCTCATACCCTCAATTAAATTGACTGTATTTTCAGGGCAAAAATGAGCGCATACTCCGCATCCGATACAAACACTTTTATCTACTTTGGCGATTAGCTCACTATTCAGATGAATTGCCTCTACAGGACACTTTTCTACGCAAATTCCACAGCCAGTACATAACTCCTCATCGATTGAAGAGAGAAAATTAGTGGAATTGATCATTGCCGTCATTCCTCCTCTCCACCAATCTAATGTTCCACAACAGCATTTACAACAATTGCATACGCTTGTTTCCATACGTTGGATATCTGAATGAGGATGAAAAGCTTTATGAACCAATCCATCTTCTTCAGATTGCTTCATAATAATAAGGGCTTCTTCTTTTGAGATTAAGCGTGCAAATCCTTGTTCAGAAACATATTTAGCGGACTTTCCGAAAGTAAAACAATTTTCTCTTAATTCTGTCTGTTTGCAAGGCTCTCCTAATAGATCTTTATGATTTCGACAAAAACAATGACCGACCGCTATAGTATCAAATTTTTTAATTAAGACTTCAATTCTCTGGGTAGGAATAATGACTTCTTCGGGGACTTCAATGTTTTCGTTTACTGTAATTTGAACTTCACTTCCCGAAACATTCTTTTCTAGGATGGGTATTGTTCTATCAAAAGGACGCATCTTCTCAAACATAGGAATGATATTATCATAATTCATTTGGATAAAATCCCCAACTTCCTTAAAATATTTAGCAAATAACTCGGCAAGTGCTTTTTCCTCGGGAGTATGATAAATCTCACTCATAAAGGTATATTCAAAAGCGCCGACCATTACTAAGGGCATTAATCTGTACACCATAATCCCTTGTGAATTCGGTTGATTAAAGATATATCCTTTTTTTGCTAATGATTGGACATGCCTAAGGATCTGGTTTTCAGACATTTTACTTGTTTCTCTCAGTTCTTCAAGGGTTTGCGAGGTTTTTCTTCTAAAGGCATCAATGAAGTCTAGTTCTTCTTCGCTAATCATTTGCTTAATGATATTAATTAATGTCTCGTTAATTGGAAAAGGAAGAGAACCTGCCTTAATAATACGTTGTGCCGCTTTTTTATATCGTTCTTCAGACAATATTAATCACATCGTATAATTATAATATTAGTTCGATTAAATGAAATATAGGTTTAATAGGTTTCAGTTTAGAAATATTGGACTCCTAATAATATAAAATATATTACTATTATATCCATATCAAGAAAGTTGTTTTTTCAAAACAAACCTTATATATAAACAGTTCTGATATATTCTCATGTCGCAATCTAATATTATTTTAAAATTAAAAAATGATGCTGAAGCGGTAAATGCATTTCCAAATAAGAAAAAGGAATTTTTTATTACTCTCATTAACGCTAGTCCAAATTATTTGCCTCAAGCAAGGGTTCGAATAGAGGGTCCCCCACAAATTAAGTATTTGATAAATTCTGAATGGTATGGAGGGGTTGCTGCTGGAAAATCTAAGAAAAGACTTTTTAGTATTATCCCTAAAGAAGAAGGAATATTTAAGTTGACTGCTGCTCTTTCAAGTAAATCGCAACCAATTATCAGTGTTCCGATTGAAGTGCGTGCAGGAAATATTGCAATAGTTCAGAAAGTATCTGAACCCCTAATGAAAGCAAGCACGAAAACAATAAATAAAGTTAATTGTCCTTTTTGTCATGAATTAATTGACAGTGATGCGTCTTTTTGTCCTCATTGTGGTTCTAATATTAAACAAAAATTAGAAGAATCTCAAAAGGATGTAAAAGATACTAAGTTTTGTGTTAAATGTGGAACTGAACTCCCTTCAGATGCAAAATTCTGTGCTAAATGCGGCTCAAAGTTAAAATAAAATATTCAAATCTTCATTTTTATTGATTTAGAGTTAATATATGTATTGATTCTTTTCAGTGATTATATGTGATAATTGAGTGTTAATAACTATGTTAAAAATACTTCCTAATCTTACTTATTTAAAACAATAATTATTTTATTTATTCTTAGACCCAACTATTATTTTTAAAATAGGTGAAAAAGTATGGTAAATGTATTAATTATTGGTCATGGCGCTCGAGAACATGTTATTGCCGAAACATTAGTAAGAAGTGGTGCGAATTTATGGGCATTTATGAGCTTTAAAAATGCAGGTTTAGAGGATTTAAGCCAAGGGAAACTAAAAATTCATTCTGAAACAGACTTTAAAGAGATAATTTCCTATGCAAAACAGCACAACATTGATTTTGCTGTCGTTGGTCCCGAAGCCCCTTTAGTTGTTGGGATTGTTGATGCGTTAGAAAAAAGTGGGATATCTTGTATTGGACCAAAAATAGAAGCAGCCCAAATTGAGGGTTCAAAAATATTTATGCGCAATCTTTTAAATAAATATAATATCTCTTCAAATGTTCAAAGTAAAAGGTTTAATTCGGTAACTGGATTAGAAAATTATTTGGATCAAGTTGGGGATGAAAATATAGTCGTTAAACCGGATGGGTTGACAGCTGGTAAAGGGGTAAAGGTATATGGAGATCATCTTTTTTCTAGAAATGATATTCTTACCTATTGTCGGGAATTAATTGCTAAAAACAGCTCTTTTTTAATTGAAGAAAAATGTATAGGTGAAGAATTTACCCTCCAAACATTTTGTGATGGTAAAAATGTAATTGGAACTCCCTTAGTTCAGGATCACAAAAGGGCTTACGAGGATGACGAGGGGCCCAACACAGGAGGAATGGGTAGTTATTCAATTGAAGATCATTTAATGCCTTTTATCTCTAAAATTGATGTCGAAAATGCGCTTAATGATATGAAAAATGTCGTATCAGCAATTAAGAAAGAAACGGGAGTTGAATATAAAGGATTTTTATATGGACAATTCATGAAAACAAAGAACGGGATTAAATTGATTGAATACAATGCTCGATTAGGAGATCCAGAGGCTATGAATATATTGCCTCTATTAAAAACAAATTTTGTTGACATCTGCTATGATATTAAGGATGGAAACCTTAAATCAAATATTGAGTTTATGAATCATGCTACAGTATGCAAATATTTAGCACCTGAGGGGTATCCTCTTTCACCTTTAAAAGATCAACCAATTATGATTGATAAAACTAAGATTAAAATAATCGGAGCAAAATACTATTATGCTTCAGTTTATCGCAAGGATGGAAAAATATATACTACTGCTTCTCGCTCAATGGGAGTGTTAGGAATAGCGAGCTCGTTAGAAAAAGCAGAACAAATTGCAGAAAAAGGAGTCAAATGTATTTCAGGAAAGTTATTTCATAGAAAGGATGTAGGTACAAAAAAATTGTTACAAAAACGAATTCATCATATGAACTCAATTTTAAACGGATAATATATCATTTTTAGGTTTCTATGGTTGAGCGCTTTCGATATTTTATATTTTATAAAGAATAAATTATAAAAAGTGTATGATTAATTCTATGTAGTAAAATGGATTGGAATAGTAGAAACATAAATTTTAATGCGCTAATAAAACAGTTATTTCATGGCAAAGGATGGCAAAGTCGAGCAGATGCCGCCTTAGAATTGGGGCTCCTGAAGGATGCGAGAGCTGTAAATCTTCTCTGCCGTGCATTACAATCAGAACGGGATCCGGGCGTTATTAATAATATTATTGAAGCATTGGGGATGATTGGAGACCCAAAAGCAACATTACGGATTATTGAAAAGCTCAAAGAAGAGATTGACAATTTTAAAAATAATAAATTAGAATTTGATAAATTAAAAGTAATTATTATTATTGAAGGCTTAAAGAAAATCAAGGATAAAAGAGCATTACCTTTCATCAGTATCTTCCTAAACTCTTCAATAGAAGAATTAAAATTACTAGCGGAACAGGCATTTGATGAAATTGAACCTGATTGGCGTAGAATTGTGGATAAGGAACGAGAAGAAAAAACGATTCAAGATATTTTTAAAGTTAATCTATAAGTGTATAACATGACATTCTTTTTACGAAAAATGTTCCTTAAAAAATTTCTTACCTTTCTTCATTGAGTTTAATCGGCTTAAACTCATGAAATATTGCAATAAAAAGCTGAATAGGGATAAAATAATTAAGAACCAAATAGAAAAGTATATCGCGGGCATTGAAAGAAAAAGATTTCTTGTCAGATACATAAAAACAATGCCTAAAATTGATATGATTAAGTTAAGTTTAATACGATTGGATTTAATTTTAAGATCTTTGATGAGCTTATGATTTTTAAGACTCTCATAACAGCTACAGCAAATTAATGGAACTTGGATATTAAATCTTTCTTTTAAATAAAGTTTTTGGATTACTGATAACATTCGATCGATATAATTGCCACAAAATTTACAGATGAAAAGATGTTTTTTTGTTCGATCTATTTCAATTTTATCGATTTCTCTTCGAGGAAAATAACAATCATTATTCAGATAATGCTGGCATGTTTTACAGGTTAAAAGAATTTCCATTTGCTTTTCTTGAAGCATCGTTTTACTAGGCATAATGAAAAACGAAAAATTAGAATGGAATTGACAGATGACACGACCCTTCTCATCAATCTCAAATGATGGTTCTACAAAAGACATCTTCTATTATTCTAAAAGCAACATTCATATAACTATTTATCTCTAATACCAGTTAAATAGTATAGTTGCATTAACTAATAAAAAATAAATTACTTTCACAGATGCGTAAAATAAATATAATTTCAGTTTCAATATAGATCATAAATCCTTTTAATTGATATTAATTGGATTTAGAATCATAGTTATATGATAAGGATTAAACAAACTGAAGTAAAAATTAAAATGACGTCTATTTCAAACAAGTTATATGATGTAAGAAATGTATTATATGATTCTCTTGACGATCTTATCTATATAATAGGTGAGGATCATATTTGTGAATTTATTAATACTCCAGTCCATGAAAAACGATTGGGATATAATTCAATTGGCAAAAAAATCCAAGATTTTGTTCATATTCAAGATCTCAAAAAATTAAATAAATTCTTCTCTAAACTTAAGGAGATTGGGCAGGAAAATGAGCAATTACGCATTAAAGAGAAGACCGGTTACCGCTATTATGAGATGAAGGGAAAAAAATTCTATGATGATACATCGAATCTAAAATTCTTTTTACACCTGAAAGACATCACTGATTATAAGGATAATGAAACCAAGCTCTTAAATCATGTGAAAGGATTGCAAAATTTAACTGAAAAACTTCCAGAAATAAGATTTTGGAACCTTATGCAAACTGAAACCTCAAAAAAGGCGTTACAACGTACCAGAGATATGCTAGAAAAAGTAATCGATACTATTCCTCAATTACTCTATTGGAAAGATAAGGATTTGAATTATATTGGTTGCAATCTAAACTTTGCTCTCATTAATGATCTTGAGACGCCTCGAGATATAATCGGGAAAAAAGATGAAGATTTACCATGGATCCCTCAATATAAATCTATTATCCAACAAGAAGAAAGAAAAGTCATGAGAGAAAATAAGGCTACGCATGTTATTGAATCGTGGAATTTTGCGAAAAATGGGAAAAAATATTTTGAAGTTAATAGGATCCCCCTTCATAATTTGGAAGGTAAAGTAATAGGGGTCTTATCCTCATATAATGATATTACAGATCGTACCCAAGCTGAGGAAAAACTGAAGAAATCAGAAAAAAAATATAAAGATATTATAGAAAGTATTCAGGAAGGATATTTCGAAGTGGATCTTGAAGGAAATTTTACATTTTTTAATGATTCGTTTAAAAACATGTCGGGTTATTTAAAAGAAGAATTATTAGAAAAAAATTATCGTGAATTGACTGATGAAGAAAATGCGAATAAAATATTAAAATCATATAATACGGTTTTTAAAACTAGTCAAAAAATGAAAAACCTCCAGTTTAAATATTATAATAAACAAAAAGAAGAAGTTATTGTAGAACATTCTGTGGACTTAATATATGATTCTGATGGAAATAAAATAGGTTTTTTTGGTCTTGGCAGAGATATTACGGAAAAGTATAATTTAGAGCAGGAGCTAAAGCAATCAGAAGCAATGTATCGTTTAATTACAGAGAACGCTTATGATTTGATCTCAATTATCAACCAAAAATTAAGATTTGAATACGTAAATGAAGAACCATTTTTATCGATATTAGGTTATTCTAAAGAGGAAATTCTTGGCAAGTCTGTTTTGAATTTAATTCTTCCCGAAGAACGAGAGAGAAGCCTAAAAATATTAACGGAAGGATTAAAAAAGGGAGAAGGAATTTTAGAAACAAAAATACAGCACAAAAATGGCGATTTATTATGGGTTGAAGTTAAGGGTAAGACATTTCGAGACAGAGATGGGAAAATAAAAGGGATTATCACGGGAAGAGACATTACTGAAAGAAAATTGGCTGAGGAAAAATTAAAAATACTAAATCAGGAGCAAGAATTAATTATCCAAGAAAAAACAAAAGAATTAAGGGATTCAGAAGAGAAATTTCGCCACTTATATGAGAATTCACCTTATGGCATAATTTTACTTAATCCTAAAGGAGAAATTATTGATTGCAACATTGCAATCTCGAATATATTCGGATATGAACTAGATGACTTAGTCGGCAATAATTACTTAGATTTATTGAGTGTATATCCCGAAAAAACTAAACCATTATTAAGAAAAATGAGTTATTTAATTTCAAAAAATGATCATGTTGAGCCAGTCTTCAAGCCCCAAGAAATTAAGATATATAAGAGAGATGGAAGCGAATGTTGGGTTGATTCTGAAATCTCTTTAATACGATTAGGAGATGAGATTATATTGCAGCTAATCATTCAAGATATAACTGAAAAGAAAAAATCTGAAGAGATGTTAAAGAAATCAGAACAGTTACTTCGGACTCAATATGATGAGTTAAAAGAATTAGATCGGCTAAAAACAGATTTTATTAGCATAGCTGCACACGAATTGAAAACTCCTTTGATTTCGGTCGGAGGATATGTTGATTTGATATTATTACGAGAGAAAGATTTAAAAAAAGAAATAAGGGAGGATTTAAATCGTGTTTTGAAAAATGTACACCGGCTAGAAGAATATATTAATCGACTTTTAGATGTTTTGAAAATAGATGCCAGAAAGATGGAGCTTGTAATGAAACCGGTAAATGTTTATAGAGTAATAGAAAATAACATCCAAGAATTAGACTTTCAGATAAAACAGAAGCATTTAGAAGTGAATGTAAATGTTGACAAGAATATTATGATAAATGGTGATTCCTTTAGAATTCAACAAGTTTTTTCTAATTTATTATCTAATGCGATTAAATTTACCCAAAAACAAGGTAAAATTGACGTTTCAGCAAGGTTGAATGAAGATTATTACACGATTATAATCGAAGATAATGGTAAAGGGTTAACAGCAGAACAAATTACTCAATTATTTGGTAAATTCGTTACTTTAGAAAAAACATCTGAAAATTTCTCAACACTCGAAAAGGGAAGTGGGCTAGGACTCTATATTGCTAAAGGGATTATAGAAGCGCATGAGGGTAAAATTTGGGTAACAAGTGAAGGTTCAAATAAAGGATCCAAGTTCTTTTTTACTTTGCAAGCAGTAGATGAGAATTAGTATGATGGGATCAATGCCTACTAAAATAATTGATTTTCCTTTAAAAACACATAAATGATTAGGGTATTATCCTTATTTAAAGCGAATAATATATGCAAATATAAGATCTATACGAGGATTTTAATATGTCTACCTTAATTATCTCTGAAAAGAATAAAGCAGCCCAAGCAATCGCGGAAGCATTAGGAAGCGTAAGTATCATTAAAAGAAATAAATTAAGCATCTACTATATTCCTTCAAAAAATATCTATGTTATTCCCTTAAGAGGACATATACTTGAATATCGCAATACAGATAAATATAAAAGTTGGCAGGAACCATCCCCTCGTGAAATTATTACTGATTCTCAAGCCATAAACAAAGTCCCTATTAATTATGCAAAGCCCTATATAAATGTCCTTAAAGAGTATGCAAAAATAGCACAGAAATGCATTATAGGTACTGATGCAGATATAGAGGGAGTAAATATCGGTTTATTTGATGCCTTACCATTTATCAAACAAGTCAATCCTCATATTAATGTGTCTCAGTTATGGCTAAGTTCTCTTCAAAAAAATGAGGTTATTTCAAAATTTCAAAATTTGATATCGCCAAAATATAATTGGGGGGCATCTGGGGAAGCCAGAGCAGTAATTGATGCTGTTATCGGATTCTCGGCAACTCGTGAGATTACGAATACGCTTAAGCCATTATTAACCGCTTATAATGTAAAATTCATTTCGATAGGACGTGTTCAAACCAGCTTATTATATCTTATTTATAAACGAGAAAAAGAAATTAAGGATTTTATCCCAGAACCTTACTTTATTATCGAAGCAGTTTTGACTCATAAAAGTGGGGCTTTTAAAGCTCAACATGAATTAAATCCATTTAGTAAAGACAATGAATCCAAAGCAAAAGATATCTATAATAAGATTAAAAATGAAACGATTGCCCATATTATCGACAATTCCAAAAACGTAATTAAAAGACCCCCTCCTGCCCCATTAAATACCACAAAAGCTTTGGTCCTCCTAACAAGAAACTTAAAGATTTCTGCGAATGTAGCACTGAAAACTATGAATGATTTATATCTTAATAAAATAATAACCTATCCAAGAACAGAAAGTGATATTTATAAAACTAATTTTGATCACTTAAACACTTTAAAACAGTTTGCAAACCATTCATTATGTGGAATTTATACTAAAGAATTACTTAAAAAGAATAGAGTAATACCCATAACAAAAGGCAAGAAAGATGCGGGTGATCATCCTCCAATTACTCCTCTTGAATCACTAGAAGCAAATAGTAAGAAATTTGAAAACAATCTTCAGCAAAAAGTATATAATCTATTAGCACGACATTATCTTGCCCTTTTTGGAGAACCAGCTCTTGAAGCAAGACAGAGATTAAAACTACACATAAAAAATGAATCATTTTTTGCGGATATTGTTTCGCTTATTCAAGAAGGCTTTTTAGCTATCGCGCCGTTTTTGAAGCCCCATTATAGTACAGAGATCCAAATCACAGGAAACACCTTACTCATTAAAGAAATCAAACTTGAAAAAAAAATGACCAAACCTCCTCCAAGGTATCATGATCCATCTTTATTGAAACTAATGGAGAGAAATCATTTAGGCACAAAATCTACTCGACCCCAAATAATTAAAATTTTGCAAATCAGGAAATTAATTTATCGCAAAAAATATCAATATGTTATTTCTGATTTGGGTATTTTTTTAATTGAGAATTTGATTACGGTTTGGTCACCCTTCTTAAAACCCGATTTCACAAAAATGGTTGAAGAAAAGCTAAATTATATAGTAAAGGGTACTAAATCAATGGATGAGGTTATTAAAGAGGTAAAAGCGATATTTCTAAAACTCTTTGATAAGTTTTTGACAGAAAAAAAGAATTTAAAGCTCGAAATAAAACATCATATCAGAAATAATCCCCCAACTGCTATGAATACCAAAAAAGTCCCCGTTTTGACTAAATCAGCTTGCCCTTTCTGTCATAATAGTCCAATGAAGTTTATTAATCTAAAAGCAAAACGATTTTTAGTTTGCGCAGATCCAAATTGTAAAAAATATTTGTCGTTACCGAAAAAAGGACGTTTAAAATTACTTCAATCTACATGCAAAAAATGTGGCTTTAATATCTTCAAGGTTTCTTTATGGAAAGAAAATCACACTTATTCTTATTATCTCTGCCCTAAATGCTGGAATGATGGATTAAGTGAAAAAGATGGAAAAGGTTTTTGTTCCAATTGTCAAGATTATAAAATAGTAAATGGAAACTGCGTAAAAAAATAATACGACTATTCAAAAAAAAAAGTAAAAAATTTTATTCCATATTGAATCTGTACTTGTTATATGCTGCTCGTGTTAGCCCAACATAATTGTCTGATATTTTATAATGAAGTTTGCCATTCATTACTTTTTTCTCAACATAATCGTTTTTTAGTGAATGGTTAAGAGAATTCACCATTGTTCCAAGAGTTACAGCGCCCATATATTTCTGCTTTTTTTTAGCGATCCGTATTAGTTCTAATTCAGAGTGCCAATTTCCGTCTAATAGTCCCATCAAGATTCCATTCTTCACTGGTGTCTTGATATCTTTAATTTTGTTAAAAAGATGAGAATAGTCAGGGTGATAATACTTTTTAAGCAATTTGGCTTGGACAAAATCACTATTTTCAGGAATATCCATTAATATCTCACATAATTATTTAATTCTATGATATAATATCGGAATAATATATTTAATCAAATGTAATATGCTTGTAATACAAAAAAACTCTACTTTTAAATTGAAATTAATCTAAAAAAGTATTACAATAAACCATCCGGTATACCTTCTTGAAAATATTGTGCCCGAGAAATCCAATTTTTAGAAAATTCAGGAATCATCGCTAGGATTGAGCCTCCTACCCAAACTGAAAAAATTCTTTCCCTTGGAGCGATAATTTTAATAGACTGATTCTTTTTTTTCCTCTTCACTAATTCAACTTCTAATTCTTGGTAGATTCGTGATTTAATGTTTGGAAACATTGAGGAACCACCTGAAAGAAAGATGTTATTTAATAGATCGGGGCGTATATCAAGATCACACATTTCAATAACGTCTAATATCGCTTCTGGTAAGGGAGTCTCTTCTAGTTCTGGTGTGGGGTTAAATAAAAGTTCAGGTACTTGAAACCTCTCCTTACTAAGCTTAATGGTAGAGCCGTCGGGAAGCGAATATGGTTTTTCATATTGTTCTATTCGTTTGAGATCTTCTTTATAATCAAGGGATACAAAACAAGCTTTTTCTTTTAGTGCTCTTACCAGTTCTCTTCTTATCGAAGAATCTGCT
>Ga0180433_10008722_pt1 | contig 12553 bp, 14 predicted proteins | sample SS_ome_8_FD_132980 | JGI IMG/M metagenome (GOLD analysis project Ga0180433, IMG submission 132980) | Hypersaline lake sediment archaeal communities from the Salton Sea, California, USA - SS_1_D_1 metaG | ecosystem: Environmental > Aquatic > Non-marine Saline and Alkaline > Hypersaline >... | reverse complement strand
GAATTTGACTGGCGAAGCCCGTCCTACCAAAACCAGCACAGAAACCAGCTCCCCTTCCAGTCATCGGTCCTAGCCCCATTGGTCCTGTTCCATCTCCAAATGGCATTTCTATTACCCCCTTTCTTTTTGTTTTCTCACAATCTCCTACCACCACGAAATCCTCTGCCGTATCCTTTGCCTGAAACAAATGGTGGCACAGGCATGGGCTGTATATTCCCGCTTAAACAAACTGGGCACGACAAAGGAAGTCTCTTGGCCATTGCCTCAAAAGGGACATTCCACTCGTGTCCATCATCGGAGCATCTAAAGCGACGCTGGGGGAGTTCAAAGTTGCCTCCCTCGATTTGAATTGACTTCCCATTAATCAGAGCATCAGCCAACTTTTTCCGAGCTGATTCTAATATGCGATGAAAGGTTGGTCTGGAAATACGCATCTGCTGTGCGCATTCCTCTTGTTCTAGTCCTTCTAAATCCCTAAGACGAATGGACTCAAGTTCTTCAAGCGAAAGGCGAACACCCTGCAAGGCATCCGCCGGAATCCCGGCGGGCTTAAAAAAGCCCACGTTTGGCAACCGAGCAACACATCGCAATTTTTCGGGCCTAGCCATTACAAATCACTCCTGTTTTCACTGTCAATTATGAACATATGTCAATAATAAGGATAATAAAATCTGTAGAATTTGTCAAATTTTGACCAGGACCACTGCATGGTGGTACAAATTAAATATGAATAGCATTGAACTTTTTCCCAGTCTCTCCCACTGTATAGAAACTACAGCCAGGGATAAATTCTGGAATTTAGTAGACCAATATATGGAAAGTGGAGAGGATGATAAGAAGCTTGAGGAGAAAATTGAGCTTCTAAAAGTTTTCTTGGAATCAACGGATTTTAAGAAGCTACGCAGTCAGAGCGAAAGACACCTAGTAGATGAAAAGAAGGTTAAATTTATAATTTCCTGGAAAGAGGGCAAGCCAAGCTACGAAATGGTAGTGATTAAGGCTACGGATTGAGCAGCTATTCCTTCTCCCCTGCCGATGAAGCCTAAACCATCAGTGGTGGTGGCCTTGATTGTCACCTGTGTTGAATCTATACCTAAAGCCTGGCTGAGGCGTTTCCTCATTTCAGGAATGAAAGGAGAAAGCTTTGGGTTTTGCGCTATTATGGTAACATCAATATTGACAACTCTGAGTCCTTTAGCTCTAAGGAGTTCACCGGTTTTGCTTAGCAAAACCAAGCTTGAAATACCTTTGTACTTTAGTTCCTGAGACGGGAATAAGGTACCAATGTCGCCCAGATTAGCAGCGCCACACAAAGAATCTATTATGGCGTGTGTGAGTACATCGGCATCACTCCAACCGGATAAGCCTTTGACATAGGGGATATCCACGCCTCCCAAAATTAGTCTCCGCTCCGAAACCAGGGGATGACTATCACAGCCAATGCCAACCCTTAATTCTTTTTCCATTCTCCTGCTATGATTCTTGCCAATGCCAAATCTTCAGCTGTGGTCACCTTTATATTTTTATAATCGCCCATATAAATTTGTACCTTACGCCCAATACGCTCAACAGCAGTGGCATCATCGGTAATCTCTGCTGTGAGGTTCTCATAAACTTTGGTTATCAAATCAAAGCTGAATATTTGCGGTGTTTGCGCTGCCCATAACCTGTTGCGCCTAAGTGTTTCCTTAATCAATTTCTTGCTATCAGCAAGCTTAATGGTTTCTTTAATTGGCACTGCAGCTATAGCAGCCCCAGTCTCCTGGACTATCTTCAGACCAGCTTCTATCAAATCTGAAGTCAAGAAAGGTCGAGCTCCATCATGAATCATGACTAAACCACAATCCACTATCTGCCTTAGCCCTTGTTTTACCGAATCTTGTCGCTGTTTGCCACCTGGGCATAAAATGACTTTTGACCAGGCCCTCTCTTTTTTCAATTTTTGCCCACGAGCCAGATCCTTGTCGGTTAATACCAGGACTATCTGCTGAATACAACCATAGTGCTGGCATGTATCCACAGACCAAGCCAGCAAAGGCTTCTCCCCCAGAGGAGCAAAGAGTTTGTTTATACCCGCCATCCGTTGACTGGTCCCGGCAGCGACTATCACCGCGCATAACTTACTTGTTCCAAGATTCAATTCTCTAAACTCTGCCGCTCGCTATCAAAAGTCAAAGATAAAAAATTAGGTGATAAATCACAATGTAAAAAAATCTATTCTTACCCAGTATTTTCGCCCTTTGCACTTTGCATGTTACTTGTCCTTGTAAGTCCTCGTCTCAGAGCTTCAGCCAACGAGCAAACTTCGATTAGGTGAATATCCTCAGAGTGGAAAGACTGTTTCACTGCGCTGGCAACAGTAGGTGAAGAGAGCTTGGGCATAAGGCAGGATTTGAAGCCTAACCTGATGGCTTCAGAGATTCTTCTCTCTATGTGTGATACTCCTCTAAGCTCTCCGTTCAACCCCACCTCTCCTAAAGCAACCAGATCCGAAATTGGTTTTGCATCACGAAAACTGGAAGCAATAGCTGAGGCGATTCCCAAATCAACCGCTGGTTCATTGACCCTTAAGCCACCAGTAACGTTGACTATAATATCCTGGTTGAAAAGCTTTAATCCGGCACGTTTAGTAAGCACAGCAATTATTAACAACAGCCGATTAAAATCAACACCGTTAGCGACGCGCCTAGGCGGCCCAAAACTGTTAGGAGTAGTCAAAGCCTGAATTTCTACCAGCAGAGGACGATTCCCTTCAAGAGTGGGAACCACCATTGAGCCCATAGTTCCATCCTTGTATGCGGATAAAAAAACTTGAGAAGGATTACCAACTTCTATCAGTCCTCTATCGCTCATCTCAAATATTCCCACTTCGTGAGTGGAACCGAAACGGTTTTTTACGCTGCGTAGCACACGGTAACTGCTAAATTTTTCTCCTTCGAAGTAAAGCACCACGTCAACGATATGTTCCAATGTTCCTGGACCGGCGATGGCTCCCTCCTTGGTTACATGCCCAGTGATTAACAAAGGTATATTTTTTTGTTTTGCCCATCTCTCCAACCTCCAAGTGCACTCTCTCACCTGAGAAATACTACCCGGTATTCCAGCAGCATCTTCTAAATACATAGTTTGAATGGAATCGATAATTGCTAGCTCAGGAGAAAGCTCCTCCAAGCATTCTAATACGACAGCTAAATCGGGCTCAGAGAGAAAATATATTCCTTTGCCTACTATGCCCAGGCGTTCACTTCTAAGTTTAACCTGATTGATAGACTCTTCACCGGAGATATAGGCTGCGACTTTATTATTCTCAGTCATCATCGCCGCGATCTGGAGTAAAAGTGTTGACTTTCCTATCCCCGGCTCACCGCCAACAAGCACCAGAGAACCCGGAACCAAACCACCTCCCAGAACTCGATTCACTTCAGCGAAACCAAGGTGAAAGCGTGGAAAGTCACCCCTTTCTACCTGGGAAAGTTCCTGAAGTCTATTGCCTCTAGAGGAAAGCCGGTTTGGAGTACGGGATAAAATGATCCTAGTTTCTACTAAGCTATTCCACGCCTGGCAATCAGGGCATCTTCCTAACCACTTAGGACTTTCCTTGCCACATTGCTGGCAAATGAAGACATTTCTGAATTTGGATTGGCCCTGATTGCTAGATTTCAAGTCCCCTGGCCAAGATGCCTAATAGTCGATAACGGCTATCTTTTCCCCGGTCTTAACTACCTGCCCTGGTGAGACTGCCACCTCTATAACTGATGCTTTTGCTGGAGATAATATGGGATTTTCCATCTTCATAGCTTCTATAGTGCAGATCACGCCACCCTCCTCAATTGTATTGCCCACGGTTACTTCAACACGTATTATCTTCCCCGGTAGTGGTGCCTCGATTATTTCTTTAGCCATATTTATACAGCATCCTTGACCAATGGTTCCATTACAATCTTCTCCTCAAGACAATCCACGACCACGGTATCGCCGGGCAGGAATTCTCCACGCAACAAACGTTCGGAGAGAGGGTCTTCGACTACATTCTGTATGGTGCGACGCAAGGGGCGTGCTCCAAAATCAGGGTCGTAACCCTTCTTGCCAATAAAATCTCTAGCTGCGTCAGTAACTCCCAGCGTGATGTTCTTTTCTGCGAGGGAGGTAATAACCTGTTTAAGCATCAGGTCTACGATCTGGCGGATATCCTCTTCGCTCAATGCGTGGAACACGACCTGGGCATCAATACGATTAAGGAACTCAGGTCGAAATCTTCCATCGTTCTTCACCTTCTCAAGAACGTTCTCCTTCATCTTTTCATACTCTGTCTGCTCTTTTCGCTCGCCTTCGACGTGAGCAGAAAAACCAATGGTCATATGCCGTTTAATGGCCTCGCTACCGATGTTACTTGTCATGACTATGATGCTATTACGAAAATCAACCCTCCGACCTTTGGCATCGGTCAAATGGCCATCATCGAAAATCTGAAGGAGGATGTTAAATACGTTATAATGCGCCTTTTCAATTTCATCGAGAAGAATAGCACAGTATGATTTCCGTCTCACTGCCTCGGTTAGTTGTCCACCTTCCTCATAACCAATGTAACCTGGAGGTGCTCCGACCAAGCGAGCCACATTGTGAGGCTCCATGAATTCGGACATGTCAAGCCTGACTAAGGCGTCTTCGCTACCGAACATGAATTCGGACAAAGCCCTCACCAATTCAGTTTTACCAACTCCAGTGGGACCCAAAAACATGAAAACACCAATAGGACGCCTCGGATCTTTTAATCCGGCTCGAGCTCTCCTTACCGCCTTAGCCACGGTATCTATGGCTTCATCCTGACCAATGATGCGGCGATGTAAAGCTTCCTCCATCTCTAAGAGACGAGTGGTTTCATCGCTAGTTAACTTTACTACAGGAATGCCTGTCCACATGCTGACTACCTCAGCAATATCCTCTGAGGTAACTATAGGGCGGCCTTGTTCCTTTTTAACTTGCCACTCCTTCTCCATTGTCTCGATTCTTTCCGTCAGCTGCAGCTCTCGATCACGCAATTCACCGGAATACTCATACTGTTGAGCTGCGATAGCTGATTCCTTTTCCTTGCGTACACTTTCTAAGGCACGCCTGGCCTCAGCTAATCCAATCGGTGCACTACCTCGCTTAATGCGCACTCGAGAACTAGCTTCATCTATCAGATCAATAGCCTTATCAGGTAAAAAACGGTCCGCTATATATCTTGTAGCTAATGTAGCTGCTGTCTGTAAAGCTTCGTCGCTAATGTCCAATTGGTGAAATTCTTCATATCTATGTTTAATGCCCTGCAGTATTTCCAGGGTTTCTTCCATTGTAGGTTCAGCTACCATGACAGGTTGAAACCGGCGTTCCAAAGCAGGATCTTTTTCCACATATTTACGGTAGTCGTCCAAAGTGGTGGCGCCAATACATTGAATCTCGCCACGCGACAACGAAGGCTTTAGTAGGTTAGAGGCATCAACCGCACCTTCAGCTGCTCCGGCACCTACAATAGTCTGCATTTCATCAATAAATAGAATGCAATTACCGGCGGTTTTTTCTTCCTCAATGACCCTTTTCAGCCTCTCCTCAAATTCACCGCGATATTTTGTTCCCGCTACCAAGGCACCTATATCTAATGCAATTATTCTCTTGCCTTGTAAGACTTCAGGAACCTCGCCAGCTACTATGCGCTGTGCTAACCCTTCTACAATAGCTGTTTTGCCTACACCAGCTTCACCTATAAGTGCAGGATTATTTTTAGTACGACGACTCAGTATTTGAACTATACGTTCAATCTCTTTGTTACGACCAATAATAGGGTCGAGTTTATCCGCCCGGGCCAGCGCCGTTAAATCGGTGCCAAGTTGGTCCAGTGTTGGTGTGCGTGAGGTAGCGCGACTTGCAGTACGAGTTCGCACAGATTCCTGCTTGCCGACTCGATTGATTTCATCGCGTGTTCGCTCCAAGGTAATACCAAAACTCTCTAAAACACTAAAAGCTACCCCTTCGCTTTCGCGCAATAATCCGAGTAGCAGGTGTTCAACACCTATGTAACTGGAATTAAGACGACGTGCCTCATCCACAGCAAATTCAATGGACCTTTTCGCCCGAGGAGCAAGATCAACCTCTCCTTTGGCAGCTCGACGCTCTCCTTTTCCAATTACAAATTCTACAGCTGCCTGTATCTTACTAACTGAGATACCAAAATTAGTTAAAACTTTAGATGCAACACCTGACTCCTCTCCCGCTATACCTAATAGTATGTGTTCAGTATCAATGTAATTATGGCCTAAGCGTTGTGCCTCTCCTTGAGCCCGAGTTAGTACCCTACGAGCTCCTTCAGAGAATCTTTCAAATCCTGTGCTCATTTCAATCCTATTTTCAGCTTTATCCTAAAGTATAGAACATACCACCTTTTCCGTCAATAAGCCTAGCCTGCTTGAACTAAGCGATAGCATGGTAATATACTATAATATCACTAGATTATATGGAAGGTTAATAATGCGAGTCAGCGGTGGAAAGGTAAAGGGAATTCGATTAAAAACTCTACCAAAACGCTCCGTTAGGCCTACGACTAGTGTGGTAAGGCAAGCTATATTCTCTCTTTTGGAAAATAGAGCTACTAAATGGCACCATGTTATTGATTTATACGCTGGCAGCGGGACCCTAGGTATTGAAGCTCTGAGCCGCGGCGCAGAATGGGTAGATTTCGTTGATCACAAAAAAAGTTGTTGTGACCTTATAAGAAATAACTTAGAAAAAATAGGTGGGTTGGAGTGGGCTCACATTTATTGCTGTAGTGTAAAAAAAGCACTTAATTTCCTCAACAGGAGTTATGACATTATCTTCATAGATCCGCCTTACTCTAATTCTACTACAAATAATTTATTGGTAAATCTGGCTAAGTCGAAATTACTGAGGGGAAATTCTACAATCGTGCTTTGCCACGCAAACCGTTTCCCATTAAATTCAGACTATGATGGTCTTCATCTTATTGAGCAACGTCGCTATGGTGACACTTTTATTTCCATATACCAAAAGGAGGTTTAGATATGATAGTCGCAGTTTATCCAGGTACCTTTGATCCGCTCACCTACGGGCATATGGACATAATTGAACGAGCAGCAGCCCTGGTCAGTAAGCTAATTGTCGGCATCTATGAAAATCCTAGTAAACAGCCACTCTTTTCTCTGGAGCAAAGGTTAGGTTTGGTGGAGGAAGCAGTAACTGAATTGTCAAACGTCCGTGTTAAAGCTTTTAAGGGATTGACCGTAGATTTTATACAACAGGTAGGCGGAAAGGTCATGATCCGTGGTTTAAGAGCAAATTCTGACTTCGAACGGGAATTTGAAATGGCGCTGATGAACAGAAAGCTTGCGCCAGACATTGAGCTACTTTGCTTAATGACTAGCTCACAGTATCAATTTCTTAGCTCATCCTTGATCAAGGAAGTGGCCAAATTAGGAGGCTGTCTGGAAGGCATGGTTCCTCCCCATGTAGCTGTAGCTCTAAAGGAAAATTTCTCATTACCTATGGAACTTGCCACTGGCAACGGTAAAATGTAAAATTAGGAGCTAAAAATTAAGGAGGTAATAGAAAGATGGCATATAAGATTAATGAAGAGTGTATTAGTTGTGGTGCATGCGAACCAGAATGTAAAAATGAAGCCATAACCGAAGGGGATGAAATTTATGTAATTGACCCAAATAAATGTACTGAATGTGTCGGCTGGTTTGAAACACAAAAGTGTGTTGAAGTTTGTCCAGTAGATGCGTGCGTTTCTGACACTGATCACAAGGAAACACGGGAGCAATTGTTGGAGAAATGGCGCAAACTACATCCCGGTGAGACGCCAGTTGTCAGCTAGGAAACTATTTAAAGACTGCCTATGAGCTATCTAGGAATTTATAATAAACTCTAGCTATACGAATCTTATGGCGCAAAGCCTTAAGGAGTGGTACTATAAAATTCGAGGGTGAGGAACTTCGGAGAAAGCTAAGGCAAATCTGAATTCGAACCAAGTCTGAAATTCAACATCATAACTTGCTGAGAAAAACGATAAATATATATTTCATTTTAAATATGTAAAGTAGACACTAGGAATGTGGTTGGCTCATGTCGCTGTGGGATTATCAATTGCTAGCTATCAAGATAGCCTAGAATTTGTGGTACTGGCAAACGTATTTCACCATCTACCAAGTGTGGATCAATTAATAGTTGATGTGGGGGTGGCAAAAAAAGAATTTCATGATGCTGAACTACACACTCCCTTTTTTGCACTCGGTGTTGCAGCAGTCGCTGCATTGTTTTCCTGGAAATATGCTTTGCTTGCGTTAATTTGCATTGGCATACACCTTTTAATGGACTTACCTACGGATACAGGGCTGATGTTACTCTATCCGTTCAGTAGAAGACGATTCACACTTAATTTGTGGAAAGATACAGGTGGATGGGGACTCAAAGGTTTTTATCGACAAAAATGGGCAGTCTCTTTAGAAACGCCGGTATGGTTGTTCTTTTTTTACAGATTAATCGTCACTCTACTTTAGATTTTGCAGGGCAGGATACTATATGAGTGTCCACTGCGTTGCTTCTTTGACGGTAAAAATTTAACAGGCAGCAATTTTGATCTCATATTTGAAACCAACCACAGTATAGTTATTTAGTGTTGAAGTAATGATATGGTTAGTAAATATCCTCAGTGGAATATTATTTGCTGTATATATTTAGGGATATTCTTAGTGTGACTTAAAAGTGACATCTCACTGTAAGCCCTTATAGCGACATAACAATCACTACATCGGTTAGTTCGGGAGAAATCTTCTATCATCTCTTTTTGAGTAGTATATTTTACGCGGTGTAGTGAACAGGGAACCAGGCTACCATCGGGCATTACAACAAGAAATCTTATTCCTGCCTTACAATTTGGCATATTCTTTTGTTCAAAGAATTTTAAAGTATCTCGGAGTGTAAGCTCTGGGTTAACTAAATGGGAATTCTGTTTCTTTAAAATTAATAGTTCATTAATAGCCTGACGCAAAATTTCCAAATCTTCACCATTGTTAAGGCAATAATCCTTGTTTCCTGTTCGCAATGCCGTATATGCGCTATATGATATGTCTACACCCCACTCAGCAGCTTTCTTCGTCAAAGGTAATATTTCCTTCACATTAGCTCTAGTTATAGCGGTATTCAAGATAATATCTTGAAATCCAAGCATTGCTAGCTTTGGAAGATTTCGCTCTAAACGTTTATAGAGACCTGGCCTTCGTCGAAATTCATCGTGACGCTCATCAGGGAAGTCAAGTGATACCGAGAACTGATGCACGCCTGCTTCACGTAATTGTAGATAATTTCTTTCGTTAAGTAACGCTCCATTGGTAACAAGTATCACATATTCTGCCCCAGCGTGATTGATAGCCTTGACAACGTCTGCTATATCTTTACGCAGAAGCGGTTCACCACCAGAAATCTGTGCTGCGAGCGGTTTCAGTCGCCGTGTTATTACTCCATACTCCTCTGGCTTAATTTGCATTTCATCATTGACGATCCCTCCAAGGTCACAGTGACGGCAATTGCAATTGCAAGAAAGCGTTACTTCATAAGAAACTACTATAGGTCGATTCGTTAAGTAGTTATGTACTTCTTTCGTGGCCATTCTAATGCCCTGCAATATAGAAATATTTGCCATTTATTACCCTTCTATTTGAAAGCAATCACTGTACAGTTACCTAATCTTGAGGAATATGCTAACGTCAGTTTATTCATGATTTTACCTGAAGAAGAGCTAGGATGAAACTGGTTTTTTGCCCGTTCATACATTTTCAGATGCTTTAGTAATGGTATAACCAGCATAGATATACTTATGTATTCTCTGTACCGGGTAGGAAATATATTATTGAATCCAGCACGCTTCAGCATATCTGTAAGAGTTCTTGTCGTGAACTGATTTATATGCAGCCTCCTTAAATTCCACCATTTTCTTCTGAATATTTTAGCCAGTATGCTCTCAATGTCTGGGGTTGATGTTGCCAGCAACCCGTCAGGCTTGAGTATCCTATGAACTTCTTTAAGGACTATGAGGGGATATGGCACATGCTCCAGAACTTGCCATAAAGTAATTACATCGAAATAGTTTTCTGGGAATTGCAGGTCTTCAAAAGGCTTTGCTTCTACATCCAAGCCAAATTCCCTTCCCGCATATTCTGCTGCATCTCGTGATATTTCAATCCCCTTGGTAGCATATCCAGCCTTGGCGGCGTTAAAAAGGAAAAACCCTTCTCCACAGCCTATATCCAAGAGTGTTGTACCGCTCTTGTGCTTGCTAATTAATCCCAATTGTGATTTGGCTGCGAGCAAGCGACTTCCACGAATAATGGGGGCATCCGTATTTCCCATCTTAGAATAGTCACCATTGATTTTACTTGCTTTTTCAATGGGATTTACATATATTAGATGACAATTCCTACATTTCACGTACCTTCCATGTGTACTATCCCATAGCATATATACGGTCTTTATGCCTTTTTGAAGATCGGCTTCCACCATATTTGAATCAAAAATCACAGTGGTATCGTCCTGTCCACAGTTGGGACAGTTGCGGTATTCGAAGAATGAATCCATCTTACACTAACTTTAAAGGCGTTCTGCTTTTTTATAGGCAGCGGCTACAGATTCGATGACAAGAGAGCGGAATCTCCCCTTTTCTAACTGAAGAAGAGCCTCGGTCGTGGTTCCCCCCGGCGAAGTAACCATATTCCTCAAATCGGCAGGATGTTTACCTGTCTCCGTAACCGTACGCGTGGATCCAAGTATAGTTTGTATCACTAGTTCCTGGGCCATATCCCGAGGTAAGCCAATATGAACGCCAGCATCTACAAGTGACTCGATAAAAAGAAAAACATAAGCAGGACCACTGGCGCTCAAAGCAGTAGCCATATTTAAATATTTCTCATCAGTCACATAGACTTCTTTGCCCAGAGATCCCAATATGGAATGAGCTAATTTTTTTTGCCTTTGCTTAGTATCAGCAGTTGTTGTCCAGATAGTCATTCCCTCTCCAATTTGCGCTGGCATATTAGGCATAGCTCTAATTACAGAAGTGTGGTTTAAACCATGGCATAAACTGGATAGAGTGGCACCAGCTACTATGGATAACACTAACTGTTCAAGCGCTAAATCTTTTATCTCTTCCATTACTTGAGGTAAATTCTGAGGCTTCACCGCCAGGATAATTAAATCTGTATTTGTCACAGTTTTTCTATTATCGGCTAAAGTATTCACACCATATTCTTTTTTCAATAATTCACGCCGTAATGGACTGATATCACTAATCACTATATCTTGAGGCGCAGCCACCTTTTTAGTTAAAAGGCATTTAATTATCGCTTCTCCCATGGCACCGCCGCCGATACATGCTATCTTCATTTTTCATTGCTCCTTTGTCTCATCTTATGAGGCTACGACTATATTCACTACTCGCTTGGGGATATAGATGACTCTAGTGAGTTTCTTAACATCAATATAAGCCTTCACTCGCTCTCGACTCAATGCTAATTCCTTGGCTTCAACTTCGTTTATGGAAGCAGGTACAAGCAATTTATCGCGAAGTTTGCCGTTTATCTGAATGACTAACATAATTTCTTCTTCCTTAGCTAGCTTTTGGTCATATTCAGGCCACGGTTGATTATGAATGGTATAGGAATGCCCGGTTCTGGCCCATAATTCCTCGGTGAGATGAGGAGCAGTGGGGGCGAGGAGAAGCAAGAAATAGCCAATAGTTTCCCACCATATAGAGTTGGATACCATCCCGCCTTCTTTAATCTTGGATAGATAGTTACTGAATTCCATAAGGCTCGCAAGCATGGTGTTAAAGCGAAGCCTTTCCAAGTCAGCAGTCACTTTTTTTATTGTTTTATGCGTTAAATGCAGGAATTCTTTCTCGGTTTCAGGATCGTTAACACGGCTGGAATAATCTGTTGTTGCTAAGGTCCATACACGGTTTAACCAGCGACTAACCCCAACGATACCTCTATCATTCCATTCTCCCCCCAGATCCCATGGGCCGATAAACATTAGATATCCACGAACGGCATCAGCCCCTAACTCAGTCACATATTCATCGGGGGCTATTACATTGCCCCTAGACTTACTCATTTTATCGCCACGGTAGATTATGGTTCCTTGATTGAATAAACGAGCGAAGGGCTCGTCAAAGTCTAGTAGACCCATATCTCTCAATGCTTTGATAAAAAAACGGGTGTAGAAGAGATGCATAACTGCGTGCTCAGCACCCCCGGTATATAAATCCACAGGCAACCAATACTTCACTGTGACATCGCTAAAGGGGCCGTCGCTCATTTCTGGACTGGTGTATCTTAGGAAATACCAAGAGGAACACATAAAAGTATCCATTGTATCGGTTTCTCTTCTGGCTATTCCAGAGCATTTGGGACAGGTGGTGTTGACGAACGACTGGCAATATTTCAGCGGAGATTCTCCCGTAGGTTTAAATTCTGCATCAGCCGGAAGCATTACAGGTAAATTATTT
>Ga0180433_10008721_pt1 | contig 12553 bp, 10 predicted proteins | sample SS_ome_8_FD_132980 | JGI IMG/M metagenome (GOLD analysis project Ga0180433, IMG submission 132980) | Hypersaline lake sediment archaeal communities from the Salton Sea, California, USA - SS_1_D_1 metaG | ecosystem: Environmental > Aquatic > Non-marine Saline and Alkaline > Hypersaline >... | reverse complement strand
GGTTTTTTTGCTTGTGCGGCTTGCTGAATCAGTTTATGGCTGGTTGAATTGTCCAGGTGGTCCATTGCTCCTGGTCCGCCGATGAAAAATATAGAATCAAAATCATCAACAGAAATGGTATCAAGCGCAACATCAACGTCGGCGGTTGTCTGATCTTTTGCTGTTGCTTTTCCGGCTTTGTCACTTGCAGTGATTACCGTAATGCCGCTGTGTTCTAAGATTCGTTTGGGTACAGAATATTCGATCGGGTGAAACCCGTTACTTGCGATTACCAAAATAACTTTATGGACCATTGTGTTTCCTTTTGTTACACAATTTTTTGCCTCTCTCCTTTATATCCTGCAGCGTAGAGGTGAAACGATTTGTTGTCAATCTGACCAGTAACGTGCAGCGCTGGATACGTTGCATCATGGTAGTGTAAACGATCTTGGAGTGGTTTTATGGTGACATGGTCTTCTTTGCCCAGTACGAGCTTTAATTTTTTTCTTCCAACTCGTGCGATTTGTGTTCCGTTTTGTTGCGCTGCTCGTTTTAAGTGAAAGTAGCTGCGCCAGCCATTTTTTTTCAGGCTCCCTTCCCATTCAACAATAAAAATAGTTCCGATGCTCATTGTTTTGCATAACGTTTCTGCTGCATTAAACGTTCGGACACCTGGTTGCAGTAAAATGAGATAATCGATTGCATGTTTTCCGGTTGTTGTGGTGATGTCTGGTGCAAGGGTGTACTGAACCCACGATGTTGCAGACGGTTTTCTACCAATTACCCCCGGGTCTATCACAACAGTTTCGCCATTCGATTGTGCAACAACCACGGTACCGCCATTGCACTCTATTTGTTTAATGCAGGGTTCTGGTGGCCAAAACAGTTTTAGATATCCAAATGTTGCGAACAAAAGAACAGTCAAAAGGACGATGCTGCGCATTGTTTGCTTTGTGTATCGATTAGAAATTATAAAAAACGCACAGCAGGGAATCGCAAGCAAAAGCAGTTTTGGCGGCTGGCGAAATCCAATTAAAAATCCAGTGCCGTTGCCAAGAGACAACACTGCAGACCATGCATCGGTTAGTTTTTCTAAACAAAAAATCAAAAAACCATTTGGCAGATGGATCAGCTCTAAGAAAAAAATGAACGAAGAAAAAAGTAAAAACAAAAAAAGAATCGGGAAAAAAATGAGATTGCCAAGCGGGGAAACGAGGGAAATCGGCAAACCCCAACTTGCCAAAATCGGAAACGATACGGCAGTTATAAACAGTTGCACCTGTAAAAAACGGAGCAACCACCGTTTTGTTTTGTCTAGCAGCGTTGTTTTTCTCATTTGTCTAGTATACGTGCTGGCGCACATTGCGTCATGTTTTTTATTTTTCTATTGAGTTGTATGTTCAACATGAATTATCTTGAAGGAAGAAATTAAAACAAATCATAGGGGAGCTTATTATGAAAAAATTTGGAAAACCACGTTTTAAAAAAGCGTGGAAAAAGTTAATGGATTCTACAAACAAAAAACTTTCTCGCGGAGCAAGCAACATAAATAAAATAATCTCATGGGCGCGGGCAGATAACTGGCGTCGCAAGCAAAAAGTTAAAAAATAAGTTTAACTTTTTTTCAGCTGCTTGGGTTGGGGGTATAAAACAGTTTGCTAGCTAATTTTAATTTTTGGCATGCGCAAAAAAGCTGTTCGATTTTTTTTCTTGAATTACTTTTGATATAGATTTTGCGAATATGGACTCGTTTTACGCGAGAAACCGGTGGTTGCGCTGGACCCAGCACCGATGCCTGAAAATTTTGTTTTTGTGTCTCTGCAATCAAAAATGATGCCAATCTGTTTGCTTCTACATCGATGGTCTGCTCATCTGTATGTTTCAATTCCAGTTCTGCAAGTCGACAGTACGGTGGGTACTGTAGCAGGTGACGGTTTTCCATTTCGTTTGCATAAAATTTCAGATAATCGGTTTCATTTAGGTACGCAAAGCAGTTGTGATCGCTCATTGCCTGTACAATGACGGTGCTGTTTTGGCTTTGGCGTCCCGCGCGTCCTGCAACCTGAATTAGTTGTTGCAGCGTTGTTTCTGTTGCGTTGTAGATTGGAAAGTGCAAATTTAAATCCGCCCACAAAATGCCAACCAGCGTAACACCAGGGAAGTGAAATCCTTTTGTAATCGTTTGTATGCCAACCAAAATATCCATTTTTTTATCTTGAAACGCACCGAGCGTTTCTTGCCACAACTTTTTTTTGCGGGTGGTATCCAAATCCGCTCTGCCGATTTTTGCCTGTGGAAACAGTTTTTCTAAAATAGTCACCACCTGTTGTGTACCGATTCCCTTTTTGAGAAGCTTCGCTTTAGAATTTTTGCACCCCGGACAGGTTTCAGGCAAAGGCTTAGCATGCTCGCAATAATGACAGGTAAGGAGGTTGTCTTTGTGCAGCGTTAAACTAGTTGCGCAGTTTTTGCATTCAAAAATAAAACCACATTCTTTGCATTGCACAAAAAAACTAAACCCACGACGGTTTAAAAAAATTATGGTCTGTCCGCCTTTTTGCAAGCGATCTCGAATCGCATTTTCTAGTTTTTGACTAATCCAAAAGTTTCTTCGATATTTTTTATCGGTTAAAAAAACTGTTTCTACTTTTGGAAATGTTCCAGAAAATCTTTTTTTTAGCTGAAAAAAATACCATCCACGTTTTTTTACGTTGTATAAAGAATTAACAGATGGTGTTGCAGAACCAAGTACAATAGGAATGTTGTTTATGTATGCTCGCAGCAATGCAGCTTCTTTAGAATTTATTTTTGGGTGTTTTTTTTCTTGATATCCAGTTTCGTGCTCTTCATCAACAACAATTAATCCAAGATTCGCGATCGGTAGTAGCACCGGAAGGTGCACGCCAACAATGACAATTGGTTTGCCAGCAAGTAGCGCTTTCCATAACAGTTTTCGTTCTCGTGCAGTGGTTGCAGAATGAAATCCAAAAAGCGTTATGCTTGCATCAAGTTGTTGCCGCAGCAAATGTTCAAACTGCAGCGCAAGGGTAACTTCCGGCAGCAGCAGAAGCGCAGTTTTATTTTGTTGTATCGCAGCAGTGATCATCTTTTTATAACATTCTGTTTTACCAGACCCGGTTACTCCATGCAGAACCGTTGGTGTATACACGCCTTTTTGTATTTTATCGACAACAAAATCTGTTACGTTTTTTTGCTCGGGTGTGAGCGTAACTACTTTTTTTTGTGTTTCGATAGAATTTTCGGTTGTTTTTCGAACTTTTTTATTTTCTCCTGTAAGAAAGCTTCTCACTCGTTTAAAGAAGTGAAGGGAATTAATTTGATGATACTGGGCAAGGGTGTCGATAAATGAACGATAGTTCTTGTCGTTTGGAAACGGTTCGACGGCAACGATTTCTCTGATTTCAAAATCGTTACCAGCAGGTTTTTTTGCAAACTGCCCAATTACAAGCGCATGCTCTGTCCGTTTTTGAATCGGTACAAGAACAACACGACCGAGAAGGTTTTCTTGAGAAAACCCCTCAGTCGTTTTATACAAAAGTGGTTTGGGGAATCCCTTGAGTAGCCGTACTTGAATAAACATGGAGTAAAGTATAACAGGTCAAAAAAGAAACTATTATAAAAACTCCAAAAAGCTTGTCTGTTTTGCGTCTATGAATGGCACGATTGTGTGCCTCAAAAAGTTTTTTTGGATGGTTTAAACTTCCCATTCTTTGTTGTGAGTCAATACGGTTTCTTCCACGGCTTTAAATAGTTCTTCATCTTCTTTGAGCTTTTCAATCAAAATTTTTGTTACGCCATCCACCGTTTTGATGTGGTTTACTTTTTCTTTTATTTTATAAAGATCGCTATCGTTTTCAGGCATTAAAAATGGTTTCCCTTCTTCATTTGTCTCAATGATTTGAAGGGCCTCTGCAATGGTTTTGGCTTTTGGATCTTCACTCTGTTTCAGGTTTGTGATAATTTCTTCCTTTGTTTTAGTTAGCACCTTCTCCTGGTTCTTTGCAGATAGATCTAAAAAGTCTGGGTTTTCATTGAAGAACTCTTTCATAGCATCTATTCCTGCGTAATACAGAAAGCTTTGGAGCGGGTTTTCTTGATTTTTTGTAAAATTTAAATAGCGATTAGATATTTTTTTGCCTGCCTCCTCTACGAGGGACTTTATGGATTTACTATCCACCTTTTTCCGAAAGAGATTCCGAAAGGGGGATGAAAGCAAATTGCCTGAGCTCATGAATGCTAGTGCGATTGCAAAAAATAGGCCTGTTTTAATCACTTTTTTTACGTTGAATCTTTTCATTTCCATAAAAACCTCCGACTTATTATTTTTAGCTCTCGCCTTGAGAGCTTTTCTTTACTTCATTTTGAACCTATCATAGGCTTAGGGGGTGTGCAAAGGGGTGCTCAAAAGGTCGATTGGCAGGATGTTTCGGAAGTCCTTTAGGGAGCCGTACTTGAATAAACATGGTGTAAAGTATAACAGGCCAAAAAATAAACTACTAAAAGCTTTTTGCTACCTTTCCATTATGGTGACGTAGCCATCTTTCCAGGCTTTGTTAAGAACTTTTCCTTTTTTCACCTTGAACAATTTTTGTGCATCTCTAGAAAGTTCAACGTCCAAGATGAGTCGATTGCGGGTCAGAATTTCACCAATGTAATTATCGCCTTTAAAGGTTATATAGATTCTAGGATTTCCTGGGGCTCCTGCAAATGTTAGCATTACCGATTTTTCGTTGATTACCCGTTCTCCCTTTTTGCTTATTTTTGTTCGTTTAACTTCTGCTACCCGGGCTTTTGTATTTTTTCCAACAGTTTCCCTTAGTATTTTTCCTTCGCTCTTGTAAATAGGGCATACTTTTCCGCACATTTCTGTAGGGATAGGACTATATGGCTCGACTTTGATTTTGTATTGTGTTTCGTTTCTTACAAACAAAGAAGAATATTTTTTGCCGGCAAAAATATTTGTGGTCAGCAAGATGCTTGCAAAACATAAAAATAGTAGTTTTTTCATAGCAACACTCCTAAAAATTTTATTTATCGAGACGCCATTTTTTTCAAAGGTCTTACTTCTAGTGCTCTTGTTTTTTTGCGTATGGTTATATAAAAATCCTTCCATCCGAATCTAAATTTTTCTTTTACCTCTATGTTAAAACGCATCATAGCTCTGTCATTAGCCGTGACGAAATTTTTTAGTTCTAGTTTTTCGCGTTGAACGGTTTCTTTTTGATCTGGGTAGATAGCAACGGCTATAGAAGTTTTTGGAATTTCCTCAAATGTTAATTTTGACTTCATCATTATTGTTTTATTGTGTTTTTTTAAGTCGCCTGAACGGCGCTTTACTTTTCCAATAAAGACTTTTTTGGAGCCGGGTTTAATGGTGTAGGTTTCTGCTTTTTTTAAATCGTATGCTTTGCTAGAAGCTTGGATTGTATATTTTGTTTCGTTAGTTACAAAAAAAGAAGTTGTATTCCAGCCGGCAAACGAATTTTCTCCGATTCCAAGTAACGCAATGCCAGTGAGCAGTTTGTAAAAAATTTTCATGGCAACTTTCTTTAATGGTTAACGGTAACGATTTTATACTATTTCAACGTAGAGGTTTGGGTGGGGAAAAGTAAAGAGTTTTGCCAATGTGCGACCATGACCTTTTTGTGTTATCCTCTGTGTAGTTGCCCCTATAAAACCTGTATGAGGGCCTGTCCTGAGTAGCAAAGGCGTATCGAAGGGTCTGTTTCATGAAATTTGATCCCAAAAAAACAGTTTTTTTGATTGATGGTTCATCCTTTTTGTACCGTGCTTATTATGGCGTGCGGCCACTGCATACCAGCCAGGGGGTGCCGGTGCAGGCGGTTTATAGTTTTTGTCGGATGATTAAAAAGCTGATCAAAAAATTTGATGCGCGCTATGTTGCCATTGTGTGGGATAGCAAAGGTAAAACAACTCGACATGAGATTTTCCAGGACTATAAGGCAACGCGTCAACCTGCGCCGAGTGATATTTTTGACCAAAAAGATTTGATTTTAAAGTTTGCAGATCTGATTGGTTTGCGTCAGGTTGCCCAGCGGGGTGTTGAGGCGGACGACATTATTTTTTCTATCGCCAAAGAGCGTGCGCGCACTGGTGATAAGGTGGTGGTGATCTCTTCGGACAAAGATTTGGGGCAGATGCTCAATGAAAATATTGTCATGTTTGATGCGTTTAAAGAAAAAGTTTTTGATGTTGCAGCATTTGAAGAAAAAGTTGGTGTCCCAATTGCAAAACTTCCGTTTTATTTTGCGTTGCTTGGTGATGCGTCTGACAATATTCCCGGTGTGCGTGGCATTGGTAAAAAAGGTGCGCTTGAGTTGGTCAACCAGTTTGAGTCTCTCAAAGATCTATATGCAAATCTAGACAAAGTTAAACGTCCTCGTCAAAAAAATGCACTTGAGCAAAATAAAGAAAATGCATTTTTAAGCGAAACGCTGTTTTTGTTGCAGTACGACCAAACAGGTTTAAAAAAAGTTGATCTTAAGTTTGATGCTGCCAATTGGGCACAAGCACGTCCATTGTTCGAAGAACTTGAATTTAAAACGCTGCTCAAAGAGTTGCAAGACGAGCAACTATCTTTGTTTCCGCTTATCCAACAAAAAATGGATGCGCACAAAAAATACAAATTAACCATGGTGGTTACGCAAAAACAGTTGGACGATCTGTGTTATAAGCTCAAGCAAGCTGATGCGTTTGCGTTAGACACAGAAACAACAGGGTTGCGAAAATTGCAGGACCGATGTGTTGGTATTTCGGTTTGCATAAAAAAGGGCGAAGCATACTATATCCCATTCGGGCACGAAACCGAAGAGTCGCAGTTGCCGCGCGAAACAGTTTTGGAAGCGCTACGTCCAGTTTTAGAAAGTGAAAAACATAAAAAATATTTGCATCACACAAAATTTGATCAACTTGTTTTGTTTGGCGAAGGTATTACGGTGCGTGGTGTTGCATTTGATACATTGATTGCTGCGCGTTTGGTCACCAAAGATTGGCAAAAAAGAAAGTTAGAAGACCTTTCGTTATTCTTTTTAGATGAACCAATGCTCACGTACGAGCAGGTGGTTAAAAAAAATAAATACAAAAATTTTTCGTTTGTTCCGCTTGATCTTGCAACAAAATATGCAGCAGTTGATGCGCACCAAACTTTTCGGTTACAAAAAATTTTTGAAAAAGAGTTAAAGAAACAAAAACTGACCGATCTTTTTTATTCCATCGAGCTTCCGCTTACTCAGGTGTTGTTTCATATGGAAGCGGCAGGAATTGGATTTGATGAAACGGTTTTACAAACGCTTGATAAAAAAGTTTCAAAAGAATTGAACACTCTTGAGAAAAAAATTCTTGCAACTGTTGGTGACAAGTATCAAAGCATCAATTTAAATTCCCCGAAACAGGTTGAACGTCTTTTGTTTCAGGATCTGCAACTTCCGCCACAAAAAAAGAGTGCAAAAGGAACTGGATACTCAACGGACCAAGAAGTGCTGGGCACGCTTGCAAAAATGCATCCTGTACCAGGTATGATTATGCGGTACCGCGAGCTGTACAAACTCAAAAGCACATACATCGATGCGCTTCCAAAATATGTAAACCCAAATACGCAAAGAATTCACACAACGTTTAAACAAACAAAAGTTGCGACCGGACGTCTTGCAAGTATCGAACCAAATTTACAAAATATTCCTGCAGATGGAACCGGGTATGGTATAGAAATTCGTAGCGCATTTATTCCAAAAAAAGGAAGTGTCTTTTTATCGGCCGATTACTCGCAAATTGAGTTGCGGGTTTTAGCGCATCTGTCTAAAGACAAAAATCTAATCAACGCATTTTTAAAAGAGCGGGACATTCATACCGAAACGGCGGCAGGAATTTTTGATGTTGCGCCAGAAAACGTTACTCCAGAACAGCGAAAAGTTGGCAAGCGAATTAATTTCAGTGTTTTGTATGGTATGACACCGTTTGGTCTCTCGAAAGATTTAGATATTTCGTTTGGCGATGCAAAGGCTTACATAAAAAAATATTTTGACCAGTATCCCGCGGTTTCTTTGTGGATGGACAAAGTGGTCAAACAAACAAAGCGGACCGGGTACGTGACTACGCTTTCCAAACGCAGAAGGTATATTCCCGGGATTTACGAAGAAAATCGGTCTCTGTACGAGCTTGCCAAACGAGTCGCGATTAACACGGTTGCTCAAGGGACCGCTGCAGAGTTGATGAAGCTAGGGATGATCAACCTCCAGGTGGCACTGCTCGAAAAAAATCTGGATGCCGCTATTTTGCTCCAGATTCATGATGAACTGCTGCTTGAGGTGGCTAAAGACCAGCAGGAACAGGTCGAAAAACTGGTCAAAAAGACGCTTGAGTCGGTCGTTACATGGAAGGTTCCCCTGTTGGTAACCACCCGTTTTGGCAAGAATTGGAAAGAAGCCAGCAAGTAGTTCTGGGTCGAGTTATTGACAAAAAGGTTTTATATTTGTCATACTGAAAGGGTAGAAACGTACTGAATCCAGGCGTTCTTGACATTTTGTTCTCTTGAACACATACTGTAATTATCATTTCTTTTTGGAAGAATTCTAATCAGCACATAAGTAATTAAAGGTTTTTAAAGGATTGCACAATGGCAACAAGTAAGTCCGGTGGCTCAACAAGTAACGGTCGCGATAGTCAAAGTAAACGTTTAGGCGTAAAGCTTTTTGGCGGTCAGTTGGTTACCGGTGGAGAAATTATTGTTCGTCAACGAGGAACACGTATTCATCCAGGTCGCGGTGTCGGCATTGGTGGTGACGATACATTGTTTGCAAGGAGTGTTGGAGTTTTGAAGTTTCACTTTGGACCAAAAGGACGCAAGTATGTTTCCGTGGTTCCAGCCAAATCATAGATTTTCACCGTTTGATTGATTCACGATCTTTTTACAAATCCCATGAATAAAAATAATAAAAAATTGAACAGTTTCTGTTTCCGGGGAGTGCCATGTTTAATTTTCTGAAGTACCGTTTTGTTGCTATCACTGCGTCTTTGATTACTCTTGCTTTTTTTATGTTTCTGTATTTTCAAAAGGGTGGTCTAAATTATAGTGTTGAGTTTACCGGTGGTACGCAAGCGCTTTTGAAATTCGAACAACCAGTTGATGGTAAAAAAATTCTAGAGCAAGTCAGAAAAGAATGGTCTGGTGCAGTTACGCGAGATTTTTCTGATACACAGGTACTTGTCCGTGTGCAAGAGCACCAAGGTGACGCACGCGGGTTAGCAGACAGAATTCGTGAACATGTGCAAACGTTCAACGAGAGCAATCCAATTGTGATTGAAAGTTCGGAAGTTGTTGGACCTGGTGTTGGTGAAGAGTTGCGTTGGAAATCTTTGACAACATTATTCTTGGCAATACTGTTAATGTTGCTTTACATAGCATTCCGGTTTTGGTCAATCTCATTTGCTGCCGGTGCAGTTGCTGCATTATTGCATGACGCATTAATGATTTTAGGGTTCATGTTGTTATTTGGGCGAGAAATATCGATCAGTGTTATTGCTGCAATTTTGATGGTGATTGGTTATTCGATTAACGATACCATCGTTATTTTTTCCCGTATGCGAGAAAACTTTAAAAAGATGAGTAGTGCATCTGTTGCAGAGGTGGTCAACACCAGTTTGAATCAAACATTCAAGCGTACAGTGCTCACGAGTTTTTCAACATTTTTGGTGGTTGGTGTACTATTCCTGCTTGGTGGGGAGATACTCAGAGATTTATCTTTGGTGTTGTTGATGGGAATTTTCTTTGGAACATATTCTTCCATTTACATCGCAAGCCCTGTCATGATGTTGCTCTACAAAAAAGAAAAATAAATACGAACGGTTCGTTTGTGTTTACTAGTTAGTCTAAAAAATCCTTTGAAGCTCTCACTTTATTCGAAAGCTTTTTATGTTAGTAATTAATTCCTGCAAATCGGGAGTTTAGTGTGATATCAAATTATTCTTATCTTATAGGGAGGTTGTTTCCATGAGTGAAAAACCAGACAAGAAAACGGTTCCTGTTCCAAAAAAAAAGGCAGAGCCTGTTGTGAAAAAAGATTCTGTCAAACCTGTTAAGTCAAAGGTTGATCAAGAAAAAGTAGTGAAAAAACCTGAAGTCAAACCAGTTGCGCAAAAGCCTGCTGTAAAAAAAACATCCACAGAAAAAGTTGTGGTAAAAAAAACAGAAACAAAAAAAACGGAACATCCTGTCGTTGAACAAAAAAAACAGCCTGTTTCTAGAACAACTCATGTCAATTCTTCTGCTAGAACATCGGGCAGAACAAATGGACCAAGAAATGGTGGTCAAAAACAAAGAGGTGGCCGTGGCGGATATCAACGCAGATCGCAAGAACCATCTGTTGATGTGTACAAGTTGACGTTGGATCAACTCAATGCAATGTCGCTTACAGAGTTGAACCAAGTTGCTCGTAGACTGGGCATCATTGGCGCAAGTCTGATGAGAAAGGAAGCGTTAGTAAAAAAAATTATCGAGTTGCAAAAAAATCCAGAAAAAGAATTAGAAGTTGAAGGTGTGTTGGAAAAACTGCCTGATGGTTTTGGATTTTTGCGCTCTCCTCGTTTCGATTATATTTCCGGTCCAGATGATGTATATGTTTCTCCTTCGCAAATCAGACGTTTCGGTTTAAAAACGGGTGATACCATTACCGGTGTTATTCGCAAACCAAATGAAGGTGAAAAATATTTTGCATTGCTCAAAGTAAATAAAGTTAACTACCTGGACCCTGCAGCAGCAGATCGAATGAGTTTTGAAAGACTTGTTCCGGTGTTTCCAAATGAAAAATTAAAACTTGAGCATGATCCAACAGTGATCTCAACTCGTTTGATGGATCTATTTTCTCCAATTGGTAAAGGGCAGCGTGGCTTGTTGGTTGCACAACCAAAAGTTGGTAAAACTGTTTTGCTCAAAGAAGTTGCGCAAGCAATGCTCAAAAATAATCCTGAAGTTCATCTGATTGTGCTTCTGATTGACGAACGTCCAGAAGAAGTAACAGAGATGAAGCGCGTGGTAGAAGGTACCGATGCGCAGGTAATCAGCTCTACGTTTGACGAATCTGCATCACGTCACGTACAAGTTGCGCAGATGGTGTTAGAAAAAGCAAAGTGCTTAACTGAGTCTGGTCATGACGTTGTTGTTTTACTTGATTCGATTACTCGTCTTGCTCGTGCGTACAACACTGTGGCACCAGCATCTGGAAAAGTGTTGACTGGTGGTATCGATGCAAACGCGCTACAAAAACCGAAAAAATTCTTTGGTGCAGCACGGTGTGCACAAGATGGTGGCTCGTTGACAATGATTGCAACGGCACTAATCGAAACCGGTTCTCGTATGGATGAAGTGATTTACGAAGAATTTAAAGGCACGGGTAACATGGAAATGCACATGACCCGTAAACTTTCTAACCGTCGTGTCTTCCCTGCGCTTGATATCATGAACTCCGGCACGCGTCGTGATGATTTGTTGCAACCAGAAGATGTACTCAACAAAGTATGGATTTTACAAAAGTTTTTAGGAACCATGAATACTGTTGAGGGCATGGAGTTTCTGATTAACAAAATGAAGAAACACAAAACGAATGACGAATTTTTAGAATCGATTGGCAAAAAGAACGGCCAATAAAAAAGCCCGGGAAATTCCCGGGCTTTTTTTTATCTTTTTTAAAAAAGCTTACTCTCTCCAGCCGACTTCTTTTCCTGCTCTCAAGCCTTTTGCTTTAAAGTGTTTCCCTTCTTTATCACTTTTATAAATGACGTATTTTTTTGCTCCTGGAAACAACGAGATTGTTGTTTTTTTTGTGCCTGTTTCATCACCAACTTCAAAATATTCTTCTTTGATTTTCAGGTTTTTGCTTGCACCTTTTCCTATTTTGCGCCATTTAGTTCTATCCCAAGAGTATTCACCTGCGCCTCTAATCCAGATAGGCATTTTGGTTTTGTTTTTAATAATAAGCATTTTAGCATGCATAACGGCCGAAGCACCGAATGCGAGTAATGCAACGAGTGCCAAGTTTATTTTCTTCATTTTTATCTCTCCTTAAAAAAACTATAAAATGTCCCTTCTACTCAAAATTATACCATTTTTGAGCCTTTTTTATCAACAATAAGGGTAGATTGAAATGATTTCATTGATTGGGTGAGGGGATACAAAAATTAGGAGGAAAAGCTTTTTTTAGAGGATATCCAAGGTCAGATCAGAAAATTTCTCTTGTCTCGCTTTGTATGATCCGACCAAAGCAATCATTGCTGCGTTATCTGTGCAGTATTTGCGTGATGGGGTGAAGAATTGGATTTTTCTTTTTTTGCAAAATTGTTTAAGCCTGTTTCTGAGATACTGGTTGCAGGCAACACCGCCGACAAATGTAATTGCTTGTATGTGTGGATGTGCTTTGTGTGCAGCAAGTAACCGTTGTTCAAAAATATCTGCAATGCACACAAGCAGTGAGCTTGCAACTTTCTTTTTTAATTCTAGATCTTTATCTTTTAAGAATTTTTTTTCTGCCATATCGTATGCGTT
>Ga0180433_10008719_pt1 | contig 12556 bp, 13 predicted proteins | sample SS_ome_8_FD_132980 | JGI IMG/M metagenome (GOLD analysis project Ga0180433, IMG submission 132980) | Hypersaline lake sediment archaeal communities from the Salton Sea, California, USA - SS_1_D_1 metaG | ecosystem: Environmental > Aquatic > Non-marine Saline and Alkaline > Hypersaline >... | reverse complement strand
TCAGAAGATAAAAAACATAACTATTTTCAGGACGTTTTATTTTCTGCCCACTATTACAAACGGCGTCGCGATATGCCTTCTGTGGGCGTGGATCTATAATTACGACTTCGGACTTTTAAACAGCCTCATAGTAAAACTGGGAAATTTTTTGCACCTGCCCCTCCAAAATATCCCGTGGCTTACCTCGGTCAAATGGGCGAAACCCTCGCTTATGCTGATGGGGCTGTGGGTGATGATAGGCGGCTACAACATGATCTTATTCATGGCGGCTCTCCAGAATGTGCCGAGGGAACTTTATGAAGCGGCCAGTATCGACGGGGCAAGTACCTGGCAGAAATTCTGGTCCATCACCTGGCCCATGATAAGTCCGACGACATTTTTTGTCACTGTCATGGCGGTAATAGGCGGATTTCAGGGTGGTTTTATGCAGGCCTACATTATGACCGGGGGCGGACCCGAGCGCTCTACGACAACGCTCGAATACCTGATATACAACCATTTGTACAGTTGGCAGCATGCGGGGTACGCCGCGGGTATTGCATGGTTCGTGTTTGTCGTTATCTTTACGGTTACACTGTTTAACTGGAAGTTAGGCGGAAGATTGGTACAGCAGTATCATTACTAAAATCGCGGGGTCATATGCTCTCGAAAGTTAAAGACAAGAAGAAAGAGATAGTGCAAAAGGGAAAACGCGCGGCGCACGGGACCCTCGTTTACGCACTTCTCACAGCGGGGGCCATTACGATGATCCTTCCCTTTTTGTGGATGCTTTCCACATCGTTTAAGTCATACGGTTCCGTTTTCATATTTGACATAACCGAAATACAATGGATACCAAAACCTTTGTACTGGAAAAACTATATTGATGTTTGGAAAGTGGTCCCGTTCGCGAAATTTTACTTAAACAGCATATTTGTCACCTTTTGCGTTACCCTGGCGCAGGTGTCGACGAGCGCATTTGCGGCATATTCATTTGCGAGGTTGCGCTTTCCCGGGAGAGACAGGATGTTTTTCGCCTACCTTGCCACGATGATGATACCGGGTTCGGTAACCATGATACCGGTCTTTGCCCTCATGAAAATATTCGGGTGGATAGACAGCTACAAGGCGCTCATCATACCGGCGGCTTTTACCGCTTACGGCACATTTCTCTTGAGACAGTTCTTTATAACCATCCCGCGGGATCTTGAAGATGCCGCGAAAATCGACGGGTGCAGCCTATGGGGTATATTTTGGAACGTGATACTGCCTCTTTCCAAAACCGCGCTTGCTACGCTTACTATATTCGTGGCTTTGGGGAATTGGGTGAGTTTCATGTGGCCGCTTCTGGTCACGAATTCCATCGAAAAAAGAACATTGCCGATAGGCCTTGCATATTTCCAGGAGCTTTACCAGTACTCACAGCCGAATTGGGGGCTTTTGATGGCGGGATCGGTCATAGCGACGATACCGCTTATAATTATTTTTGTTTTTAATCAGCGATTCTTTGTGGAAGGTATCAAGTTGACCGGGATGAAAGGGTAAAAGAGGTCACGACTTATGTCAACCATAGTGGTTCATGCAAGTCGCCTGTTCATAGGAGAAATTCAAGGAAGGTGGACTCATGAAAATCAGAGATTTTCATGAGTCCGGAGTTCGTTAAAGGAGGTACGGGATGAAAAAGGGGATCATGGCTTTATTTTCGGTTCTAACCATGGCGGTGTTGATGACCGGCTGCGGTTCAAAAAAATCCGAGGAAACGGTATCTATCAAAGAAACGGCCGCACCAAAGAGGCCGAATATAGTTGTGATGAAGGAGGTAAGGTCGAGCGGAGTGACAAAGGCGGGCATGAAGGTTTCGGGCGACGAGATTACCGTAGCCGATTTCGATTCGGGCGAGAAACCGAACAATATCGGAGGTGATTTCGGAGGCTGGGACAAGGACCCTGCCGATTTTTCACAGAGTTGTTCGGAAAGCTTCGACAGCGTAAATCGCTACGGCTTAAAGGGTTTCGCGATGAAACTGGATTACGATGTGGATTCAAAGAACCCGGCCTACAATGGATTCTGGATGTTCCTGCAGAACCTGGATGCTTCCGGGTATGATAACCTGACATTTCGGGTAAAGGGTGATTCCGAAAAGGGTTACACGACGGTATTTAAGGTGGAACTCAAGAATGCCGCGGGGCAAGTGGGACGTCATTATGTGACAAATGCGACGGACAAATGGCAGGGGATTGTAATGCCTTTAAAAGACTTCAAGGGCATTACCGATTTTTCGAACCTTACGGAGTTCGTAATAGTATTTGAAGACAGAATTGCCTCTAACAAAAAAGGCGTTATTTATATCGACAACATCAAGTTTACAAAAAATAAATGAGCAAGGTCTCCGACATTTTGAACAGGCGCCTCAAGCCGGGAGAAGGGCCGCCTTCCGATGCTATACAGGAGGAGCTTGCGCGGACTTTTTTCAGCCAACCGCCGCGAAAAAGAAAAAGAACGCCAAGGACGCTGTTTTTGATAGTGACAATAGCCGCGTGCCTGGCTTTTGCTTTTGTTGTTTTAAAGAGTGGCGCAAGGGTTTTTGGACCGCCGGCAAAGAAAGGCGTTTTTTTTATAAAAGACGGAGAACCGAACAAATATCTGGTGCGAAATGTATTTTTTGCGGGTGCTGCCAAAAGGTTCTCCAGGACGGATAACGATAAAATCGTCTTTGTGAATTCAGCGGAAACGGGGTGGGCCAATTTTACCGTAGAATTTAAGGAACCCCTGAACATGAGAAAAGTCGATTTGCTCTACACCGCCAGGGGACAAACGGGCGATGAATGTGTGGTCCTCGTATTTGTTGATGGGAACAATCGTTCCTACAGGATGGAAAAAGATATTTCTTCTGCCCTCACGGCAGAGTGGAACCGTTACGCGATAAACCTGGGGCCCATCGGAAAAGCAATAGATATGGGCAATATAACGGCCATAAAATTTGAGTTTGGCAGCCTGACAGCGGAAAATTACCATTCGGCTACGATCTTTCTGAAGGATCTGTGCGCGGCAAAAAGGAGGCGTGTAAAATGGCTGTAAGAAATGAACATACGTTTACTTACAAGGATATTTCTGATAGAAAAAGGAAAAATCTCGCCATATTGGATTGTGTGAGGCGAAAGGGCCCGCTTTCAAGAACCGACATATCAAAAGAAACCGGCATAAATATAGTATCGGTGTCGAATTATGTGATGAACTATATCAAAAAATCCCTTGTGTTGGAATGGGGTCTTGACAGCTCTACCGGCGGAAGAAGACCGGAACTTATAAAGTTGAATCTCGAAAGCGCCTACGTGGCCGGACTTGACATAGGCTCGGAAAAAATTATCAGCGTTATTTCGGATCTTGGTTTAAAGATAAAAGCAAAGGTGACGATGCCCAGGCCCGCCGGAAGCATGGACGAGGTCATGGAAACCGCCGCCGCTGCGCTTGAAAAAACCATAAAGGAATTTAAAAGGCCCGTAAGCGACATAAAACTTATCGGCATAGGCGCCTCGGGCATAGTTGACATATATTCGGGAACGGTGCGCGATACAAATCCGGCCAGGGGAATGACGAAAACAAATATTTTTGGTCTGGCGCGTTTGCTCGAAAACAAATTCAATATTACCAGCCTTGTCGGAAATGACGCCACATGCGCCGCTTTCGGCGAACTCAGCCTTAACCACGATACGGAAATAGGCGAGATGCTTTATATTTACGCCGATATAGGCTGCGGAATAATAATCAACCGCGATATTTATTGTGGTACCTCGGGCAGCGCCGGAGAAGTTCAGATTTTAGTTGTGGATAAAAAGGACAAGGATATGATCAGCCAGATAACTTCTTACGGCGTAAAGGGTTCCGATCTCGGCATTGTTAAAGAAGCGAAAAAACTAATCGAAAAAAACGAGGCCCAGGGGATACTTAAACTTGCCGGCGGCCGAAAAGACGCGGTTACGAAAGAGATGATATTCGAGGCGGCGCGGAAAAACGACAGAGAAGCCAGGGCGCTTTTGACGGAGGCCGCGCACTGGCTCGGCATAAAAGTCGCCTACCTCATAAACGTATTTAATCCGCAGCTGGTTGCCATAGGCGGCGGCATGGAAAAAGCAGGCAGTGTGTTCATGGACGCGCTTACGGCTTGCGTGAAAATACATACCTTCGAAGAGTCTTTTAACGCGGTAAAAATCATGCCGAGTTTCCTCGGCGAAGATGCGATAGCGATAGGGGCGGCTTCGCTCGGTGTGCGCGAACTTTTTATTAATGCATGAATCAGGACGGTGAAACATGAACTATATTAAAACGGGACTTTTGCTTTTGATCCTGACCCTCCTTCTTGTGTGGACGGGTGGTTTTTTGGGCGGCGCGCGTGGTGCCGTAATTGCGTTTACGCTGGCGCTTGCCGTAAACGGCATAAGCTACTGGTACAGCGACAGGATAGTGCTTGCGCTTTATAAGGCGCGGGAAGTGCCCGAGAGACAATTTTACCACCTGTATAATGTTGTCAGGGAACTTACCGAGTCGGCCGGTCTTCCGATGCCGAAGATCTATATGGTCGAAAACGAATCGCCCAACGCTTTTGCCACCGGAAGGAATCCGGAGAAGGCGGTTGTTTGCGTAACGCGGGGCCTTCTTGAATTACTGGACGAAAAAGAACTGAAGGGCGTTCTCGCGCACGAGCTGGCGCACGTAAAAAATCGGGATACGCTTACTATGACGGTTACCGCGGCCCTCGCCGGGGCAGTCATGATGCTGGCCTACATGGCGCGCTGGGCCGCTATATTCGGCGGTTATTCACGGGATAGGAGGGATTCGGGAGGTATTGTTTCTCTTATCGCTATTTCGATACTCGCGCCTATAGCGGCCGTTATCGTGCAGCTTGCAATATCGCGTTCGAGGGAATACGCCGCCGACAGACAGGGCGCGTATTTTGCGAAAGATCCGATGGGCCTTGCGGATGCCTTACGGCGATTAAGCGAGGCGGCGAAGGTTCGTCCGATGAAGGAAGCCCTGCCGCAGACGGCGCATCTTTTCATCGTAAACCCTTTCCGCGCAAGCTTCATCGCAAACCTCTTTTCAACTCACCCGCCCATTGACGAAAGGATCAAGCGCCTCCGCCAAATGAGATAACATGGCACTTGCCAGCGGCTCATCTTTCGATAGGCAGCTGGCAGCAGGCGCCTTTCCGGCGAATTTTATGATTCACTGCAAGTGGTGTGTAGAAGATTTCATTCACTCAATTGCGATGCTCGCGCACAAAATTTTTCGCTTCCAGAACATCCTGCCGCCGGCTGCCCACGAAACAATCGCGCTTTTTCTTTTTAAAGAAGCCGACAAATGCGGAGAGTAATGGCAGGAGCTGACAAATGCCGCTTGTATTTTAGGCAAAAAGGTGATATAGTTCTTGTAGGAAAAAAATGGAAGAGGTAATTTTAGAAAAGAGATTCGGCGGCATAGGCGCCGATTACGCGGGACTTAAAAAAGCAAAGGCGTGCATTATTCAAGCGCCGTACGAGGGCACCGTTACGTATGTTAAGGGTACCGAAAAGGGCCCGGCCGCTATTATCGACGCCTCTCTCAACATGGAAAGCTTCGACGATGAATTGCAGACCGAAACCTGTAAAATAGGTATCTATACGGCCCCGCCGCTGGAATTCGATCTTTCCGCTCCTCCGGAAAAAGCCATAAGCAAAGTCAAAGATGCCGTCAGCGGGGTCTTACGGGCGGGGAAATTTCCGGTTATTTTGGGCGGTGAACATTCGGTGACGGTGGGAGCGGTTCAGGCGGCGAAGGAAACCGTCGGGGAACTCTCGGTGCTTTATCTTGACGCGCATTGCGATCTTCGGAACGAATACAGGGCCTCAAAATATAATCATGCCTGCACCGCAAGAAGAATACATGAGATGTGTCCGGTCGTTGAAGTCGCGACACGAAGCTTAAGTCAGGAAGAGAAGGATTTTCTTAATACCTCCCCTGCGGGTTTGAAAGTTGTAAGTGTTTACGATATTCTTCAGATGCCCGACTGGAAAAAGGAGGTAGCCAGGTCCCTGACGGATACGGTCTATATAACGATAGACCTGGATGTGCTCGATCCCTCCCTTATGCCTTCGGTGGGAACACCGGAACCGGGCGGACTCGGCTGGTACGAGTTCATGGATTTATTGAAAATAATAGTTAAAGAGAAAAAAATTGTAGGATTTGACGCGGTTGAATTATCTCCGAAAGACGGTTTGGCGGCGCCGGATTTTCTGACCGCAAAGCTTGTTTACCGGCTTTTGGGGTACGTATTTTTCAACGGGAGGAAATAGATGATACTTGTTTCGAGAAAACGCCTGCTTGTTCCGAAAAAAATGTTTTTAACCAAGGGCGTTGGGACCCACAGAACGGAACTGCGCAGTTTTGAGCTCGCCCTGAGAGATGCCGGCATAGAAAAGTGCAATCTTGTTGCCGTTTCCAGTATACTGCCGCCGGATTGCAAAATAATATCGAAAAACGAGGGCATAAAGGAACTCGTGGGGGGAATGCTTACATTCGTTGTTATGGCGCGCTGTTCCTCAAATGAGCCCCACCGCCTGATAGCTTCTTCTATCGGCCTTGCCAAGCCGGCGGACCCGAACGCTTACGGGTATCTGAGCGAGCACCATGCATTCGGTGAGACCGAGAAAATCGCAGGCAATTTTTCCGAGGACCTGGCGGTCTCGATGCTTGCCTCGACCCTCGGTATAGATTATGAGGAAGATAAGGATTGGAGCGAGAAAAAAGAAGAATTCAGGATAAGCGATAAGATAGTCCGTACCACAAACAGCACCCAGTCGGCCGTTGTGAGCCCCGACGGCAATTACACAACGGCGATATCCGCGGCCGTTTTTATATTTTAAAAAAATCCTCAACCAGGCACATGAGCCAGTCTAGATTTTACCGTAATTGGGTTGATCCGGGTCTTATAAATTTCGCGGTATGCGAAAAAGAAACCGATATACTCATCTCGGCCGAAAAAAATCTAAAAAACGAAGCGAAAAAACTTGTGCGCCGTTTTCGGCGGGATATCTCGGATTACATAAAAATAAATCCGGAATTTCAAGGGATCCTGAAACCCCTCCCGCAGGATGATGGCGCGCCGGAAATAATAAAGGCGATGCTTGCCTCGACGCGTCTTGCCGGCGTAGGACCGATGGCGGCTGTCGCGGGGGCAATAAGCGAATTTGTCGGAAATGGCCTCCTTGAATACAGCAGGCAGGTTATTCTTGAAAATGGCGGTGATATTTTTATGAAAACGAACAAGCAAAGAACGGTCGGCATATACGCGGGGGGTTCGGTTTTGAGCGGCAAAATCGCCATAAAAATAGTTCCGGAGGCGACACCGATAGGCATTTCCACTTCAAGCGGTACGGTGGGGCACTCCTTGAGCTTCGGAAAGGCCGACGCCGTGACGGTTATATCGTCCGATGCCTGCCTGTCCGATGCCTGCGCTACGGCCGTATGCAACAGGGTAAAAAATGCCACCGACATAGCCCCGGCGCTTGATTTTGCGAAAAGTATTGAAGGCCTCAGGGGATGTGTGGTAATATATGGGGACAGGATAGGCAGTATAGGGGAGATTGAACTTATTCAAGGTGGTGCGTGATGATATCAAAAAAGATCGTTTTGAAATTTCCGCCAAAACTGGTTGACAGACCCATTGTCTATAAGCTTGTTAAGGATTTTGACCTTACATTTAACATCCTGAGGGCGCGGGTGACCCCGAAAGAAGAGGGTGAACTTGTGATCGAATTAGATGGGCCGAAAGAGAAATATGCCGAGGCCATGAAGCATTTAAAGCAAATCGGCGTAGATGTGAGGCCCTTAAATAAGGATATAACCAGAGATGAAGACCGCTGCACTCACTGTGGGGCGTGCGTTACCATATGCCCGACCGCGGCGCTTTACATGGACAAAAAAACCATGAAGGTTATATTTGATGCCGACAAATGCATTGCCTGCGAGTTGTGTGTAAAGGGTTGTCCTCCGCGGGCAATGAAAGTAAGATTATAATACGCAGATGAGCAGCCCGCTTATCGTAGAAAAAGTAAAACTTAACGCTTCGCCTGTTTGTGTTTATGCCGCTTTTAAGGATTCCCCGTACAGCTTTTTCCTTGACAGCGCGTTAAGTTCTCCCCCGGCCCTCGATTCCACCCGCAGCGGACGCGGCAGATTTTCATTTATTGGTACGGAGCCCTTCCTTATTTTTAAATCAAAAAAGGACCGCATCGTATTGGACTGGATAACCGGCAAGGAACGGTTAAGGGGAAATCCGTTTTTTGTGCTCAAAGATTTGTTTGCAAAATTTAAAATAAACCCCCAAAATTGCAACATTCCTTTTACGGGCGGGGGTGTCGGTTATTTTTCATATGAGCTCAAAGAATTTAATGAACCCTGCCTGCGTACGCACAGCTCCGACGGACGCTCGTCGGTCCGGGGACCGGGTGAAATAGATATACCGGACTGCATTTTTTGTTTTTACGATATCATTTTGGCATTTGACCACGCAAGCAGGGAATTTTTTGCGGTATCGACAGGTTTTCCCGAAAAAGGCCGGCGAAGGCCCTACAGGCAAAGGGCGCGGCTTGAGAAACTGAAAAACAGGCTTACGAAAATTACGACAGCACCCGTTTTTCATAGGGACATTACCGGAAAAATACAAGACGAACACCGCACCCATTTCCGGTCAAATTTTACAAAGGATTCGTATATAAAGACGGTCAAAAAGGCGAAGGAATACATAAAGTCCGGCGCCATATATCAGGTCAACCTTTCCCAGAGGTTTAAGATCACCCTGAATACGGATCCGTTCGAGATCTATAAAATTTTAAGAACCATCAATCCGGCGCCGTTTGCATCCTTTCTTAATTTTGGCGATATAAAAATAGCAAGCGCCTCGCCCGAGAGATTTTTGAAAAAAGACGGCCGTTACATAGAAACATGTCCCATAAAGGGGACCAGGTCACGCGGCGAAAATTTCGCAGAAGATGCGAAACTAAAAAAAGAATTGATCTCAAGCGCAAAAGACAGATCCGAGAACCTTATGATCGTGGACCTTGAGCGAAATGATCTCGGCAGGATTTGCGAATACGCAAGCGTGAGGGTCTCGGAATTCATCGCCTGCGAGGAATATGCGACTGTTTTTCACCTTGTTTCAACCGTTGAAGGAAGGTTGCGCAAGGATATTTCAGCCGTGGATTGTCTTATAAAGTGTTTCCCAGGGGGTTCCATTACAGGGGCGCCGAAGATAAGGTCCATGGAAATTATAGAAGAACTTGAACCTCACGGGCGTTCAATTTATACCGGCTCCGTCGGTTATATTGGCTTTGACGGCAGCATGGATACCTCTATTTTCATACGGAGCTTCATTATCAAAGGAAAAGAGGCGTATTTCCAGGTGGGCGGGGGTATAGTCTATGATTCGGACCCGGAAAAGGAATATCAGGAGACGCTTGACAAGGCGAAGGCACTGATGGAAGCGATACGGTTGTCAACCGTTATCGGAAAAAGGCCGAAGGCCGGGGAAGCGGTGAGGTAATAAACAGTGAACATCGCGTATATCAACAACAAGTTTATTCCGCTGGATAAAGCTAAGGTGTCGGTTCTGGACCGCGGATTTCTTTACGGTGACGGAATTTTTGAAACCATGCGTTTCTACAATACCTCGGTATTCCGGCTGAAAAAACATACCTCCAGACTTTTTAATTCACTCAAAGACCTTGACATATGCCCGCCCGGACCCAAAGGGACGATAGAGAAAAAAGTGTGCGAATTAATCAAGAAAAATAGATTATCCGGTGACGCGTATATAAAAATAATCGTGACACGCGGCAGATCCGAAGGTTTGCTGGTTCCGTGCCCCGGGTCAAGGAGCCTTCTTGTAATCTACGCGCTGAGGTATAAGGGGCTACCGAAAACGGCATACACAAGGGGGGTCAAGGTATCTCTTTCCCGGACGGGATTTAACCGGAACCACCCCGCGGTAAAGCATAAGACACTGAATTATCTCCCGAATATCGTACAGCGTATAAAGGCCGCGCGGAATGGATTTGACGATACAATACTTGTAAATGATGACGGAATGTTAACCGAGGCCTCAAGCTCGAATATTTTTCTGGTGAAAGGAGAAAAAATATATACACCTTCCATCCGTTGTGGTATACTGCCGGGCATAACCAGGGAAGAAGTTATTCGTCTTGCCGGGAAGTTCTTAAAAACAAAGACAAGACAAGTTTTTATAAAAAAAAGCTTTTTATGCGACGCGAGCGAGATATTTCTTACCAATTCGCTTGCTGAAATTGTACCGGTCGTAAAAATTGCCGGGCGCACCGTCGGAAAAGGTGTTCCGGGGACCATTACGAAAAAGTTGATCAGGTTGTACCGGGATGCGGTTAGGGAGTAATTTTTTTTGAGTTTATTGTTAACCTATTATAAAATAGCGGTTTACGTTCTATTGCTTCTTGTTTCGGTTTCGACCGTTACCTGCGCCGATGAAAATATAAAATTAAAACCTCTCGTCATAACATCCACCAGAATTCATTCGGGAAACGATGAAAAAATACCGGTTCGAAGCGATGATTCTATCGTTTTGAGCGGGAATGAGGCACTGTCGCATTTTTCCGTTTCATCGGTCCTGAACGATTTCTCGCTTACGGACGTGAGAACGAGAGGTCCTTACGGCGTTCAGTCGGATATTAGCATAAGGGGAGCGCCTTTCGAGGAAAATCTTATACTTCTAAACGGCATAAGCATGAACGATCCGAAAAGCGGACACCACAACATGGACATACCCCTCACGATGCATGACATAGAAAAGACGGACGTAACCTATGGTCCCGCCTCGAGCGTTTATGGCGCCGGCGCGCTCGGAGGAGCTGTCAACGTTATTTCCAAGAAACCGTCCGATAAATTGTGTATTTTCGGTTCTTCGACTACGGGCTGGTGGGATTATTATTCGGGGAGCGCCTCTTTAAACATCCCGGCCGGCCCGCTTAGAACAAGGAATTCCGTGGAGTGGGAAAGAAGCACCGGCTTTGCCGCGGAAACGGAATTTGATACGCTAACGGCATCATCCGTCAGCGAAGTAACTTTCGATGATGTAAGATTCGGCTGCCTTATGGGGTATCTTACTAAAAAATTCGGTGCGGACAGTTTTTATTCAAATCTGTATCCGAATGAAGAGGAAAGTATAAATAGAGGGGTTTTAATCGCCGATGCAGAAATTAAAAATGATATCGTATCGATCAAACCCACTTTTTACTGGATCAGACTTCAGGATAAATTCATACTCGACAGAAACAGGCGGAGTTTCTCGCGAAATGACCATACCACCGGAATGTGTGCGGGAGAGGTAAACTCGCAGGTTGTGACGAAACTCGGAACCCTTGCCTTCGGCGGGCTGATCGGGAGTGAAAAGATATCGAGCACAAATCTGGGAAAACACCGCAGGGTAAAAGGCGGGGCGTTCCTCGAGTATGAAAACAGAATATCCAACCTATTTTTGAACGCAAGCGCGCGAATTGACTATTATTCAACGTTCAAGACGCATTTTTCACCGGCGATTAATCTTGGATATGAGCTTTTTCAAGGGTTCTCAGTCCGCGCGGCCGCAGCCGAATCATTCCGCGTGCCCACCTTTACGGAACTGTACTATTCAACGGCCGCGAATAAGGGAAATCCCGGATTGAAGCCGGAGACGGCATGGAATTATGAGGCAGGCATGGATTATACGGCGAAAGATGTTTCCGCCTCCGCAACGGTTTTTTTACGAAATACCAAAAAAATTATCGACTGGACAAGAAAAAGTCCATCAAAGGCCTGGCAGGCGGAAAACGTGGGTGAATTTGACATCTACGGCCTGGAAAGCCGTCTTGGACTTGAACTTGACAAATTCATGGAGACGGGGCCCTTAAAAGTCCTGACGGTACGATACGCTTTTTTGGAGAGCTCCAACAAGAAGGGTATAACCTCAAAGTATGTTCTGGAGTATCTGAAGCATAATCTTACCGCAACGCTCGAATGCGCTCTTCCGTTTGGTTTTAGCGAAGAGTTGAATTTTGCTTTCCGAAAGCGACAGGGACGCGAAAAATACTTCCTGCTGGACATGGTAACCTACAAAGACGTCGAACTCAAAAAAGGAAAGGCGAATCTTTTTCTGAAGTTTTCCAACGTATTTAATACCGAATATTGCGAGCAGGACGATATTAAAATGCCGGGTTTTGCCGCTTTCGTCGGCGCCGGTGTAGAGTTTTAAAGACAGGGTTGTGTCGTTGCCTACGCCTGCCGCTCACAAATCGATACGCGCCGTTTGCCCGCTGTGACAAAAATTGCTCATGGCCCGAATGACGCGATTGTATTCTCAATTTTTAACAGTCACTCCGGCAAACAACGCAATCCCGCCTTTAGCGTTTTACTTTAAACACCGGAGCCGGGAAAGATAATGTAAAATATTTTGGGCACTTTCAATACGAAAGTTCTTTGAAATGTAAATAAAATGGCATACCATTAATGGTTGTTGTTATTGTTCTGTAAACAGTGA
>Ga0180433_10008718_pt1 | contig 12557 bp, 9 predicted proteins | sample SS_ome_8_FD_132980 | JGI IMG/M metagenome (GOLD analysis project Ga0180433, IMG submission 132980) | Hypersaline lake sediment archaeal communities from the Salton Sea, California, USA - SS_1_D_1 metaG | ecosystem: Environmental > Aquatic > Non-marine Saline and Alkaline > Hypersaline > Sediment... | reverse complement strand
TAATAATGATGAGGGCGTGGGGAATAGTTCCTGTAGGTTGGATGCCAGCAAGCTTTGCTCCGGAGGTACTGGCACAGCCATTACAGCCTCCGACTATAGCGGAGTATTCCATAATGCCGACTATTGAGGGATGAACATGACGAGCTCCGAAGCTGATGACAGGAACGCCCCGGGCAGCATCAACGCACTCTCGGGCAGCGGTGGCCCAGCCGCTACAATGGGAGAGTATGCCTAGATAAGCTGTTTCATAACTTCCGTAGCTTTGATAGGGTGCTTTTATGCGCAGGATTACCTCTTTTTTATCGAAAGGCTCACCTTGAGATAGCGACCACACTTCACAATTATCCTTAGGAAGAACCTCATCGAGCAATGATTTAACCTCTTCTATGCCGCAAAGGATACCATCTCGGCCAGGAAATACCTCCATAGTTGCTATGGGATTTATTCCTTCTTTCTTAAGTATTTCCACAGTACGGGGAAAATAGATGTCGGCAGTTTCCCCACTCAACCATGAATCTGGGATTTCGAAACGAGACGAAGAAACCTCAACCGGGGGTGTAATAAGCTTGGCTCCCAGCACCCTATCCATATAGTCCAGGGCGAATAAGTGAGCTTTTTTATCGAAGGAAGCAACGCAATCAACGGGGACTTCAACTTGATAGCCTCTGTTTCTGGCATCGATTACTGCTTGCAGGACGCAAATATGGGTGGTAACGCCGCAGACGACTATGGTTTCGGGTTTGATTGCCTCCAGTCTCCTGTCTAAAGGTGTGTTGTGGAAACTGCTGAAAGTCTTTTTCGGTATTATTTCACCGGGATACTGTGAAAGCTCAGGTATGAGTTCAGCTTCCTCAGTATCTTCAATGCAATGGGGTGGAAACATTTTGAATTCAGGGTCTTCGGGTGCGTGATGGTCACATAAATAGAAGATTTTCGAGCCCTGCTCTGACTCTCGCTCCAGTAGTTTTTGGACATTGGGTATGATACTGCGGGCAGCTTTTCCGCAATAAAGCGGATAACCTTCCTCGAGGAAGCCACGTAGCATATCTGTGACAATTACTGCTCTAGCCATATATCATCAATGATTGAGTATAGTTTATTTTACTATCATTAACAATGCTTATACACTCCATATCCACAAATTCTAAGCACTAATTGTTAAGTAAATAATTCCTGAATATTCAGGGTTAAATGATTCTGTGTTTGCCCAGGTCAGTGTCTGAAGTGGCGGACTCCGGTAAATATCATAGCTACATTATACTTGTTCGTCAGTGCAATTACGTCTTCGTCTCTCACCGAGCCACCGGGCTGGATGATGGCGGTAACTCCGTGCTTGATTGCCAGTTCCGGGCCATCGGCGAAAGGGAAAAAGGCATCTGAGGCAAGGACGCTATTTTTGGCTTGGTCTCCAGCTCTTTTCAAAGCTAGCTCAACGCTTACCACACGGCTTGGCTGTCCAGCTCCCATACCTAACAACGTTTTGTCCTTGGCGACAACTATGGCGTTAGATTTTATACCTTTAACTGCCTTCCAGGCAAAGAGCAAATCTGATAGCTCAGACTCACTCGGTTGACGCTTGGTTACGATGCGGGGCTTGAGTTCGGGTTCGGTTAACAGGTCTGGCGATTGAGCCAGGAAGCCACCTCTGATGTAGCGAAAATCGAAAAACGATTCAGCGTGCGAGGGTTGATGATAGGGAGCGACCTTAACTAGGCGCAGGCTTTGTTTCTGTCTTAGTAATTCCAGAGCCTCCTCCTGATAACCCGGAGCAACAATGGCATCGTAATGGCTCTTATCTATCTCTTGGGCAGTAGCTAAATCAAGTGTTCGGTTGCTGGCAACTATGCCGCCAAAGGCAGCTACAGGGTCGCCAGCTAAAGCTCGCTGGTAAGCCTTGGCTAAGTCGTTATGGGAAGCTAGTCCGCAGGAGTTAGTGTGCTTCATTATGGCAATGGTAGGAGCAGTGAAATAACATAACACGTTTAAAGAAGCATCTAGATCAAGGAGATTATTGAAGGATATTTCGGGTCCGCCAAGCTGCTCCAGGAATGCCATTCCTCCTTGTCTGTGTTTGACGTTTTGCTCGACGTAAAAGGCGGCTTGCTGATGAGGATTCTCGCCATAGCGAAGGTCACGAGCCTTTTTTAAGGCTATAGTCATTTCTTCTGGAAAAGCTTCTTCGTTAAGGTATTGAGCGATAGCGGTATCATAAAGGGCAACATGCTGGAAAGCTTTTTGAGCCAACCGTTTCCTATATGCCAAATCAATATTGTTCTGGCGCAGCTTTTGCAATATTGCATCGTAGTCCCCGGGGTCGACTACTACCAGGACGGAGGAGAAATTTTTAGCTGCGGAGCGAATCATGCTTGGTCCGCCAATATCGATGTTCTCTAGCGCCTCGTCCAGAGAAACTTCGGCTTTGGTCACAGTTTCCACAAAGGGATATAGGTTGACCACTACCATGTCAATGAGTCCAATATTGTTCTGGGTTAGCTGTGATAGATGCTGAGGAAGGTTACGTCGGGCTAATATGCCGCCATGCACTGCGGGGTGTAAAGTCTTTACTCGGCCGTCCAGGATCTCAGGAAAGCCAGTAAGTTCTGAGATACTTTGTATTTTTACTCCATCAGCCTCTAAAGACTTCTTGGTGCCGCCGGTGCTGAATATCTCAATTCCCAATTCTTTTAGTCCCTGGGCAAAAGCAATTACCCCTGATTTATCTGAGACACTAATTATTGCACGCATAGAACCTCCTTTAATTTATAAATTTCTTATTACTCTTTCTTCGCCTTCTCGCTTGATTATCTTACCAATAGTTTTAGCTTGAGACAAGATACTGACAATCCTGGCTACATGTTGGGGAGAACAAACTAAGGTCATGCCTATCCCCATGTTGAACACTTGATACATTTCTGCTTCTTCTATGTTGCCGTTTTCCTGGATAAGTTTGAAGATGGGCGGTATATCCCAGGAATCGTGATGAAGATAGGCGGTGAGTCCCGGAGGTAAGATACGAGGGATATTACCCACAAAACCACCACCGGTAATATGAGCCATACCTTTAATCAATGGCAAGGTTGACTTGAGTTGTGGGTAGTAGCAATGGTGGACCTGGAGTAATTCTTCACCGAGGTTTTTGCCTAGCTCAGGATAAAATTCATTTAAGCGCGAAGGGTTAGCATCAATGCCAAAGACTCTTCGTACTAATGAATAGCCATTGGTGTGTAAGCCAGATGAAGGCAGGCCAAGGATTACATCATTCGGGGCAATGGAACTGCCGTCGATGATATTTTTCCTTTCTACCACTCCAACTATGAAACCTGCCAAGTCATAATTCCTCTTAGAATATATGCCCGGCATCTCGGCGGTTTCACCGCCAATTAATGAGCAGCCAACTTCTTGGCAGGCTTGCACTAAGCCTGAAATGATAGCTTCGATTTGCTTAGGCACAAGCTTATCTGCAGCAATATAGTCGAGGAAGAAAAGAGGCTCAGCGCCGCAACAGAGAATATCGTTCACGCAGTGATTGACTATGTCCATACCCACGGTATTGTTTTTATCCAGGAGCGATGCTATTTTTAACTTGGTGCCTACCCCATCAACACTGGAGACCAAAACTGGTTCATTGTATCCTTTGAGTTGAAACATACTGCCGAAAAATCCCGAGCCAATGACTTCGGATCGAAAGGTAGTTTGAGCTTGCTGGGCAATGATTCCTTTGACTTCATTGGCGAGGTGAATATCCACACCTGAGATGGCATAAGCTTCCTTAGAAACGTCTTTCACTGAATTTCTCCTGGGGAGGAAGTGCTTCCAAAGCCAGCTTATCCATTTCTATTTGGACCGGTATAGGGTATGCCCCGGTAAAACAAGCAAGGCAGAAAATATCTCTGGGTAGCCCAACAGCTCGAATTAAACCATCAAGGCTAAGGTATCCTAGTGAATCAACACCAAGGTATTCTTTTATTTCAGGGACGGTCTTTCTTGCAGCGATAAGTTGCCATCTCGCCGCCATGTCTACACCGAAGAAGCAAGGATAACGGATGGGAGGAGCGCAGATGCGAAGGTGAATCTCTGCGGCACCTGCTTTTCTGAGAAGATTGACCACACGCGGAGTAGTGGTGCCGCGAACAATGCTATCATCGACGACTATCAACTTCTTGCCAGCAATTATCTGGGAGAGGGGGTTGAATTTTAATTGAACGCCAAGCTCCCGTATCCTCTGGTCAGGCTCAATAAAGGTACGTCCTACATAGCGGTTTTTCAGCAGACCTTCGCAATATGGGATATTCGAGGCGTGCGAATAGCCAATGCCGGCAGCAGTGGCTGAGTCAGGAACGCCCATGACGAAATCAGCATCGACTGGATATTCTTCGGCCAGTCTTCTACCCATAGCTTCCCTTATAGGATAGAGCAGTTTGTCCTCGATTATGCTGTCCGGACGGGCAAAATAAATGTATTCAAAGATGCACAAAGCTTTTTTATTACTGTGCTTCTTAAAACTTGTCATTCCCTGGCTGTCAATGATTACAATTTCCCCCGGTTCGACTTCTCTGATGAATTGGGCACCTATGTGGTCCAAGGCACAACTTTCTGAGGCGATGCTAAATCCATTGTCAATGGTTCCTAGACAGAGTGGACGTACGCCGAGGGAGTCACGAACTCCGATCACCTTATCTTCAGTTAAGATCACTAGTGAATAAGCTCCTTGGAGGCGGTGCATGGCATATTCTATTTTCTTCTGCCAGTTCTGGCCGGGGGAGGCTAAAATAAGGGTGGCAATGATTTCGGAATCACTGCTGGTGTGAAACTGATAGCCACGCTTCTGGAGTTCGTCCCTGAGTAACTCGAAGTTGATGATATTGCCGTTATGTGCCAGAGCAATAGTCAACCCATCTGCTTTCGCTATGATGGGCTGGGCATTAATGGGTCTACTCGAGCCTGTAGTGGAATAGCGGTTGTGTCCAATGCCAATATATCCTTTAAGCAAAGCAAGGTCATTTTCAGTGAATGCCTGGGAAACTAATCCCATCTTGTTATGTAGCTTTATTCCATCACCATCGGTGATAGCGATACCAGCACTTTCTTGCCCGCGATGCTGCAAAGCAAAGAGGGCAAAAAAGATTGTCTGAGCCACATTTATGCCTGGGGCATAAACTCCAAAAACACCGCAACTTTCGCGCATAAAAAGTTGCCTTTACAGGCTAATTTTAAAGCATCTTGAGCTTTTGGTCAATTTCTATACAAGATTTTTTAATCGTGGTATGATATACGACGCTATGATTAAGTTAGGGAGTTTTTAACAGTGGACAAAGAAAAGAAAGAAGAAATTATCACTCAATTTAGGCTTAAGGAAAATGATAGTGGGTCTGTCGAGGTTCAGGTGGCTTTGCTTACCGAGAGGATAAATCGGTTAACTGAGCATCTTAAGTTATATCCCCAGGATCGGCATTCCCGACATGCGCTTCACGGGGTGATAGGAAAGCAGAGGCGTTTTTTAGCTTACTTGAACAGGACGGCACCCAAGCGATATTATGCTCTGATTACTGAATTGGGTTTGAGGAAATAATATGGCTGATGTTTTTGAGTGTTCAATAGGTGGTAGAGTGCTGGGCATTCATGTGGGGAAATTTGCTCAGCAAGCGAATGGTACTGCCGCGGTGCGGTATGGTGACACACTTGTATTGGTTACTGCCTGTCTAAGCCCTGAACCCCGTGAGGGAATCAATTTCGTGCCGCTGACGGTGGATTACGAAGAGAGGCTCTATGCTGCGGGTAAAATACCGGGCAGCTTTATCAGGCGAGAAGGACGGCCTACTGAAGAAGCGGTTATAACTAGTCGCCTTATTGACCGCTCCCTGCGCCCCCTTTTTTCCAAGGAATTTCATTACGATATCCAGATTGTGGCGACAGTACTATCTGTTGACCAAGAAAATGACCCTGATATTTGTGCTCTTATTGGCGCCTCAGCAGCATTGACATTATCGGACATCCCGTTCTTAGGTCCTATATCGTCAATGCATGTTGGCTATATAGACAACACTTTAGTTGTGAATCATGCCCTGCCTCAAACTGAAAATAGCTTGCTTGATCTGGTTGTTGCTAGCAGTAAAGAAAATGTTGTAATGGTGGAAGCAGGTGCCAGAGAAGTATCCGAAGAAATATTGCTAGAGGCGATTAAGTTGGGACACGAAGCAAATCAAGAAGTTATTAAGCTTCAGGAAGAGTTACAGAGAATTCATGGTAAAGCTAAAGTTGAAATCAAATCTAAGGAAGTTGCTCCTGAGCTTTCAGCTCAAATTACTTCTGTGCTTGGTGAGAAAGTAAACCAGATTCTAGAGGAGCCAGAGAAGATACAAAGAGAGAAGGCTTTAACGTCTCTCAAAGAAGAAATAGCAAACAAATTGGTTGATTCCTTTCCAGAAGATGAAATCAATTTCGTTTTTGAAAGACAGCTTAGAGCTACAGTGCGAGAGAAAATATTGCAGACAGGGCGACACCTGGATGGGCGCCAAGCTAAGGAAATTCGTCCTATTAGCTGTGAAGTTGGCATCCTGCCGCGTACTCATGGATCGGGATTATTTGCCCGGGGAGAAACTCAGGTGTTGACCATTGCCACTTTGGGGTCTACAAGTCGGGAGCAGTTATTGGATGGCTTGGGGTTGGAGGAAACCAAACGCTTTATGCATCATTATAATTTTCCTCCCTTTTCCACTGGTGAAGTGAAACGAATAGGAGCAACCGGAAGGCGAGAGATTGGCCATGGCGCTCTGGTAGAACGAGCTATTGCCTCAGTATTACCATCGGAGGAAGAATTCCCTTACACTATACGCTTGGTTTCTGAAGTGCTTAGTTCTCACGGTAGCACATCTATGGCGAGCGCTTGTGCCTCGACTCTCTCTCTAATGGATGCCGGTGTACCTATCAAGGCGCCTGTGGCCGGGATAGCTATGGGTTTAGTTAATGCAGAGGAAGGGTTGCCTGTTATCCTGACTGACATTGTAGGTATGGAGGATGCCTATGGTGACATGGATTTCAAAGTTGCTGGAACAGCTCGAGGACTCACAGCCCTGCAGCTTGACATAAAGATCCAATCGCTAGATTATAGCGTGCTGACTAAGGCTTTAGGCCAAGCTCGTGAGGCGAGGTTGGAAATACTTAAAAAAATGAGTTTAGCTATTCGTACCAGTCGTCCTGAACTTAGCCCCTATGCTCCAAGGATGTACGAAATAAGGATTGATCCGAGTAAAATTGGGAGCGTTATTGGTCCCGGCGGTAAAGTGATAAGGTCTATTACAGAGGAAACAAAAACAACTATAGATATAAGGAATGACGGCACAGTTATTGTTGGCTCTTCCAACGAAGAGGCAGCCCAGAAAGCAATCAAAATGATAGAGGATTTAACTCGAGAGGTTGAGCAGGGGGAAGTTTACACTGGCAAAGTGACCAGGCTGTTCAACTTTGGTGCTATGGTGGAAATTTTACCTGGGAAAGAGGGACTGGTTCATATTAGCGAGCTGGCGAATTACCATGTACCTGAGGTTGAAGATGTAGTTAAGGCGGGTGATGAAATAATGGTGAAGGTAATTGGGATTGACAACTCGGGGAGAATAAATCTATCGCGTAAGGCAGTATTTGAAAGGCTTTCCAATGTCTCTGGTGCCAAGGTAAAAAATTCCTCGGCTCCCAAGGACCGCCAGAGTAAATTTGCCCATTCACATCATAGGGGTGAACGGCGTAGCAATCGTAAGAAATAGATTGATTTACTACTGGAGAATGTCACATGGATCCCATAAGAGTAGTTGTTAATGGTGCTTTAGGCAAGATGGGGCGGGAGATAACTAAAGCCGTGGTTTGTGAGCCTGGCTTGAAGTTAGTTGGTGCCGTGGAAAAGGAAGTAGCGCAGCGATATCTTCCTTTAGCTGAGTCTCTCGAACTAATACCCTTTTCTTCTAATTTAGGATCGCTTTTAAAGAATTGCAACGCTGATGTGGTGGTAGATTTCACCAATGCCGAGGCTTCTCTAGCAGCCGCTCGCATCGCTGTTAAACAGAAAGTCAATATGGTTGTAGGCACTACAGGTCTTTCTGAAGAGAATCTGGCGGAAATTGAGCAATTATGCATAGCCAACGGGGTAGGTGTGATAGTAGCACCTAATTTTTCCTTGGGGGCGGCACTTCTCATTCATTTGTCAAAATTTGCTGCTAAATTCTTCAACTACGCCGAGATTATAGAGATGCACCATGACAAAAAGGATTATGCCCCTTCAGGGACCGCTATAGCTACAGCAAGAGCTATGTTACAAACTCGTAGTAAACCATTTATTTACCCTGAAGTTAAACGCGAAATACTCAAAAATACACGCGGAGGAAAGATGAATGGCATAGCTATCCACAGCTTAAGGTCGCCGGGATTTATGGCTGGTGAGGAAGTCATATTTAGCGGAGCGCGTGAAACTCTAAGCTTACGTTATACTACTATCGATCGTGAGTGTTACCTGTCTGGCATTATTCTGGCAGTTAATGAGGTAATAAAACGCAAGGGGTTAATTTATGGATTGGATTCCTTATTAGAGTTGTAGAAAGGGTCATGAGAGGGTTCAATATAGCTATTATTGGTGCTACTGGGATTGCCGGGCAAGAATTTATGAAGATACTTGAGCAACGCAATCTCCCTATAGCTTCTGTTCAATTACTAACCTCTGATCACTCTTCTGGGCTGACACTCTTCTTTAATCATCAGAAACTTGAAGTTGCAGAAGTGAAACCAGAGGCGTTTCGTAATGTTGATATTGTTTTTTTCTTTGCTGGTGCTGAGATCAGTCGAAGATTAGCGCCAGTGGCTGTCGAAGCTGAAGCAGTGGTCATTGATAATAGCGCTGCCTTCAGAAGGGATATTACGGTTCCTCTAGTAGTTCCAGAGGTAAATCCTGAGGATATAAAATTGAATAGAGGGATAATTGCTAATCCGAATGCCTCTACAATCCAAATGGTGGTAGCACTTTATCCCCTGCACAAGGTTAATCCTATAAAGCGCATCGTTGTAAGTACCTACCAGGCAGTATCAAGTAGCGGTGGGGTTGCTCTGCAAGAGCTGACAAATCAGGCGCGGTTGGTTTTAGAAGGGCGTCGTATTTGCCCCCATGTTTATTCTCATCAAATAGCTTTTAATGTGCTGCCGGAAATTGATGTCTTTTTAGATAGTGGATATACCGAGGAAGAACAGAAAATAGTGGAGGAAACACGGAGAGTATTGCATGCTGACGATGTAGCTATTTCGGCAACTTGTGTCCGTGTTCCTGTTTACTTCGGGCATAGTGAATCAGTTAACGTAGAATTTAGCTCACCCATTGCTCCTGGGGAAGCAAGGAAGATTTTGGCCGAAGCTCCGGGAGTCAGAATACTTGATGACCCCACTGTGAGTTTCTATCCTCAACCCTGGGCTGCTAGTGGGTCAAATCATGTATTTGTGGGCCGAATCAGAAAAGACGTCTCGCATCCTAACGGGCTTGTTATGTGGATAGTGGCTGATAATTTGCGTAAAGGAGCAGCACTAAACGCTGTACAAATTGCTGAGGCAGGGATAGAGAGGGGTTGGATAAGCCTTAATAAGAGTCTGGCTAGTTTGTAGTGAATAAGCGAGGCCTTTTACTAGCAGCTACGTTTATGTTTTTTTAGCACTCAAGGCGAGGTTAATTGCCAACAGGCTAGAAATTTGCTGGTCTCAGATACCCCTGGCGAATCTTGAAATCGTAGTTGATCCTCAAGTAAAATTATCTAATCTTATACAGTCAATACTAAAGGACTATATTATATATTTGCCTATCTCCCGTAGTTGATGGTCGAAGGTTATTAACTGAAGAACTCTTTAACCGGTATTATTTGCCTTCTATCTGGCCCTACGGAAACGAGGCTGATGGGGCAGGATAGGAGGTCTTCAAGGCGGGACACATAATTGCGAGCTTCTGTTGGTAGCTTGTTAAAATTTCGGATTCCACTTATTGATTCTTCCCAACCGTCCACCTCTTCGTAGATAGGTTGGCATTTCTCCAATATGTCTGCATCGCTAGGGAAAGAGGTTAGGACCTCATCGTCGAATTTATAGGCGGTGCATATTTTAATTTGAGAGAAACCATCATAAATATCGAGATGAGTTAGAGCTATGTCGGTAAGGCCATTGATTTGAACGCTGAAGCGCCCTGCAACAGCATCAAACCAACCACATCTCCGTGATCTGCCTGTGGTAGCACCATACTCATGAGCTTTTTCCCGGATGAAGTTACCGGTTTCGTCCTCGAGTTCTGTGGGCATTGGACCGGCTCCAACTCTGGTGTTATATGCTTTGAATACTCCCGCCACACGGTCGATTACCCTTGGGCCCAGGCCTACTCCAACACAACCTGCCCCGGCCAAAGGTGAGGAAGAGGTCACATAAGGATAGGTGCCGAAGTCAGGGTCCAGTAAAGCTCCCTGGGCACCTTCCAATAAAACTGACTCTCCTTTTGTGATAGCTTTGTAAATCATAGAGCTAGTTTCCTGAATATAAGGAGCTATCTGTTCTCCATAATGACAGTATTGGTTATAAATTTCTTCCAATGCGAGGGGAGAAGCTTGGTATACTTTTGTCAGTATGATATTCTTAAAATCGAGAGCTGTACTCAAGCGGTTTCGAAATGTATTCTTATTTAATAAATCTCCAGCACGAATTCCCAAACGAGCCACTTTATCGGAAAAAGCAGGACCAATTCCTCTGCGCGTAGTACCCAGTGCTTTCATGCTACGCCTTTCTTCTTCCAGCGCATCTAGAAGGGTGTGATAAGGCATGATCAGGTGAGCACGGTCGCTAACAAAAAGGCTATTTGTGTCTACGCCATGATTAGATAAATCTTCTATCTCTTGAAGAAGAACCGCTGGGTTAATAGCTACACCATTGCCAATAATGCAAGTTACCTTGGGGTAAAAGATGCCCGAAGGGATAAGATGTAAACGGAACTCGCCTTGAGGGTTGACTACAGTGTGGCCAGCATTATCTCCTCCGGAGAATCGAGCTACTATCTTTGCTTTCTCGGCCAGGATGTCAATTATCTTTCCTTTACCTTCGTCACCCCACTGCCCGCCTACAATAGCTACAACAGACATTTAATCACCTTCGATTTTCCCTTGTTTCCGTAGATAATTCAGTCTTTGCCCCACAGTTATAAATACAAAGATTGCCAGAATACATAGAGCAACCAAAATGCTACTGGTAAAAATTTGATTTATCAACAAACCTATGGCTAATACTATAACTCGTTCTGCCCTGGTAAACAAGCCGACTTGACATTGCCAGCCGAGTCCTTCTGCTCTAGCCCTTATGTAGCTAACCAGAAAGGAACCAATTAAAACAATAAAAATGAGCATGATTTCTAAGTTGGCTTCTTGTGGTATATACCAAATCAGGAGGCCGCAGAGTATTGCTGCTTCAGAAGTGCGGTCAGCTACTGAATCTAGTATAGCGCCAAACTTTGTAGTTTGCTTGGTTAGTCGGGCTAAGGCTCCATCAAGGAGATCAAATAGACCTGAAGCTAAAATTAGGACTCCGCCAAGACAAAAGTAGCTCGTAGCAATGACATAGGCGGCAACTATATTCAGAACCAGATTGATAAGAGTAAGAGTATTGGGTGTTATTCCGCTTTTACTCACAATCCTGACCATGGGATCGGTAATGCGATAGGCTAAATTCCGTCGAATGTTTATTAAATTCATTCAGTTCTTCCAGCTAGTCTGCTATCCCTTCCTTTTGCAGGAAATTGACTACCCCTTGTATTTGCTCTTCATCATTCCACTCGCCGATTTCACAAACTTTTACTAATCCCGGATGTAAGTATTTGGTCAACATTTCCCAATTCACATCTCCCTTGCCCGGGGCCTGATGGTCAGATAGGCCAAGAACATCGTGCAAATGGATGCCAATCATTCTATGTTTGAACCGTGAAAGCCATTCTTCATGCAAGCTAAAGCCAAGCTGCTGTTGAACTTCAGCGTGCCCTATGTCATGCCAGTAACCCACCAAGCTTCTTGGAGCTTCGTTAAGTAGCTCTGCCATTTCATCTATATTTGGTATCTCGTGAAGATGGAATCTGGTCTCTAGTCCCAGAATTATACCTTTTTGCCGGCTATATTCACTAAGCTCTTGAAGGCTTTTTCTTGCTGCATCGAGGTAGGGGCGAACTCGTGAAATACGTTGGTAAACGAATTCTTCTTTAACCTTGATGTATTCTTTGGTTTGAGTACCGCTCCTGCTGCAAAGTGTAAACAGCCTATCTTGCAAACTCAGGTCAATTGGTACTTCCCCCATATGGAGCACAATAGCTTTGGCGCTCACATTTGACGCAAGGTCTATTGTTTGCTTGGTAAAGCTAACAATCTCTCTTCGCTCACTCGCGTCTAGAGAACTTAAGGAAAGGCTACTTACGGGTATACCTCTCGTTGACAATACCGCAGGACAAGGAGAATGAATGCTGGAAATAGGAACTGTGGTCTCAAGGAGTTCCCTAAGCATCCTCGGGGAAATTGAAG
>Ga0180433_10008717_pt1 | contig 12558 bp, 15 predicted proteins | sample SS_ome_8_FD_132980 | JGI IMG/M metagenome (GOLD analysis project Ga0180433, IMG submission 132980) | Hypersaline lake sediment archaeal communities from the Salton Sea, California, USA - SS_1_D_1 metaG | ecosystem: Environmental > Aquatic > Non-marine Saline and Alkaline > Hypersaline >... | reverse complement strand
TAGACCTTCGCCGCGACGAGCTTCCGCTCGAGCGTCGGGTGCGCGAGGCAGCAGTAGACGACGGCCTCCTTCCCCGTCTTGATCGGTCGGAGGACCTCGGTGATCAGGTGCTGCTCGATCAGCGGGTCGAGGTGGCCGAGGAGGGTCTCCTCGACGGTCCGGTCTTCTTCTTCCTTCGGCGTGGCGCCTCGAAGCTTCTCCGCGAGCGGGTCGATCTCTTCGAGGCGTCGAGGCATCGTACTAAGTCGTCGAGCTCTCCGTGAGGAAGGCGTGCGCCTTCTTCAGCCAGTCGATGAGCTCGATCTGCTGCGGGCAGACGGACTCGCACTGCCCGCACTCGACGCAGTTATCGGCCCGAGACTTCGCGTCCATGAACTGGTTGTAGGACATCCGATACCGTGCCGGGGCGCTGTACATGATCGCGTTGTTGTAGTTCTCGAACACGCGCGGGATGTCGACGCCGCTCGGACACGGCTGGCAGTACTTGCAGTCGGTACACGGGATCGGTGCCATCTCGCGGTAAGCGTCCCGAACGCGATCGATCAGTCGCAGCTCCTCATCGCTCAGCGTTCCCACAGCCGAGCGCTCCGCGCTCTCGAGGTTCTCCTCCACGTGCTCCATCGTCGACATGCCGGAGAGCAAGAGCGACACCTCGGGGTGGTTCCAGACCCATTGCAGCGCCCAGTCGGCCGGCGAGCGCTGCGTCGGCGCGCTCTCCCACAGCTTCGCGACCGATTCCGGCACGTTTCGGGCGAGCGACCCGCCGCGAAGCGGCTCCATGACCACCACGGCGAGCCCCTTCGACGCGGCGTAGCGCAGCCCCTCGCGCCCGGCCTGAAAGGCGACGTCCATGTAGTTGTACATGATCTGGCAGAACGTCCAATCGTAGGCGTCGACGATCTCCTTGAAGACCGAAAGGTCATCGTGGAAGGAGAAACCGAGATGGCCGATCCGGCCGTCCGCGATCGCCTCCTCGGCCCAATCGAGCACGCCGAGATCGCGGATCGACGGCCAACGTTCCGCGTTCAGCCCGTGGAGGAGGTAGAAGTCGATCCGGTCGGTTTGGAGCCGCTTCAGTTGCTCACCGAGGTACCGGTCGCAATCCTCGCGCTTCTCGATCAGCCAAACCGGCATCTTCGTCGCGAGCTTAACCTTCCCTCGATAGCCGTCTCGCAGGCAACGACCGACGAACGGTTCGGACTGCTGTCGATGGTACGGCCACGCCGTGTCGACGTAGTTCACCCCGGCGTCGATCGCCGTTCGGATCATCCGGGTCGCAGGCTCCTCGTCGATCTTCGCGGGATCGTCCCCGATCGTCGGAAGGCGCATCGCGCCGAACCCGAGGGCCGAGGGCTTCCAGTCGAGCTCCCCAAAGGTGCGATACTGCATTCCCGACCTCCCGCGCGATGGTGGCCGATCGGGAGGAGGCGTGCAAGAGGAGGCGGGCCGCTGAAGCGGCCCGCCCACGAAATCGGTCCCGGCGCGTTACGTCTTCTTGATCGGCTCGCAGATGTCGACGATGAACTTTTTCTCCGGGTGTTGCTGGTGGTCGTTCAGGTAGAGCTCGTAGCAGAGCCGGCTCTCATCCGACGTGTAGCCGTTCTCCGGCATCCACTCGCCGACCAGCTTGTCCCACGCCTCGCCGAACTCGGAACCGTCGACCTCGACGTGGGCGACGGCGAAGAGGCCCCCTGGGATCTTCATGGTCGTGGCCTCGCCGTCGACTTCAGTGCCTTCCGGGACCGTCAGACACGCGTCGCTTCGCAGTTCGCTGGCATCGACCGTACTCGGGTCGTCACGGTAGACGGCGAGGGCCTGCGTCTTCGGAAACTGAACCAAGCCTTTCGGGCCGGCCCAGGCGAACACCTTCTCGAATGCCTTCCCGATCTCGTTGTACGGACCGACGTGGCGAATGCAGGCGACGAACCGCTCCGGCAGCTCCTTGACTTCCGCGGTGAACTGCATGATCGACCTCCCGTTTCGAGTTGAGATGACATCAGGCTATCGGCGCCGCGGGCCAGCGTCTCACCGGATCTTGCGCTCGGATTGGCGGATCTTGCCGGCTGCTTGACCGATCTTGCACTCGGCGGCTAAAGAGGCCGGATCGGCTCGCAGATCTCCAGAATGTGCTTCTTCTCCGGGTGCTTCCTGGGATCGTTCAGGTACAGCTCGTAGCAGGGCCGCTCGTCCGGCTGATAGCCGGATTCCGGCATCCAATCGGTCATCAGGCGATCCCACGCTTCGCCGTACTGGATCGGATCGATCTCGACATAGGCGACGGCAAACAGCCCGCCCGGGACCGTCATGCTGCCGATGTCACGTTTCACCTTCGTCCCTTCGGGCACGGTGATGCACGCATCCGCGCGGAGCCGATCGACGGGGGTGATGTCCGGATTGTCATAGTAGATCGCGAGAACCTTCGTCTCCTGCCGCATCAGGCGCCGCGGACCGGCCCACCGCGCAAGCCGCCCGAGGGCCTTCCCGATGTCGCTGTAGTTCCCTACGTGGCGGATGTAGGCGACGTGCCGCTCTGGCTCCTCGCGGACCTCGACCCGAAAGACCATGTCCGTCCGCTGCGAATGCTTCGATTGAACAACAACGCCCCGTTCGGCAAGCTCCTCGCGGAACCGATCGAGCGAGGCCCGGCCCCCGGACCGGAACTGCGATGCGGACACGCCGAAGCGCCGGCGGAACTCGCGGGCGAACGTCGAAGGAGACGAATACCCGCAGCCGACCGCGATCTCGGTAATCGTCAACGTCGGGTTGTGGATCAGTCGGGACGCGGCCCTCTGCACGCGGAACCGGCGGATGTACTCGTTCAGCGTCTCGCCGGCGATCGACTTGAAGACGCGATGGAAGTGATACGGGGAGAAGTTGGCGACCTGCGCCAGCGTCTCCAGGCACAGATCGCCGGTCAGGTTCGCCCGGATGTGGTCGATGACGCGGTTGACTCGTCCGACGTACTCCTGACGCTTCAGCTCCGCCTGATCGATCACGCCCGTGAACCTCCTACGTTTGGCCCCACAGGCCGAGTCGGTTGCCGACGTTGTCGAGGAAGACGGCGTAGTACCCGAACTCGTCGGAGATCTTCGTCTTCCCCGAGACCGTCTTCCCCCCGGCTTCTTCGATCTTCGCCAGCGCGGCGTCGATGTCGTCGACTTCGATGTGGAGGACCGGCCCCACCGCGGACGGCGGCTCGGCGTTCGGCCCGGCGTCGAATCCGCCGCCCGGGCCTTCGGGAGGCTGGAACATCGCGTAGGTCTCCATTCCGGGGAAGATCCGGAACGCCCAGCCGAAGATCCCCTCGTAGAACGACCGCGTCTTCTCCATGTCCGTCGTCGACAGCTCGATGTGACAGAAGCTCCCGTGTGCCATGGATTCCCCTTTCGGTCGGCCCTAGGTCCAGCGGCCCATGCCTCCTGTTCGATTATACCGGGGCGAATCCCCGAGGAATCCACCGCTTCCCTCGATTGCCTCTCCCGCCGCCGTCTCGCGCCCGTCCCACGCCGCCCGTATGATCGGACACCCGGAAGTCGGACGGACGAACATGAGCAAACCGGATCGAGGAGTGCCGCGGATTCACCTCGCCAGCCTTGGCTGCGCCAAGAACCTCGTCGACTCCGAGCGCCTCCTCGCGCGGCTGGCGACGGCCGGAGGTCTCGTCGGCGCTGCCGAAGAAGACGCGGACGTGATCATCGTCAACACGTGCGGCTTCATCGGCCCGGCGATCGCCGAGTCGCTGGAGACGATCCGCGACTATGCAGCGCGCAAGAGCGCTTCGCAGAAGCTCCTCGTCATGGGTTGCCTCGTCGAGCGGGACATCGAGGAGATCGGCGCCGAGGTTCCCGAGGTCGACGGCGTCTTCGGGCTCGGCCGGCACGACGAGATCGTCGCCGCCTGCGGGCTGAACGCCGAACCGGAGGACGGCGCGCGCCTCCTGCTGACGTCCCGCCACACGGCGTACCTGCGGATCTCCGACGGCTGCGACAACCGTTGCTCGTACTGCACCATCCCGGCGATCCGCGGACCGTTTCGAAGCCGGCCGGCCGACGAGATCGTCTCCGAGGCGAGGCAGCTGGTCGAGCTCGGCGTTCGCGAGCTCAACGTCATCGGCCAGGACACCACGTCGTACGGGATGGATTTGGACGGCTCGGTCGGGATCGCCGGACTCCTCGGACGGCTCGCCGGGATCCCGGAGCTGCGGTGGCTGCGGCTTTTGTACACCCATCCGGCCTACTTCACCGACGGGCTGATCGAGGCGTACGCATCGATCGGCGTGCTCTGTCGGTACGTCGACCTCCCGCTCCAGCACGCAAGCGACGGGATCCTTCGCCGGATGGGCCGACACGCGACGCAGGCGGAGTCCGTCCGCCTGATCGAGCGCCTGCGCGAGCGGGTCCCGGACGTCGCGATCCGGACGACGTTCATCGTCGGCTTCCCCGGCGAGACGCGAGCCCAGTTCGACGAGCTCGTCGACCTCGTCGAGCGGCTCCGGTTCGACCACGTCGGCGTCTTCCGGTATTCGAACGAGGCCGGCACCGCCGCCGCCAAGATGCCTGAACAGGTCTCCGAGCGGACGAAGGCGAAGCGGGAGAAGGCCCTGATGCTCGCCCAACAGTGGATCGCGTTGGAGAAGAATCGATCGATGCTCGGGAAGGTCGTCGAGGTGCTGATCGACCAGCCGACCGACGAGCCCGGTCTGTGGATCGGCCGCACCCGGACCCAGGCGCCGGACGTCGACTCCGTGACGTTCGTGCACGCCGGTGAAGCCGGCGCAATAGCCCCTGGTGATTTCGTTGCCGCACAGATCGTCGATGTCGCCGGCTACGACTTGATCGCTCAGGCCTGAGCCGAATCGCCGACGATCCGATCGACCAGCCTCTCGAGTCGTTCGAAGTGGGTCCCTCGCCAGTACAGCTTCCCGCATCCGTCGCAGCGGACGTACTCGTCGAGCCAGCGCGCCGTCTTCGGCGGGATCTCGTCCGCCACGGCCTCCTTGTCGACCGGTTCGAGGAGACCGTTGCACGCCGGGCAGCGGGAGAACGGGCGGACGCCGTCGGTCAGGTCGAACCGGCGAACGACCTCGCGCGCCTGCTCAATCGGGTCGGTCGAGCGGACCCAGTAGCCGTGCGTCACCCGCCCGTGCTTGAGGAGTTGCCGATCGCGGGTGAGGAGGATCCTTCCCTCGCCGGCGGAGATCTCCACCAGCTCCGGGTCCTCGAAGTCGTTCGAATGGAGGGCGTCGAAGCCGAGGAGTCGGAGGAAGCGGGCGAGCCGCCTCAGGTGCACGTCGACGACGAACGCGGGTCGTCGAAGCGGCGCCTCCCGCAGGCGGACGACCGGCGAGATGTCGAGGCTCTCGAACACCGGGTAGACGGAGACGCGATCCCTGTCTCTCAGGCGGTGATCGAACCCGACCGACGCGCCGTTGACGAGGATCAGATCGACCTCCACGTGCGGGACGCCGAGCGCCTCGATCGCGTCCTTGACCGACGGGGCAACGTGAAACCGGTACGGGATCTCGACCTTCCGACGTTCGAGTGAAAGGAAGTCGTTCAGCTCGGCGTAGAACCGGAAGGTCGCCTCACTCGGCGGCATCGGCCCACTGCTCGACGTCGTCGATCCACGCCTGGACGCGCTCGTAGAAGCGACCGGCGTGGATCCCGTCCACCAGTCCGTGGTGCGCGTGAAGGCTCAGCGGCATCGGCATCCGCTCCCCCTCGGTTCGGTAGCGACCCCAGGCGATCCGCGGGACCGAGTCCGGCGGGGAGAGCGGCACCGGGTGCATCACCGAGGTGAACGACACCCACGGGATCGCCGTCATGAACAGGAAGTCGTCGCGATCCGGAGGATCCTCGATCGACGGATTCCGTCGGGCGCGTTCGAGCGCTTCGACCGCCGAGCGGACGAACGCCCCGCCGTCCTCGTCGTACTCGAAGAAGCAGAAGCCGAACAGGTCGTTCTCGGTGACGACGGTGATCGACGGATGGACGACGGGATGTTCAACCACCGCTTCGCCTCGGATCCGATGCCGCAGCTCGGGGACCGCGTTGGCCGCTCGCGCCAACGGGTACAGCAGATGCGCCGTGAAGGAGGACCCTCGCGCCTTGGCGGCGCGAACGAGCGGCGCCACGTCGACGTCGGCGCACAGGTTGAAGTACGGATACGCGTAGGCGCTGAACAGCTCGTAGTGCGCCCGTCGCGGCCAGCCCTCGAGATCGATCCGCCGCGGCTCTTCGGTCATGGTCTCCCCCTTCGCATCGACCTACGATAGCCCAACCGAACCGCCCGAACCATCCCGGGGCGTCCACCGTCTCCGCACAGGCGCTTCACAACAGGCCCGCAGCCGAGGAGTATGGTTACAGCGACAGGGGAAGGGTGAGTGGATGTCACGCAGACGGAAGGTCGTCATCTCGATCATCGGGGGGCTCGTCGTCGTGATCGGCGGCCTGATCGCGGCGTTCTTCCTGTCGTCTCCGACGCCGGTCGATCTCTCGCTCGATGGGCCGACCCAGGACATACCGCTCGACTGGCTCGACGACGAGGCGTCGTCCACGGCTGCGAGCGAGACTCCCGACACAGAGCCGGAGGCACACGGAGCCAGTGCGCCGCCGAGCCCCACCGTGACGACCGGCCGGCTGGCGATGATCGGGGACGGGAAGCCGTTCGGCGAGGAGACGTACGAGCTTGTCCTCTCCGAGGATCGCGCGACGCTCCGCTCGTCGGGAAGGTTCTGGTTCAAGGTCGTCGTGGCGACCGTCCAGGTCACGTTCGAGCAGGTACTCGAGGGCGGGGCGGATCTGCGGCCGCTCTCCTACACCGCGGAGTTCCACGCGCCGCTCGGTTTCGATCGCAGCGTCCGCGCGACGATCGAAGGAAACCGAGCGACCATCGAGCGATCCGGCGGAACCGAAGAGATCCCCATCGACCCGGAGCGGACGGTCGCGCTCGGCATGTTCAGCACCTACGCCCTCCTTCCGAAGCTGGTCTCGCTTCGGAGCGCGGGCGATTCGGCGTCGTTCGACGTTCTCGCGTTCGGCGGCCCGCCGAATCAGGGATCCGACGGCGGTTCCTCGGGGGACGAGCTCCCCGTGATGACCGTCGAGCGAGCCGGGAGCGCGTTCCTCCGGGCGGACGATCTGCGCCTCGAGGCGGACCGGTACGTCGTGACAAGCGACCTCGGCGAAAACGAGCTGTACGCTCGCGACGACGAGTTCCTCGCCCTGCGCGCCGGCGACGAAGAAAGCACACTCTGGGTCTATCGATCGGACTTCTTCCCCGACGGGCTCGAGGTCGAGGGCTCGACCTCCTCCCGCTGAGGCACGACCTCCACCGCGGAGCGCCTTGCCGGGATCGTGGATCCCCGATAGCCTTCCCGAGCGGAGCAGAGGATCCGAGCCAGCGGGTCATCGATTGGAGCGCGAATGATGAAAGCATTCGTCACCGGAGGAACGGGGTTCATCGGATCGTCCGTCGTTCGCGCCTTGCTCGAACGAAGCGTCGAAGTCCGCTGCCTCTGCCGAGCCGGATCGGATCGCCGGAACCTGGACGAACTCGACGTCGAGATTGTCGAGGGCGATCTGCGTGACCCGGAGTCGCTCCGCCGCGGGATGGAAGGCTGCGAGCTCGTCTTCCACGTCGGCGCGCTGTACTCGTTCTGGGTCCGGCCGCGGCGGCTGATCTACGACGTGAACGTCGAGGGCACGCGCTCCGTGCTCGACGCTGCGAAGGCGGCCGGCGTCGAGCGCGTCGTCTACACCAGCTCCGTTGCCGCCCTCGGTCTGCGCGACGACGGCACGCCCGCCGACGAGACGACGGAGACGAGCCTCAACCAAGTCGTCGGCGACTACAAGAAGTCGAAGTACCTCGCCGAGCAGGTCGCCCTCGAGCGCGCGAAGGAGCTGCCGATCGTGATCGTCAACCCGAGCTTTCCCGTCGGTCCGCGCGACGCCAAGCCAACCCCGACCGGCCAGACGATCCTCGACTTCCTCAACCGGAAAATGCCCGCCTACATCGAGACCGGGATGAACGTCGTCGACGTCGAGGACGTCGCCCTCGGCCACTGGCTCGCCGCCGAGAAGGGGCGGATCGGCGAGCGGTACATCCTCGGCGGGGAGAACGTCACGATGAAGGGGATGCTCGACCTGCTTTCCGGCATCACCGGCCTGCCTTCGCCGCGCGTCCGCGTCCCATACCGGCCGATCCTCGCGCTCTCGTACCTGAACGCCGCGTTCTGCCGGCTCTTCCCGAGGATCACCCCGCGGATGACGCCGGAGACGATCCGGATGTCGAGCCACTACATGTACTTCGATCCGTCGAAGGCCGTCCGGGAGCTCGGCTTCCCGCAGACCCCGGCCCGCGACGCGCTCGCCAAGGCGGTCGGGTGGTTCGAGGAGAATGGGTATGTGGTGCAGAAATAACTGGACGCATCCTCATTTGGCCCAGTGAGCGCCGACACCAGGTAGTCCCTTTCAACACCTCTCCGGCAGTAAGTCAGCTCAAGCTTCCTGCCTGGAGTCCTACAGCCTAGCCGTTGTTTATCTCCTCGCACTCGATGCCCTCGATGCCTTTCGCAAAGAGGAATGCCCGAACCGATGGCGAACCATAGAGAACCTGCAACCCAAAGGAATACTCGTACTTCTCATCCTCCATGAGCGCACGGATCTTCTTCGCGTCTTGGTTGATCTTCTCCTTATCCGCGTCCTCTTTTTTGCACTCAGCAACTAGGAAATTCACCTTCTCTTGGCCGCTCTTACGGTTATGGACAATGATATCGGGCCTGACCAGCTGCACTTCAGCATCGATCTCCGTCTCCTTGAAGCTCTTCCCTTCCCTGTTGAATTCGATATCGACGAACATCCGCTTGTTTGCGGGGAAAAGCGGTATCATTTCGCTTTCGAGGTGATTCGCAAACCTGTGGTTGATGCAAACCTCGTGTAACTTGCGAGCATCGTAGCCGAAATCCTGTTCAACTGGACACTCGAATAGGCAGCCGTCCTCTGCGACAAGTTGTGACAGGGCTCGACCGATTGCCTCCCGAACCATCCCTTTCATTGCCGGGATACCTCCTCAACTAGCGCCACACCTCTCTCTCAAAAAAAGGGGGGCCGACCCCGAACGTCGGGATCACTTCGACTCCGGTCTCGCTTCTTCCTCATCGGATTCGTTCTCTGGAGGTCCGAGTCGTTTGCAGTAGTGCTCGATTCCATGAAGCGCCATGTCCAGCATCATCGGATCCACTCCGACTTCTTCCGCGAATGGCCCATGCATGAGGTGCCTTGCAGCTCGGCGGAAACGCTGAGCCGTGGACAGAGCGTCGGGGTGCCGGTTTCGGATGGCACGGTACGCATCCACACCGAGCTCGTAGAGCCAAGGAAGATCATCCCGAAACATGCTCGCGAGGATGAGAATAGTGATCGGGTCGTCGGGACGCTCTCCAATCATCTCGGCGAGTTCCAGGACCACTCCAGGATGCATCCAACGATAGCGCTTGCTGCGTCGGCGGACGATGCCTCCAATCTCCTCGCCTTCCCGAATCCGTGAATCGAGAGATCGGATGCTTGTCACGAGCTCTTCGAGAATCTCATGCTGGGGCCGTATCTCCCTTTCAATGGGAGCATCGCCAGGGATGTCCTCAAGTCTCTTCTCGAATTCAGGCCACAGGGCTTCGAATAGCTGCTTAGCCCGCTCTTCGGGAATCGGAGTTTCAGCAGCCTTCTGAATTGACAGGATGACTTCTCCGACTCCTTGTCGAGTCAGCTTCTTCGCCTGGAACTGGGCGAGCGGTCCGGATATGTCGCTGAACTCCAGATCCAGAAGTAGCGGGATCACGCGACTCGTCTCCAAGGACTTCGTAAGTGCGCCCGCTTCGAACAGAAGCCACGGAGACGTGACATTCTCAGAAGTTATGCAGATGATCCCGAAGTTTGAGACGGCAAGCTCCTGGGCAACCGATTGCGCCCATCTCTCGCCGGCGTCAATATCCGCCTCGGACAGCCACAGCTCGGCGTAGTGGAGCACAAGTGGAAGCCATTCTCGGATTGCTTGCGCAAGGCTCTTGCTTCTCTCGCCGCTCCAACTGATGAAGACCTTCATAATTCGTCTTGGTCCTCCCTCTCTTGCTGGACTGCCAGTGGGATGAAATCGCGCTCACTCACAGAGGTCGCTCGAGTAGAGCATCCACTAAGTCTCCATCGACCGTCTGATGTCATCGGTCCAGTTCCACTCCCACAGAGGTGTCTTCATCCGATCCTACGGATACGGAAGGACTTGATCAAGACCGATGCTAGTACAACAGCCCAGCGCGCCCGCTACCGCTTCAACACCACCTTGACGAGGTGCTGCCCCATCTCCCACAGGGCGTCGCGAAGCAAGTTCGTCTTGGGTAAGCGCTATTGGTCCCGGGCTTTCGGCTGTCCCTCCGCCGACGGCTCGAATACCTCTTGGTTCACCTCTCCGGTCCATCCCTGCAGGATGATCCTCTCGAAGAGTTCCTCATCGAACACTACCAAATTGTATCCGTCCGGATCGTCCTTGTGATTGTCGTGAACTGATGGATAGGCCGCTCCCTGGAATCCCTGGACTTCGAGCTCATGACGAAGGAAGATCGTATGAGGATAGGGATCGCTCACGGAATCTTTGACGTCCGGCGTCCTCCTTCGCTCTGCTTCGCCGACAAGGTCGTTCACATGCGGTAGATCCTTCGTTGCGGCAGGAAGGAGGTTTGCTATCTTGACTCCCTCAAGCTTCACCTGAAATCTCGCAACCAAAAACTCACCGGGAAAGCCTCTCTGTGTCATTTCCGCTGGCAAGATGTCAGCTTGGGTTGCGAGATACAGGGCACGCACTCCGATGTCGTTGAACCGACCCTCAGGGAGCCGATTGCTATTGGAAAGCGTTCCGGGCGGTGGGAGGAAATACTCGGGGCTGTTCTCGGGCGCGTGACTGCGACCCGCTTTGGAGGCTCGATACACCTCCAGAGGCAGCACCGCCTCTGAAACGCGTCTTATCTCCACACGCAAGTGATGCAGACCCAACACGGCATGCTCAAGGTTCGTCACCGCGTCTTGCATACCTGCACCACGGTCACGCTGAATCATCCAATCTCGAGTAACGAAGCTGCGAAGTTTGGCGATTCGAGTTCGTGGATCATCGTCTGCACCAACGTCACTCTGGATTTCGCGACCCGAGCCTGCTCTTGTCATCTCCCAGTGTACCCCGCCTTTGGCATGTACCATGTATGTGCCCTCCGGTAGTCGGTCTTCTCATTCCTGCGCACGCGCCGCTACCGTCCGAGTGCGCCCTTCACGATCTTCTTCCCCATCTCCCACAGTCCTCCCCTTACGCGGTGGGCCTTCTCGAGGGTTTGGTCGATCGCCGTCAGCGCGTCGTCGACCGGCTCGTCGGTCAGGATCAGCGGCGGGAGGAACTTGACGATGTTGACGCGATGGCCGGAGACCTGGGTCAGCAGCCGGTGGTCGCGCATCAGGCCCATGACGACGCGGACTCTCTGTTCAAAGCGTGCACCTCCGAGTGAGAACACTCTCCTCAGACTCAATTGCCGCATGTTGCCCGGGGCAAGTGCGCTGAGAGGTCCTTCTCGCGGAGCGAGAGCGGCTAGGCGACCGCGACTCCTTTGGCATTCTGAATGACAATCTTCGGATTGGGATCGGGATCGGGAACAGGTAGTCCCCGCTCGCGAAGCAGCGCCACGTGTTCCTTCATCCCCCACTTTGCTTGGTAGAGACAATCCTCCACGGAATGCCCGATCCCAGTGAACCCTTCAAGATCGGGGGAGTAGAACCCGAAGTAGTCCGCCTCGTCAGTCGCTTCAATCACTAGGGAATACGGGACCTCGAGCATGAGGAGACCTCCTGTACATCACTTCAGCCCTGCCGCGCGCAGGATGCTGTGGCAGGTTCCCGCCGGCACTTCTTTCGATCCGTGGTAGTCAACACGAATCAGCCTTTGCCACCCAGGTTTTCCGTAGTATCGAACCGAGCCTTTCTCTTTCACAACACGAAAGCCGTCTCTCTCCAGAAGCCGGACGAGTTCACTGAACTTCATTCATCGCTCCAGGAAACCACAATACCGTCTGGCAGCCATCGAGACAACCGCTTCTCCCCTTCTACGGCCAAGTTCGTCATCTGAGCCCGCACAGCCGTGCGCTGCGGGATCGGACCCATGGCCACCGCTTCAACACCGCCTTCACCAGGTGCCGGCCCATCTCCCACAGGCCGCCGCGGAGGCGAAGCATCGTCTCCAGCGCCGCTCGGTCGAGCTTTCTCCGCTCGCCGACGCATCGGGTATCCTCCGCCCATGTCGGGCACGAGGGGGATCACGATCCGATTCCTACACGCGTGGGCCTTTATCCTGGCTGCCGCCGTTGTGGCCGCCGCGCCGACCGCGCGTGCCGAGGACGCCGACGTCGCCGCGCTCCTCGCCGAGGCCGAGCTAGCCTACGACCGGTGGAGCGAGCCGTTCCACTTCAACGCGTACGAAGCGTCGCTCCGTCGCGCGACCGACCTGTGGGAGGCAGCGCGCCCCCTCCTTCCGAAC
>Ga0180433_10008716_pt1 | contig 12559 bp, 21 predicted proteins | sample SS_ome_8_FD_132980 | JGI IMG/M metagenome (GOLD analysis project Ga0180433, IMG submission 132980) | Hypersaline lake sediment archaeal communities from the Salton Sea, California, USA - SS_1_D_1 metaG | ecosystem: Environmental > Aquatic > Non-marine Saline and Alkaline > Hypersaline >... | reverse complement strand
TATGTTGTTGCGTTTGAATGCTCTGCGGATTGAGGCGGAAGACAAATCGAGTTCATGTGCAATATTTTCGATGGTCATGCCTCTTTCATACATAATTATGGCTTCTTTTTCGTCCTGATTCTCATAATTTTTAAACCTAGCACCGTTGCTGCAAGTAGGAGAGCAAAACTTAGGTCTGCCTCTGCTTTGAAATGGTTTAGTGCAGAAAGAGCAGGTGTATTTTCTTAGTTTTCTCATTCACGCCTCCATCATCAAAACGGCCAACTTATACTTATATTTGCATGATGGACGCGATAATTGGCACAAACGCTGCTTGTCTGTGGTAATGGAATTTTAAGGATAATCAAATGGAAAAAAGCAAGTGTTGCAAAGCTACCCTCGTTCCCAAGATCAACCTACCGAAGAAATGCCCTTCTTGCGACCAGATCCTTGAGCGAGATGGTGCGTACATTATTTGTGCCTTCACTGAATGCGCTGGTGCTGTTTTCGGCGATTTGATGACGTGGATCAAGACCCACAACATGCTTGGTTTTGGGCGGGTTGTTGTTAGTGAACTTATTGAAACCGGCATTACTTCTCCCTCCCATTTTTATATGGCCTCTGAACAGCAGCTTGCTCAGGCAAGCGGATCAGACAAAGTCGCAAAGAAGCTGAAAATTGTCATCGATCAGACACGAGAGATGACTCTCGACAAGTTTCTTGCAGGTCTTAACATCCCGCATCTTGGACGCACCAACGGGAAACGGCTCATGAAGCACTTTGGCTCGCTCGATGCTGTCTTAAGCGCTCCAGTTGAAGAGCTTTCGCAGGTTGAGGGAATCAAGACGACCTCCAAGAAAATTCGCGAAGGACTTGACGCCAAGAGAGAGCTGATTAACAGCCTCCTGGAGCATGTAACGATCGTAGAAGCTGGAGGGACCCTTGCTGGTAAGTCTTTCGCCATGACCGGTTTGCGCAACATCGATGGCCACGATGTGGGTGAGATGGTCACAAACAATGGCGGCGACCTCAAGAGCGGCGTCAGCAAAGGCCTTGACTATCTGATCATTAAAGACCCCACTAGCACGAGCAACAAGGCCCAAAAAGCCAGAAAATATGGTACAAAACTTATCAGTCCTGCTGATTTTATGGAGATGGTCCATGGGAACTAGACACCTCATCTGCGTTGTCAAAGATGGTAATTGGAAGGTCGCCCAGTATGGGCAGTGGGATGGTTATCCGGAGGGCCAAGGCATCGATGCCCTTCATTTCTTGCGAGACGTAATGGAACGCCCGGCCTTCGATGACATGGTGGCAGAATTGGAATGGATTACTCCTGCTGAAATCGCAGCGATCAACGAGGAATTGGATGGTTCACAAAATCTCAACGATCTTTATCCTGCCTTGAGCCGGGATACTGGCGCTGGCATTCTGCCGCTTATTTTTCAAAATAACCGACGCACGCTCAAATTACAGAACCATGTTGAATTTGCGAAAGATTCGCTACTGTGTGAATTCGCGTACGTAATCGATCTTGATAAAAACACATTTGAGTTCTATCGCGGGTTTAATAAGGAACCTCTTGGCCCGGATGAAAGGTTTTATAGTGAAGAACCTCATTTAAGGGAATACCAACCAGTAAAACTTTTCGCCACTTTTGATCTCAATAATCTTCCATCGGACGAGGATTTCATAAACCAAACAGTTGAATAATGAAATCGAATAAAGAAATTCGTAGAGAAGAAATCACCACGCATACTTGTGATATATGTGGCAAGGAAGCAGTGAACAAAAGCGTATGGATTAATGGGGCTTGGAGTAGTAAACATAGTAAATATTCTGGGCCGTGGAATCATACCTATGATTTCCCTAAAGGGTGGATTAAGGTTGCATTTTTCAATGCATCCGAGTGGGTGAATGGGGAAACTGGGGAGCAACTAGTATGCGGCAAAAAATGCCTATCAAAATTGGTAGATGAAAGCGGTGCTGGAAAATAGGGGGCAGAAATGGGTAAAAGTAATAAATCTCGTATTAAATGTTATTTCTGCGGTAAAATATTATATCGACATGAGCCGGACAGCTGGACTTGGATAAACAGCCCACGAAACCATCACGCAAAGACATGGCTTCCATGTAAGCCCGTGGCAGCATGCATATCGCATCCAGGCGTCGAAAAGCAATCTCAGCAAAAATAAAGTATGCTGAATATACTGGTAACAGAGACACGTAGACTCGAAATCACTTTTGTCGACGATACGCTCACGGTCATCGACGCAACTGACTACAACTGGTACTACGAGTTTTTCCGTGTTTTTACCAACATCTCTATGGATTTTTTCGATAGAGATAATATAAAAGAAATCCGCGTTGATGGTAATCCCATAGACCTTCCGTCCTGAGGGGCCTACAAATGGACGAAAAACTTCTTGATCTCCTAGCACAAGTTCGTGAGCTTCTGGAGTGGCATAACAATGGAAATGGACGACAGATTGTACCTGGAGCTGACGGGGATGCTGAAGGAGATGAAGAATTATCTACAAACTCAGAAGAGAACATCGAGGAGACGTCCAACCGAGATGATCCCAGTAAGCGCAGAAGTTGTAGTCCGGCGACTGCTGGAAGAGCAAAGGGATAAGTGTATCAAGGGATGGGAAAGAGCTGTAGACGTAAAACTCGGATATTGCACCAAAGAAATTGAAGACCTGACCAAACAGCATAAAGATTTATATGATAAAATATTTAAAGCTGGTGGCGTAGCCAATGGCACCAAAACCAGCAGCGAATCTTATCGCACGCTAAATGGCCGTGTAGCTAATATTGAAGAGAGGCTACACATACCCGGCGATGGTGTTAGCTATGAGTCGAGGATGAAGGATTTAGAAGACTGGGTACAAACGGAAAAACAAAGACGCAAGGAAGAAGCCGAGAAGACGCAGCGATCCTTTGGCAAGACCACCACTGTTATCTCTATTGCATTGGCCTTTCTCTTCGGTGCGGCTGGCTTAATAGTTAGTATTATTCAACTGCTCAGCTAGCCTGTTTCGATGCTCTTGGTGTAGAATTCGCCCTCTGTGCCCTTCTTCACTTCTGTTACGAAAGCGTCGAAAGCTTCCCAAACGTCCTGATCTTCGTCGAAGTCCCCTTCTACGCAGAAATCCTCAGTCCAGCTATAACTGTGGCTGGTCCAGGTTTCAAACGAAACCAGGTTGCGCCCGAAAGCCTTCACCTCTGATTTCATCTTCTCTGCCACTGCCACCTGGAATTTGGTTAGGTTGGCTTTGACGCGCTCATAATTCTCGACTGTCGTGAGAAGCAAGAACGACGATGAACTGCTGTTGCTGACAAACCCATTTCTAATTTTCATATCTCTCTCCTAATATTGCGCCGTTTGCGGTGTCCCTCGTCTGGCCTAGAACCCAATATTCTTATGGTATAGGTGCAAATCACTATATACGAAGATCATCTTTAATCTCCAAAATCAGAAGCGATATCGTCGTCATCGTAAATCTCGGTGGATTCCAGCTCTGTCTCGAAATCGCTAACGATATCGCTGTCAAATTCGGTCCTTGGGGCGGCCCTGCGCGTCTTTCCCCATAACCTCATCACGTCGGTGCCTTCAAGGTCGCCAGTGTCGAAGAGAAAACTGCCAGCCTTCTCGCGGAAATTGGGGTCATCCGTCTTAGTATCAACTAGCAGGTGGAATAGCTGCAGCCTGTCTGCATGGGAAGGGTTCATAGCAAGCCACTTTTCGCTTTTCTCGTCAGGAGCCGCCATTCCATAATGATCAAATACTCTGTCTAACTTGAGCAATTTTGCCCTCTCCGGAGCAATTTCTGAAAGTGTGGACGCTACATGAACGCATTCAGCAACAGACGCAACGGTATTTCGGCTTTCTTTGATCCTATCGACCAGGATGTCCCGGAATTCGGGCTTCCGAGAGGTTGCCACTGACTTGACGGCGTCTTTCAAGTCTGCAAAAGTTCGGTTGGCGTCCTTTCTGATTGGCACGAACAGGCACAATACCTTATTGTTGATAATCGCACACTGTCCAGAAGAGGTGTGCTCCAAAATTGGCACGATCTTGATACTAGTACCCCGATCGTGCCGGATCTGCACAAACCCACCAGCGCGGTACCTGCCATGCTTCGAGTCAAATACGGTAATAATATTCGGATTACGAACGTAAAATTCGGTTTGCAGCTCCGTCTGGTGCATCTCGGAGGCCTCCGAAGTACCCTCGAAAAGCTCAGAAGCCTGAGTAGGGTCAATGGGCCGTACGGTTGGCTTCAGCAAAGAGACGGCCAACGCGAGGGCTTTGTTGATATACACCTTTACGGGGTCGCTGTTGTGCCTCTTCGCGGCTTCAAAGATTTCATCCAGCGGGATTTTCCCTGTGGTCTTCCGGCTGATATTCAGGGTCTTATAGAGTGATTCCTTGAACTCGGCCCCTACGTGGAAGAGAGAATCGCCCATCTCAAGATACCACAGGCCATTGTTCTGCTTGAGGCGCAGATCTTGCATATTCGTGGTAATATATGCCGGATTAATCATCATTGTGAAATTCCTCAAACTCACTCAGCCATGATTCAACATCATAGCCGCATCTCTTCAGCACCCTCAGAACATGGCCAGTTTTCATCTCGTCAAGTACGATATCTATATTTCTGCCTTTCTTGATTTCTTCAGACCCATCCTGCCAGACCATCGGCAACCTTTCAGCAAACGCATCAATGATTACTTTCCTGTCTGTAGAATCAAAGCAAATGCTAATCTGTGATAAATCCTCGATATATGTCGCTAATGTCGGAAGAGCGTCTGGATTATGCAGGTCAAATATTTTGCTCTTGTGGCCAGCAGGATATGCCAAAGAATCTGGCAAAACAATCTTTACTTTGGCACCTGCTATGCGGACATTCAATCCAACAAGGCTACCCATGGGTGTCAACAGGATTATAATGTTTTTATTATCAAGATGTACTAGCCTGGTCCGTTTAATCGGGCTTAAGGCCTCTTCGATAGCGTCTATTGCCGAGAAATCCATATCTTGCTCCTTTGCCCAAATTCTAGGAGCTTTATGGCTTTGCGGGAACTATGGCTCTCGCTGTGGCCTTAATGTAGCTGGAGGACGACCGCCCTTACCTCGGTGAACTCCTCTGCCTTCATAGCCACCAATATTCGTGGCTATAGCTTCGCATCGTTTGCAATATTTGTATTTAGGCGGGATTAATATTCTGGTAGATTTAAACTTCCAGATTTTCTTGCATCTCGGGCATTTAACTGTGCATTCCACATTGTATTTTCGACTAGTGGAACTGTTCGCTAAACCATCTATAGAAGATTGTGATGCATTCACCAACTAAAGCCCTCCTGAGTTTCCCGTACGCAATCTCCTTATAGGGCCTCATTTCCTTATAGGCATTGCTGCGGAATGAATTGGTCTTAGTACGCTTTATGTACCAAACGCGATCCTCCTCAGTGTTGATGAGTATAAATTTGCGATGGTGAGATTTCTTATGAACAGGGCCACTTATAGCAATACACATTCGGGAGTCTGGGAAACTGGCCTTACTGACGAATTCTGGGCGTGGTTTTTTCGTGTTTTCGACACACCTGATCCAATAAGGCTGCAGAATGTTTTCAGATCCATGGATTGGATCCGCCATGACAAATACAAGCCCTTTGTTGATAAGTGCAGGATAAATCGTGCATGCCGCAACTGTAAGATCATGTTTTTCTGTAATCTTGTATTTATTTGGTTTGGGTTTCATTTGATGAAAGCCAAAACGGTGTCAAATGATTTCGGGTCGGCCACACTAATACTTATCTCTGCCCCGTCATCGCGCAACGCTACGATTTCTTCGGCTGCTGGTATGATGGCATAGTAGACTTCGTTGCATACAAGTCTGATTGAATTTCGTGTTTTATCTTGCTTTATCACAATATCGCTTCTATTTTCTCGCAAGAATCTCACGAAGTATCTCCGTAGTTCAGGGTCTCCATACCTACGCTCCTTTATTTGATTATCTGAATAGGCTATTAGATGCGACCAATCGCCACGTTCTAAGCGTTTATATGATAGTTTGCCCATCTTCCATCCCAGAGCATCGTAAACATCACTAATGCCGCCACTTCCAGAATCTGACAGCACGCGTCCAACTATCTTTCCCCTTTGGCGCTCATTGCCACTGATTTTCATCTTGGTGTCTTCTGATGAGTACGCGTAGCTCTTGTAGGCGGCGACATGAATGCCAGCTTCGCCCATTATTGCATTAATCCCAACGGAAGTCCAACCGCTTGCTACCATTCTTGCGATAGCCTCCGCTACAGGAGTTTGTTGGGTTGTGATTATCTCAATATGCCGCTGGTTAATGTCGAATTGGCTAAAAGAATCATCTCCCTTGAGTCGTGTGGCTAAATCTCGGTTCCAAGTACCTATCAAATTAAAGAAGTTTTCTAATCGGCCATTACCTCTAGCAGCGATATATTCATGCGAGATGCCAAATTCTTCCGGTGAGAAGCGACCCCAAGGTGAGTAAGTAACGTCTATAACCCGCCACCTGCGACCTCTCTTTTTTGCACGCCAGACGCGGTAGAGACGTTTTTTAAGACGGTTATAAACAATGCTGCTATGTGTTGAAAACTTATAAAATAATTTGCCGGTCTTGTAATTCCAAATGATTGATTTGAATGAACGAACACATTTATGTCGTATCTCATCAATAAAATATTTTACGACGGGTTTGCGATCAATATAAACGCCATTTTTAGTGCCCCTGGTTGTTTTTCTTGCAATAGTCCCATGGGCTTCATCGACTACTTTCTCGCAATCTACGCATACAAATATGTCTGCATCGGTTATATGAACAACTCCGTGACTCATGGTGGCAATTTACAAACACCTCGTATTTCTGACAATTATATAAGAAGAGCCGGGGTTGCCCCCGGCTCTCGGGAAAGGAGTCACACCATGGAGGAACATGGGGTGAAAAGAGGTTATATGGTGTACTTTCTAGTTTTTCCTTTTGAACGGTCCAACTCTGACCCGACTTTGTTTCCAGTTAGGCCGCCAATCAATCCTCCGATGATTGCGCCTGGTACTGTGCCCGCCATGCCACCAAGTGGCCCGGCTACGATTCCGATCCGCGCTCCTAGAGCTGCTCCTCCTGCTGCTCCAGAAACAATACCGTAAATGGTCCCAATAGTTTCTTTCTTTCTGGCCATTCACATCTCCTACTTTTGTAATACCGATCTACGCCAAGTTTGATTTTTTAAATACTCCCAGCCCCACCAGCATTTCCCATCCTTGGGCCAGTTCCAATTGTTTTCAATTTCCTTCATTATTGGCATAACTTCTTTTTTGTGGAAAAGCGCTTGTTGAACACGCCTGCGTAAGCGACGATTGGCGATTCGCTTTTCTTCTTTTTCGCTGGTGGCACACGTGATTGGGCCTGCTGGGTTTTTCTTGTATGATCGTGACATCAATCGTTTTTCTTAATTGCGGCTGAAATCCACTTGCCAATCTGCCTAAGCCTCCTCATTGAAGCGCCTTTGGCAGACCCCATATTTATCAGCGATTGTATTGCGCTGCGACTTCCCTGCAAGCCATTCGGGTGCTTCTTCGCAACTCTGAGAATCACATCCTTCGGAATCCTCGGATCAGTAAATTTGTAGTCTTTATATTGCGCTGGTGCATTATCGGCCCAAAATCCTGGTCGGGGGATAGAAATCCTACTATAAGATTTTGGCCCTAATGTCCAAGTATTCTCAACTAATGCGGTTAGCTTCATCCGTTGATTGTCCGTTGTCCGAATCCTTCTTTTTTAATTTTGATTATTGTTTGCAATATCATGCAGTATACTTTGGCTTTTTCGATGGGTGGTGCGGTCTCGAAGATGCTCACCTTTTTGTCGTCCAGGTCGTCTAGAATCTCGTCGGCAAGATTTTCGAGCCTTTTTAGATGTTTATCCACGTTCTCCTCCAGTTTCAAATCGAATCTTTTCTTTTAAGGGTGCCCCGCAATATGGGCAAAACCGTGGCGGCTCTCGGTGTGAGACTTCGATCCCAAAATGATGGCTGCGGTTCACCCATACAGCCACAAAGCTGGTAGAGCATTCCTTGCATTCATAGATATGCATCGGGTGCTCTACCAGCACGTCAGGAGATCTCTTTGAGGTGCGCCTTCTGATAGCCTTTCTTTTCTTCTTTGGTTGCGTGCCTCCAGCAGTTCTTACAGTAGACGGGGTATCCATGAGCATCCTCGAAATAAACACCGCATTGGCCGCAACAGCACCCATCTGTAATGTCGTCGGCGATTTCGCCCATTCTGTGCTCCTATTTAATGGTGACGTCTACGTGGCGAACATGGTATGACTCGTAGTATTGCCTCCACCCCTCAGCCGCGATAGGCCCTCTTTCGTCAATGATCTTTGCTTCCGTTAGAGCGGCCCTGGTCAGCTCAAGAATATAAGCATCCATCGATGCAACACTTTTGTCGCTGTGAATTTTGAACAGTTTATGGCTGATGTTGATGAGGATGGAACCTTCATCCAGCTTAAGTCTGTATGTCCAATTGATGTCTTCCTCTAGTGGGTCAGGCTCGCTATGTAGAATAAGAAGACCACTCTCTCCCTTCACAACAGTGCGTTTGCGCCCCTTTCTGGACTGGGCGCTGTTGTGTTTCATGCCTTTTTTCTCTTTGCCAGAAAGCTTTGGCACCACCGAAATCGGCGGACCGCCACTTTTCCTTCGACGACGCGGTCCTAGCAGCTTTTCCTCTGTTTTCTTTCCTTTCTTGGGGCTGTGACCTGTGCTGATGGCCCCTCTGAGGCTATCACTCAAAACGCCGGGGTTGTCGCGAATAAACTTGTCGAGAATGGCCATTGCATTCTGCATACTTTCCTGGATACGGTAGAGTCGTTGCTCTTTTTTGAGGTCCTTAATCAGCGCCGCAGCGTAGTTTGTGACGAAATCCTCAACTGCTTCCATGAAGTCTTGACGCTCGTCAGACCAGACAAAATTCGTGCGCTTTGTGTTGGTTTCGCAGAAATTGAGGTGGATATAGCCTTGGATATATCCACTCCCAAAGACCTCGCGGTGGTCGTTCCAAACATCCTGAATGCCGCGAAGACTCAAGTCGTACACTCCCTGGTGTCTGACAGAAATGCGCGGTTTGGGTTCTTTTTTGGTGGTAGTCCACATTTCAAATCGGACTGGGCCGCTCTTAGTCTCAATTGTAACAGGGTCTTCGCGTCGACCACGGAATTCCTGCGGGCGCACCTCCATGATGCCGTCGCTCTTGCCACCCAAGATTGCAACGGAGATCTTCGTATTGAGTTTCTTGAGTTTGGCAGCGTACTGACCGCCAATCTCTTCACAAATGTTCTTGAGAGCGTCAGGATCTTTGGAAATCTGCGATAGGGCAGTAGCTTCGATACACGTGGTCCTGACTCGCGTTGTGTAGCGACTGACGTCTCTGCCATCGGGCGTTTTATGGCCCTTAAATGAAAAGTTGGGAGGATGAGGCTGGAAATTGAAATTGACTTGATCGTTATCGCGCAGATGATCATATTTAAGGGTGGCTGTAAAGAAAGGGTGAGTAGCTCTGGAACGAGACTTCGGACGTGTCGTCAGCTTGTACTCTCCGCCCTTGCCCATAATTCCGATGCTGGCTAGCTTGCCCACACCCTTTTCACCAACGTCTCCCTCACCCTTGCTGGACTTGCCAATCTTCTTCACATTCTTCTCGAATTCCTTTTCGCTGGCCCCCTTACCATTGTCGTAGGCTTCGATAGACTTGCTCTTCAGATTCACGAAGATGATCGCTTCGCTGGCTTTGGCGTCGAGCAAGTTTTGTACGAACTGATCGATCACCTCGGGGATAGTGCCATAATCCTGGGCGAGATACCAAATAATATTCCCAGCGCTAAATCCGATTTCGACTTTACGACCCATCGCCGTCTCCTTTAACCAGTTTGTCAAAATGCGCCTCTGTTAGCAGCACTCTGGTAATGTTGAATGCCTCATAAGACAAGTCAGTACCGAGCGTGTGGCGCAATATATCCCTTTCTTCTTCGGTGGCGTCCAATATGAACCACTTCATCAACGATAAAGAGATTTCTAAATGTTCTGCGATTAGATTGGCTTTTCGTGAAATTGATTCACGCGAATGCCGCGATGGTCCTAATAGTTTGGTTATATTATTAACTCGTTCTTCTCGACCTGGCACGATGCCAAAAAACTTTTCCATCACTAGGATGTTTTTGAGGGTTGGGATGGTGGTTGTTGTCGCCCATTGGCGAACAGTGGGGATTGGCAGCCCAATAGCATCTGCTAGATGGGTGATGTTGTCGTATACTCCGTCTCGCAGAGCAGTTTCGATTTTTTCTTTAATAGGCTTCCATCGTCGGCTTCGCTCATTATTCATCGTCTGTGCTCAACAAATACTTATACTTTCTAATCTTTAGATCTTTCTTAACAGTCTTGAATGTTTCTGCAAAGAATTTCTCAATCTCCCTTTTCGATCGAGGGTCGGCGGCATCAATGCTCTGGCTATATTCCTGAACGGGATTGTAATATGAATCTGGTATCATAATCCTCAGCATAAGGCGTGGGAAGTCGAACTCTATGGTGCTAACAAACGAATACCATTTGTTTTTTATTACAAGCGTGACTTTCCACTTGCTGATCTCTTTTGATGGGCTATAATGTTCATATATTTCTTTCCGCCGTCTTTCGGCATAGAGTGTTTGTTGTATGGTACCAGAGGTCACAGGGTGCGTCCCAAAATGCCGCCGCGCTTCCCTGTGCGCGATATTGAGAGCGTAATCTTCGATTATTCGTGCTTCTTTGAAGTCCATTTTTTAAATACAACGTCAGGCACCCATTCCTGGAAATACCCACACTGTGGGCAGAGCAGAACGATGCCGTCGTCTCCTTTCTCGACTGGTGTCAGAGGACCATGCGCAGACTTGATGCAGGTAAGCGGATGCATTTCGCCGCTATTTTGCCATTCTTCAATGGCTTTGATTTTTTCTTGCCGTGTCATCGTGGGTTACTCCACAGACGGGGGTTTGCTAGTTTTTTGGCGATCGATGGATCTTTCGATCCAATTTTATCCAGTGCCTGGAATGGGACCATCCATTCGCCGTCGACAAGGACTTTAAACATGTATGGATCTATGGCCACGGGGATACAATGCTTGCCAATAGTCCAACCAATCGGCACCTTGCGCCCACTGGACCGATATGCGGGACGCTGTTTTTTGCCAATCTTATTGAAGATAGCAATTATCTCTCGTATCCCCTCTTTTCTCTCCTCTCTACTTTTTAGACATCTGCCTACTGCTCGTCTGATATAAGAGTCATCAATTTCTTCGTGGTGTAACTTGAACCATTCGGGTTCGTAATTGACCAATCTGTTAAGCGCATTCATCGGTTTGAGTGGCGAAGTTGTTGTGGCGCATCCTGCAGCATTGTCTCCAGGAGGAGAATGATGAATAATAAATCTGAATGTAGACTCTTCAAGGGTGACCATAGTTTTATCAAAAATCCAAACATTGCCGCGAACTTCTTTTGCTGCTGAAGTCAGCAATTGGCGAATATCTTCGGATTTCTTCTGGTTTGTTTTTCTGTCATTGGCCGCCTTGGCCAATTCGCTATCGCGAAGGATGGTGATAGCCTTGATCTTCTTGCGCAAGTCAGCATTGGCCTTAAAAAACCGCCACCCAGTTTTGTCACGCACATAATAGCCGGTCGGTTGTGACTGAACAGTAAACTTATATCCGTGGTAGTCACATTCCATCCTGACTACGAGTGAAGTCTCAACGTCTTCAGGAACACTTGCCATGAGGGATTCGACGGTCTTTAGCACGGAATGCCTGCTTTTTGATCGTGCAGTTTTCACAATGCTTGGTCTCCTTGCATATGTGTAGAAGGTCAGACAAATATTGGAAAGCTTGGGGATCGTGGAAATCTACTAAGGCTTTTTGGCAATATTCTACAGAAGTGCGACCCACTCTGATAGTAACAAATCCTTCCCACTTATCACCGCCGTCTGTCTCGTCCATTCTTATACTAACATCTTCTATTCCGTTGTTGATGTAAGTCCAGGTCGGCCTACTGCATGTTTCCCACCCTTTATCGGCAAGATATTCCTTGATAATTATTGGCAGCAAGTGTTCATTCAAAATCACTCTCTTGCGGCCACGCTGAGTCGTCATTGCATATTTCCATAACGTCTAGGACGCCTAATTCGCCTTCAAAGACCTTGCTAGTTATGAATTCAAAGCATTTGAGGGTTTCCATTAATAATTCTAGGCTGCGAGGGTGGTGTAGCCCAACCTTACGCCCACCCTCCATTAGTTTGCATGTGACATAATCTGCGCCAAAGAATAAAGTTGCGACCAGCGCTTTACCTCTGTAAATATTTAGGGCTGCGTCACGAGCCAATACCCGATATCTTCTTTGCTCGGTTTTGAGATAGGCTCGTACGAGATCACTAGTCTCAATCATAGTTTTTTAGATACAAGTTCCGGGCCGGGTAAACTTACCCGGCCCGGTACATAGCAACATCATTTTTTATT
>Ga0180433_10008715_pt1 | contig 12559 bp, 11 predicted proteins | sample SS_ome_8_FD_132980 | JGI IMG/M metagenome (GOLD analysis project Ga0180433, IMG submission 132980) | Hypersaline lake sediment archaeal communities from the Salton Sea, California, USA - SS_1_D_1 metaG | ecosystem: Environmental > Aquatic > Non-marine Saline and Alkaline > Hypersaline >... | reverse complement strand
TTCAATTAAATTTTCAAAATATACCCGTAAATTTATTTAGTAGGTCAATAAATCAATTATTAGAAAATGATGTAATTGAAATTTCTGATTTTAAAGATGAAACAATTGCAACCTATGGTTTAAAATATATTGCCGAAGATACTGGATGTAAATCAGGATATCTTTTTGCTATAAAAACAATTGATGATAAATTTATTGGTGTTTTAGGGTTAGATTATGCCAAAAGAAAAACTAAATTAGATATAGAATCAATAAACCACATATCAAACCATGCGGCATCTATTGGAGGTGTATTAATGGGTCATTTAAACGCTTAATATATTTGTATGTCTAATTCTTCATTTCAAAATCCAGCAACTTACGGACAATTTAAACTCACCGACACTAAAAGTGCATCATTAATATCTTACCCTAATTCAAAACTATCTTCACCGTATGCGGGTGTTGTGGTTTATGATATGACACCCGATTGTGAAAATTCAATAAAGATTAAACATTCTTTTAATGATGAAATTGTTTATTCAGTATTTTGTGGTGTTAGTCAGCAAATAGTAAGTAATGGTGATAAAGTTAAACAAGGTGAAATGATAGGTAAATTTGGTGATGATAAAATAAAATATTTTATTGTTGATTCTGAAGATAGAAAAAAACCTCTTGAGAACTTTTTTAACCCTAAAGGAAAACGTGACAATAAAAAAGACAAAACAACTACCACAACAACAACTTTAAAACAAAAACCCAGTGATAATGAACTCCCAAATCCATTCATGGATATTTTATTATCACCATTTAGTTTAGCGACAAGCCTTGGTCAAGAAATAAAAAAAGATGTCAAAGGTCTTTTTAGTAAAAAGAAAAAAGAAGACAAAAAAGACGATGAAGAAAAAGATAGTTTGACCGAAGAAGTTTTAAGAATTAAAAAACTCATGAAATAAAAAAAACCCCTCAATGAGGGGTTTTTTTTTTATTTGATTTCTTCATAATCTTAGTTAACAGTATCCACTGATGTAGTATCAGTGTTAATCACAGTTGAATCAACAAGAGTTGAGTCGTTTAATACCTCGGTCCCTTCAGTGTTACCACCTGAACAAGAAACCATTACCATCGAAAGAGTAATCATTGTTGCGAAAAATAGTTTTCTCATAGTTTTAAATAATTTAATTTGATTAATAAATAGGTTAAAATGGTCAAAAAATCAATACACTTGTGAATTTTTTTGTTAAAAATAAATTTTTAGTTATTTAGATATATTTATAACTACAAAAACCTAAAAAAACATTGTTCAGGGTATTGACAGAACAGATTTTTTTATTACCTTTGTAAAACAATTCGGAAATGTCCGATACGTTCTTTGAAGATATTGGTTACAGAAACAGTCTAGGTCCGTAGGGCTACTGTTGTATGTGAGGAAAGTGACTACGGAACAAACGTATACTGTATGAAACAAAGCAGATGTCCTTCACATTTAAAGTGTTAATGAAACATATAACCGCAACAGTTATTGTAATCAAAAAAAGTGAAAGAAAAATTTGGAAGATTAAAAAATTCTTCTTAACTTTGTAAAAGATTTGAGAATGGCAACGATTCAGATACAACTCTCAAAAGTTCTTTGAAAAAAGTGAAAGAAAAATTTGGAAGATTAAAAAATTCTTCTTAACTTTGTAAAACAATTCAGAAAGGAGGTCTGGTGTGAACCCGATATAATAGAGTGAGGAAACTCACCCATTAAGCGAGTCGGTAGCATATTCTGAATTTTCAGGGGTGGTAGTACAAGATGTACAAGCCTAACGTGAGGTTGTAAAAGGAAACGTAAACTTCCTTAACTTCGGTAAAAGTCCGAACCACCCCCGAAAAAAAAAGTTTGAGAAAAATTTGACAAATTGAAAAATTCTTCTTAACTTTGTAAAACAATTCGGAAACGTCCGATGAGTTCTTTGAAATATTGAATTATCCATCAGGTGAAAGTAACCCTTCGGGGTGATGATAATCTGTAAATGATAATCGGCCGTGTATGGTCGTTAAATAAACCACGAAAGTGGGATAAAGTGAACCCTTAGTGTGTTGGGTTTGCGTCTTGAGAAATCGAGGTCGAGTACACAAGCGGGATACCGTTTAACCTTGAGTACCGAGGGCAACGCTGTAGGGAAACTGGTTAGGTGATTGGGCGATGTGGGTCGTCTGATTGAGGTGGGAACACCAATAGGAATAACCCGTAGGAATCAAACAAAAAATGATGTTCCAACGTCGTTATTGTGGGTTCCAATATCAGAGGATACTTAAAACCGAAAGGTATGATAACAAACGGGTGGTGCCGACATTATCCTTGACCTTAGCTTACCAAAGCATGTGTCTTGAAGTAGTCTTGAAGTATGGAGGTGGGGACATCTCACGGAGTAGTTTGGTATTTTGTTGTTCAAAAGATAACAAAGCCTATGACGAACCACTACTTCGACAATCCACAACACAATCTCTTTATTTGAATTAAAGACAATTTAATAACACAATAAAAGGAAAAGTGTTCGTCAGGTTTGAATGAAAGGTGACTACTTAGTCACGGGCTGTCCGTGGCACACAAAGGCCCCAAGCCGATGTGTAATTATCCGAAAAACCTTTAGTCCCGCAAGGACGAACTGAGGAGGCATCCTCGGAAAGAGTCAAGTAAGATGAGAGTAATTCAAACCTCAAGGAGTGGTAAACCTAAAAGACCGTCACTGAGAAATACTTCTCAAAAGGAAGTGGAAACGGGAAGAAACAATAATGTCCCTAAAGGTTCTCAACAAAAGGTGTATTCTCAGCCCAAATTTTTAAAATATTGTGGGGTGGAGCAGTGGCAGCTCGTGTGGCTCATAACCACAAGGTCGGCGGTTCGAACCCGTCCCCCGCAACAGTGACTCCAAACAATGGAATAGTCGGTAATTAAAGTTAGCCCGAGAAGTTATGAGTATAAAATGTTCTTCTAAATGGTCTTTAAGGTTTTTAGGGTGATTGATTTGTAATCTACACAACACCAAGTTTTTTTTCCACAAAAAACAAAAAAAGTAATGTTACCCCGTTGGGTCAATCCAAGACCACCATGGTTACTGTAAAAAAATGGTAAGGACTAATTTTTAGGATGTGGATAGTATTATAACCACAGTGTTTAATGGTCCCAAAACATACAAACACAAAAATCTATACTCGTGAAACTAGTACCACCCAACGACATAGGGTTCTGTAGTTGTGTCACTAACGACTCAGTAGGTTTAAATTCCTAGGACAAACAAGGGAAGAACGACTCGAGAAAGTTCTTCCCTTTTTTTATGCACTAAAATATAATAATCACACAACACTAATATATAATTTTATCACATAAAAAAACCCCATCCGAAGATGAGGTTTAAATGGTGGAGGTAGAGGGACTCGAACCCTCGTGTTGCCCATCTTGACTACTAAGGACTACACGCTTAGGATAACATTTTCTAATGTTCCAAAATAGTCGGTTTGTTCTTCACCATCGTAAACCTAACAACCAATGGACGATTCGATTTAGGGTTCAATCGTTTTTCCACCCTGTAAGGACTTCTGTTCCTGGGTTAATGTCCTCCCGACCCGAATGGTGTTTCCTAATCTGATTAGGCTACAACCGCAGCGTCTTCACGGATAAGACCGATAGTCGCCATTTTGTTTAGAACGTTGCCGTCTAATTGTTGACTCCATAGATTTAAGTGATAGGAACCCTCTCACTGCGTGCCCCGAATAACCAACTATGTCAGTCAATTCCGAGTTACCCCCATATGTTAAAGAACTTAATTCTTATACAAAGATAAGAAAGTTTTTACTAATAACAAACTTTTTATATTTATTATTTAGATAAATATACATGGAAGATTCAAACAACAGTGATATATATGACGCGTTAGTCCAAATTAGTCAAGGAGAACAAATTTCTAATTGGGACTTACAGAGAATGGATGATATTGTTGACAGCGTTAGGTTTAATTCATCATCACCTCGTAAAAGTAGAATTAAACTTAGATTTAGTGATAATGAAGACTACTGGAAACTATTTGATTTGAATGATAATGATATTTGGTTTGCCAATGTTGTTTACTCAAATTACGATACTTTTGAATTTGAAAGTGGTGATTGGGCTGATGACGATTGGAAACAAGGATATCTTCTACGTGAGTTTGATGCCGACAACTTAGAAAAAGTTAGAGATATTTTAAAATTAATAGCACCTAAGTATTATAAGTTGGCTAATGATGAAGATTTTGAAAAAGCTTCAGTTTTATTAGAAAATATGTTTAATAGACAAGTTGACGAAATAAAATGGTCTTACACTTCGGAACGAAATAACTGTAAAGAAAGAGGGGCTATTGATATGATAGAAACAGATACTTGTAATGCTTTTCAGAACTATGGTATTTTTTCACTTGGTCGTTGTTTCTATAGTTATGTGACTACAGTTTCAATATTACTTTCATTGTACAAAAGGTATGGTAATCCGTCTATGACTGTTTATGAATTATTACAAAAAATAGGTGAAGATTTACCAAGTGATGATTGGTATGAATACATGCATGAGCAAGATTGTATTGATTTTGACTATGAAAGTTTTAATAGAGAGGTTTCATGGCAATTAGAAAAAATAATGGACATAATTACAGACGACGAGGATTTTGTTGATTTAAAAACTTCTGTGGAAAAACTATCAACAATACTAGATAAGTACAATATTGACGAATGGTATAAGTTACCTAAAGACCCTAATGCATCTTTTAAAATTTTAGACATTAATTTAAAAGAAGAAAAAGTAATTGTTGCTCTCCAAAAACAATGGAAAGGTGTTGAAAAAAGAAGTTACCCTTTTGAAGATTTTAATACATTTTTATACCAACCTGAATTATTTGAACATAGAAAATTTGGTAGATTGAAATAAATACATTACCTTTGTATTATGGAAAGAGACTATCAATTGTTGAAGGATGTATTATCCGTTCCAACAAAAACATATAAAGAAGATAGAATGATTGAATTTTTGGTTGAGTGGTTAACCAAGAATAATTTTTCATTTGAAGTTGATGAATATTATAACATTTACGTCACAAAACAAACTGACGAAAATGTTGAGTATTTTCCTTGTGTTGTTGCCCATACTGACACCGTACACCAACTTGATGTTATTAATGTTCATGAAGAACAATTACCAAACGACCAAGGCGAATTAAAATTATCGTTAAAAGGTTATAACGACGATGGAAAACCCACAGGTATTGGTGGTGATGATAAATGTGGTGTGTTTGCTTGTTTGGAACTTTTAAAAGAACTACCAAATTTAAAAGCGGCATTTTTTGTATCCGAAGAAACAGGATGTCACGGCTCAAAAAACGCAAGTAAGAACTTCTTTGATAACGTGGGTTATGCAATTCAATTTGATGCTCCAGGTAATTCTATGGTTAGTCAGTATTGTATGGGAGTACAATTGTTTGATTCAACCAGCAGTTTCTTTGAAAAATGTGATAAGGTTTTAACCGAAACATTTAATAGAGAAAGACGATACGAGTCACACCCATATACTGATGTATATATGCTTAAAAAGTTATTTGACTTTTCTTGTATTAATTTTGCGATTGGGTATTACAGATATCACACACCAAATGAATATGTGGTTGTTGAGGATGTGTATAATGGTATTAAAACAGGTAAAGAGCTCATTGAGAGTTTGGGTTGTGAGAAATATAAATACATTGCCAACCCAAGATACGATAGATATTCGTTATTCGATTAAAAAAAAGAGGGTTATTCACCCTCTTTTTTCTTTTTACTCTTTTTGTTTTCCGACTTTAATTTCACCTCATTATTTTCCGAAATCAAAGTATATTCTTTGTTTTCAATAATAGTTCCCTTTAAAACCTCTTCGGATATAAAATCTTCTAACTTATCTTGAATTGCTCTTTTAATGGGTCTTGCACCATACATCTCATCAAATCCAACCTCAGATATCATTTCTAAAATAGAATCTTCAAACACTATGTTATAGTTAAGGCCAACCAGTCTTTTTGTTAATTCTTCTAACTCGATTTTAACAATTTTCTTAACATCTTCTTTAACTAAAGAATTGAATATAATAACTTCATCAATTCTATTTAAAAACTCAGGTGCGAAAAACTTCTTAAGTTCCTTTTTTAACATTTCACGTTTTTGTTCTTCTTTAATGTAAGAACTTGCCTTCGTCTCAAACCCAACACCAGCCCCAAAATCTTGTAACTTTTTAACCCCAACATTTGATGTCATGATAATTACACAATTCTTAAAATTGATTTTACGACCCAAACCATCGGTTAAATGACCATCATCCAATACCTGAAGTAATGTTGCGAATATGTCTTTGTTTGCCTTTTCAATCTCATCAAATAAAACAACAGAGTATGGTTTGTTTTTAACTTGTTCAGTTAATTGACCCCCTTCATCATAACCAACATATCCAGGAGGTGCCCCAATCAAACGGGAGATTGTATGTTTTTCTTGGTACTCAGACATATCAACTCGAATCATGTTTTCTTCACTACCAAAAATTTCTTTAGCCAATTGTTTTGCCAAATATGTTTTACCCACACCTGTTGAACCTAAGAAGATAAACGAACCAATCGGTTTTTTAGGGTCTTTAATTCCTATTCTATTTCTACGAATTGATTTTGCAATTTTTGAAACTGCTTCTGATTGACCTATAACCTTACTTGACAACACATTTTCAAGTTCAGACAAAGATTTAGTTTCATCGGCGTTTAATTTATTGATTGGTATTTTTGTCATATTTGACACAACTTCATAAACCAATTCCGCCAAAACTTCTTTTTTACTTGTTAATAGCTCTTGTTCAAATTTTACCTTTTCATTTTCTAATTTAGTAAGGATTCTTTTTTCTTTATCTCTTAAATTGGCGGCCTCCTCATAATTTTGTTTTTTAACCACCTCAAGTTTATCTAATTTAACTTGAGTTGCTTCTTGTTTTAACTTCTCAACAATCTCAGGCATTTTAATTTCAACCTGACTACGAGCACCAACTTCATCAATAATATCAAACGCTTTGTCAGGGAATTCGCGGTCAGTAATATATCTGTCTGCCAAGTCAACACATAGTTTTAATATTTCATTTGAAAATGAAACTTTATGAAAGGTTTCATATTTGTCTTTGACGTTCAATAAAATTTCTAATGTTTCTTCTTTGGTTGCGGCATCAACAATTACTTTTTGAAATCTACGTTCCAAAGCCCCATCTTTTTCAAAATTCTTACGATATTCATCCAAAGTTGTTGCACCAACACATTGAATTTCTCCACGAGCAAGTGCAGGTTTGAATATATTTGATGCGTCTAAAGAACCTGAAGAATTACCCGCCCCAACAATAGTATGAATTTCATCGATAAACACAATTGTATTTGGGGTTGATTGTAATTCTTCGATAATAACCTTCATCCTCTCTTCAAATTGACCACGGTATTTTGTACCCGCAACAATGGAAGTCATATCCAACGAAACAATTCGTGTATCCATTAAGTTACGAGGACAATCACCATTAAAAATTTTAATAGCCAATCCCTCAACAATTGCCGTTTTTCCACAACCTGGTTCTCCAATAATAATTGGATTATTTTTCTTTCTTCTTGATAAGATTTGTGCAATTCTTGTAATTTCTCTTTCTCTGCCAACAACAGGGTCTAATTTACCTTGTTCCGCCAATTTAATCAAATCCCTACTAAAGTTATCTAACACAGGAGTTGATGATTCTGAACCTGTTTTAGGTGTTTTACCCTTGTTACCATTATCCATTGATTCTATCATAATATAAAGTATATGGGGTAAAGATAATTATAGTTCAGTGAAATATCAACCAAGAACATATTTATTATTATGACAAAACATTATGAAAAATATATAACCACTTTAAATGCTGGCGAAGATATTTTAAATACTTATCGTGATTTAAGAAGAGCGTTTCAAAGAGAGGGGTGGACAGAAAAAGATTTAGAAAAACCACCATATTACCCATCAGACATAATGAGAAATTTTCAAAGATTTTCAGATTTACAAACTAAATTGTTTTTTGAATTGAAAAGTTTTTTCCCAGATATTGACTATAATGAGTTTGTTGATTATCTTAGAAATAAATTAAAAGAAATAAATTTAGAAATACCTTTAGAAAATGGCGATAACAAAAGAAGAAATAATTGGGACGAGGATTTTGAATGAGGTTCAGTCTAGTAATATAGTAAAGACTGAGTTTGATACTGAAACAAAATCTATGATTGTTGAATTTAAAAACGGCACGAGATACCAATACGAAAACGTTCCTCATGAAGTGTATACTCGTTTTAGAATGACTGAATCCCAAGGTAAATTTTTTAGTTCAGATATTTCTAAAAAATACAAATTTACAAAACTATAATAATTTCAAAATACAAACTATTTATAATGGATGAATAATGTCCAATCCATAATCAATAGTTTTAATTTACAAGATAAGTTAGACCCAAATATTTGGTCATTAAAGAATGGTAAATATACCATGAAACCAAATATTAGACGTAATTTACTTGAAATTGCCTATGATTTTATAGACTCATTAAATGTTGATGTAGTGTTTAGTGATGTGGTAATGACAGGTTCATTAGCTAATTTTAATTGGTCTAAATATTCAGATGTTGATATACACATTATTGTTGATTACAACCAATTCCCAAAAGACTCTCGTGAATTATATGATGAATTGTTTAGAATGAAAAAAACAATCTATTCAAACAAACAAGACATTACAATTTATAACTATGATGTTGAACTTTACGTTGAGGACGAAAACGTACCGAGAGACACTAAAAACGTGGGTAGATTTTCAATTTTGAATGACGAGTGGTTAACTTACCCTTCAAAAAACAACATAAAAATCAATGTTAAAAATATTAAAGAAAAGGCCAATCAATGGATGAAAATTATTGATGGTGTTTTAGATAATATTGAAGATGAAGATATTGAAAACGCCAAAAAATTAATTGACAAATACAGAACAAAACTTAGAAAGTTTAGACAATGTGGTTTAGATAAAGGTGGTGAATATTCTGAAGAAAATTTGGTTTTCAAAATATTAAGAAGAAATGGTTATTTAGAAAAATTAAAAGACGCTAAAAACAAACTTGTGGACAAAAGACTCACTATAAAAGAAGCGACAACAAATATTGGAGGGGTATTTAAAACTGATTTAGAAAATGGACCAAAAAATCATGGTAGTAGAGCTTTAGGTAATTGGCAATCAGATAATGCCTGGGATTTATTTGCACCTGCAGGCACCGTAGTTAATTCATATACTAATGGTACTGTTACAAAAATTAGAGACACAGGTAAAAATTCAGGTAAAATTTTTGGAACTCAAGTAAGCATTCAAGGTAAAGATGGATATCCTGACATTTTTTATACACACTTAAAAAATGTAAAACTAAAATCAGGTGATAAAGTTAGTGTTGGTGATTATATTGGTGAAATATCAGAATGGGTCGGTCATGACAGTATAACGCATGTACACATTGGGTTACCTAAAGGTAGACATTTAAGAGAATTATTGAATTCTAATAGTAAAAGTAAAATATTTTCAGGACAAAAGGGTAGTTCTCCTGAAAGTGATTCTACACCATATATGAGTTCAGAACAACCAAATAGTTCAGGACAATCAACCAGCCTTATAAGTAAAGACGATTTAATTAATATGTATAAACAAGTTTTTGGGGGTTTTTTTAAACCTTAATAATATTACCCTTAAAATAAACATTTTTACATCATCATATATTTATATATAAAATAATTTAAAAAAAAAACTAAAATGGGAAATTTAAAACCGATTGGAAGTGAAAAATTACAAGGTGTCGACAAGATTAGTCGTATTCTTGAAATTGCTAGATACAAAGAAAATACACCAAACTCAATAAATGAGAATACCAGTGTTGACTACTCTAAAACCTTAGCTGATGGTAATAGATACCATATCATAAAAGAAAAAAATGGATATGTGATTAAAAAATCATTAAATGAATCTGTGAATATGGAATATATTGAACCTATGAAAAATAGAAAATATTATTCATCTTATTCACAAGCGTTCAAAAGACTTAATTTAATTGCTAAGGAAGTTAACATAAATGAAGGTTATGATAATAACGTAAATTTATTTGAGGGGGAAATTGATGAAAAGGCGGCGACCAAATATATTTTAAAGTTTGGTGAAACAAAAGAACAAGCTCCCGCGGCTCCTGCACCCGCGCCAGCGGCTCCTGCACCAGCACCCGAAATGCCAGCGGAACCAATGGACGAACCTTCTCCTGAAGAAGTTGACACTGAGATTGATGTGGATATGGACACTGAAGAGGATGACGAAGAAGAAGTTGTTACTTTTAAAACAATACAAAAGTTAACTGGTAAGTTAGCTCAAAAAATTAGAACATTAAATGATAATGAAGAACAACAAATGTCGTCCAAAGATATTAAGTATGTTATTAATTCTGTGTTATCCGCATTGGAATTAGATAATTTAGAGGAAGAAGATATGGAAGACATTATCAATAAATTGGAAGGTTCAGAAGAAGAAGTTGATGGTATGGAAGGTGGCGAAGAAGAGGTTGATATGGAAGTTGAAGAACCTGTTGAACCATCTATGGAACCTGAAGGTGAAATGGCCGAAGAAATGGATGCTAAAGAATTTATTGATGATATGTTCTCAGGTTTAGAAGAGGGTGAAGATGTTGAGACAAAAGAAAGTAAATATGAGAGAAAAATTGGAGATATGATTGAAGGTATGTTTACAGAATCTAAAGTCGATAGCGTCCTAAAAAAATATTTTTCAATAAATGAAAACGAGAAAAAACAAATTAGATTAAAACAAGCTCAAATTCTTGAAAACAAAAAGAATACTGTTAATAAAGTTAATATGATTTCTGAAACTGTTTCTCAAGAAATTATGGCGAATAAATTAGTTTCAAAATACCCCCAAGCTAAATTAATCGGTAAAACAAAAAATAAAAATCTAGTATTTGAAATTAAAAATAAACAAATTAAAGTATCACCAAACGGTCAAATTTTATGAGTTTTTTAATATATGTTAATGAACTTGGACCTAACTATAAGGGTGACAACATATATGAATTTATATTTTCAGATACTATTGAAAATGTGTGGGGTGAAAATTGGGAGTCTAAACCATCAAACGGATATCCAGTACCACCTAATTTAGAATTCATCAAAAAAGTTGGTGTTCTAAAAAATGATAAAATAACAATGTCGGTAGTTCAAAACTCCGACTTTTTTTCTATGATTGATGCAATTGATGGTGTAATTGCATTGTCTTGGGAAAATGAAAGTGAAGATATAGATTTTGATTTTCATACCAGATTGGTTTTTAGATTTGGTGATGATGAAAAATCTGTAAAAGATAAATTGTATGAACGAGATATCGTTTTAGAATTTGAAAAAAAGGTAGTGTATGAAAACTAACCAAAAACAATTAAACCTAATTAAATACGGATTAAAACCGTCAACAGTGACTAATTTAACTGAGTCACAAGTTAATTTATTATTTAAAAAACTTCTTGAGTCTAAAAAAGAAACTAATGAAGTTATACAAGTGTCAAAAACAGACACTAATATGATTAACCAATTAAAAACTCAAAAAAAACCATTTGAGATGTATGAAGACGATACTGAAGTTGATGTGGCAAATGCTAGTAAAGGAAAATACACTCAAGATATAAAACAAGAACCGTCTCCTGATGGAACAGATGACGAAAGAGGTCAATTAGAAGAGGAGATAAAAAAATTGGTTGAGAAATTTGAATCCAAAAAACAACAAAAATATTTTTTCGCTAAATGTGGTGACGGTAAAACTAAAGAACAGAAAAAATGGTGTAAAATGGCGGATGAGTTCGCTTCAAAAACGAAAAACTTCAAAAAATTACCTGAAAAGAAAAAAGAAGAGACCAAAGAAAGTATGGCTAATTACACTAAAAAAGTAGCTTCAGCCTTTGCGGGTGGGTTGAAAGAGAAATTGAATAAAATAAATATTAATCCTACATTTGGTGAAAGCGAAATGGAAAAACAAGTATTAAGATTAGTTGAAAAACATATCACACCAAAGATGACTAAAAAAGAATTTTTGAATTTAGTTAAGGAACAAGGTACAAAAACAGCACCTGTTAAACCTGATATTGATATTGATACCCCAACAAGACCATCAAAACCTGCAACTCCTTACAAACCAAAACCTGGTGTTAAACCAGCACCTAAAGCGGGTAAAGAGGCACCTGTTAAGCCAGGGGTTAAACCTGATGTGGACACACCAACAAGACCATCAAAACCTGCAACTCCTTACAAACCAAAACCTGGTGTTAAACCAGCACCTAAAGCAAGAAAAAGAATACCTTCTTGGTTGACTTTCGATGAAATAGGAATTAATTTAAAATAATTATGTCAGTAAACAGTAAAATTGAAAAAGCTTTAAAAGTAAAAAATAATTTACAAAAGAAATTAGTTAACGAAGGTT
>Ga0180433_10008714_pt1 | contig 12560 bp, 14 predicted proteins | sample SS_ome_8_FD_132980 | JGI IMG/M metagenome (GOLD analysis project Ga0180433, IMG submission 132980) | Hypersaline lake sediment archaeal communities from the Salton Sea, California, USA - SS_1_D_1 metaG | ecosystem: Environmental > Aquatic > Non-marine Saline and Alkaline > Hypersaline >... | reverse complement strand
CTTTTGTGAGTAAGCTCAGATACAGGATTTGTTTGATCCATAAATTGAGAAAGCTGAGATCTTCCAAAAAAATCTTTCAAAACCCCTGCGAGACCTTTAGCAGAAACAATTTTACCAGGTGTCATTGTATCTGAAGAAAAATCAAAAAGATTCATTCTTTCTTTAATGATTTTTTCCATTCTAGCTAAGCCAATACGACACTGATTCTGAATAAGCTCTCCAACAGATCTTACACGCCTATTTCCAAGATGATCAATATCATCGATATTTGCTTTTTCATCTCCCATTTTTAGACGGATAAGATATTTTAAAGCATTAATGACATCTTCTTTCTTTAGAGTTACGATTTCTAATTCTTCATCAGAAATCTTCATTCCTAGTTTTCGATTCATCTTATATCGACCAACTTTACCTAAATTATATCTTTTAGGATCGAAAAACATTCTCATCATCGCTGATCTAGCATTAGACAACGTTGGAGGTTCACCAGGGCGTATTTTTCGATAAAAATCTTTAAGAGCCGATTCATAAGAATCAGAAGGATCTTTAGCTAACATCTTAATAACAGGATGCGTTTCATTTGCATCTTCAATGATACGAACAGCAGTGATGTTTTCATCTAACATCCGCTTTAACATAGCTGTGGTTAGTTTTTCAGCAGCTTTTCCAAAAACAAGACCCGTCTCTTCATCGATCACATCTTCAGCAAGAATAAGACCAACTAGTTTGACAAAATCTTTTTCTGATTTAATCTTCACCTTTCTCGTAGAGAAAAATTCTTCAATAATATCAGAATCTGCCGAAAACCCAAGAGTTCTCACAAATGATGTGGCTAGTATCTTTCTTCTTCTTTTCTTTCTATCAATAAAAATGTAAATAAGATCGTTATTATCAAAAGAAGCCTCTAGCCAGCTTCCTCTGTAAGGAATCATACGAAAGGAGTATAGAATCGTTCCTTTTGGATGACGGTCTTTTTCAAAAGAAATTCCAGGTGATCGGTGCAGCTGTGATACGATGACCCTTTCAGCTCCATTAATAATAAACGTTCCATTCTCAGTCATTACAGGAATCGTTCCCATGTAGACTTCTTCTTCTTTAATTCCTGTTTCGTCTGTAAGACGAAATTTAACTTTCAAGGTAACATTAAACGTAATACCTCTTCTGATACACTCTTCAGGAGAATATTTAGGAACACCAAGATTATAGGAAATAAACTCTAAAATCGTTTTTTCATCGTAGGATTTAATTGGGAAAATTTCATTAAATACTTCTTCAAGTCCGCAGTTCTCTCTCTCGTGTGGCAATTTGTCTACTTGCAGAAATTGCTTGTATGACTTAAGTTGAATTTCAATAAGATTGGGAAGACCGATGATTTCCTTGCTTTCCCGGAAACTTACCCGCTGAGGCGGTTTTTTAAGCATATTCAGCTGCTCCTTAGGGATTTTTTGCGTTAATTATTAAAAAAAATTGATAACCTCTTGTAATGTCGACAAGGAGCATTGCTAAAACTACACTATAAATTTCTTTCTAGTTCACACTAAAAAGAAATGATGTAGTGAAAGGCAAATGCTCCTTTCAAAGCCTATAGCTTAAAACTAAAGACCTTTTGCTGAGGCTTTTCCCCCAGCTTCTTGGATTTTTTTCACTATCTCGTCAGATTCAGCTTTAGGAGCAGTTTCTTTCAAAACCTTTGGAGCTCCCTCAACTAATTCTTTAGCTTCTTTTAATCCAAGACCTGTAATTTGTCTTACTGCTTTAATAATGGCAATTTTCTTATCGGCTGGCGCTTCTTCTAGGGTTACTTTAAATTCCGTAGATTCTTGCGCTTTTTCGGCTTCGCCCCCAGCTGCAGGAGCAGCAGCAACTGCTACAGCAGCAGCGGCAGCTTTCACTCCCCATTTTTCTTCTAGGGCCTTTTTCAAATTCGCCATATCTAAAACTGAAAGTTTACTTAAAGTTTCTACCAATTCATCAATATTTACAGTGGCCACGATTTACCTCACTCATTTTTTTCTTTTTCTATTTTATTTTCTAAACAATATATAACACTTGTAAGCAGACTCTGCATAACAGATACAAGATCCTGAGATGGAGCTTGCAATACTCCTAAAAATTGTGCTCTTAACTCATCTAAAGGTGGCAGCGTTGCTAATGCTACAACTTCTTCAGAAGAGAAGATCTGCCCTTCATAAATTCCTTTTTGAATATCAAATCCATCATTGAGTTGCTCTTTAAATTTAAACAGCGTTTTTGTTGCAGCTGCTGTGTCGCCTTGCATAAAAAGGATTCCCACATGTCCTTCTATCTCATCGATTCCAAGATCAATCTTTTCTTCTTTCAACGCTTTATAAAGCAGTCGTTTTTTTACTACCTCATAATGGCTATCACTTTCTTTTAGCTTTTGCGAAAGATCCCATGTTAGCTGCGGCTGAAGCTTGTCATATTTCGTCACAACAAATGCTTTTGCCTGACGCATCTGGTCTTTGATTTCATCTAGTAAAAGTTGTTTTTCTGGTCTCATAGTTTTGCTCTTTATAATTTATAGAGATTGAACATCAATTTTTATACCGGGTCCCATCGTCGTAGCTAAAAACATAGATTTGATATAAATCCCTTTAGCCGAAGATGGTTTTGCTTTAATAATAGCTTCCATAAGCTTATTTATATTCTCAACAAGCTTTTCTTTAGCAAAAGAAACCTTGCCGACAATATTGTTCAGCTGGCAATTCTTATCGACTTTAAATTCAACTTTCCCAGCTTTAATTTCTTTCACTGCTTTCGCTATATCTGTTGTTACTGTTCCAGCTTTTGGTGTTGGCATGAGACCACGAGGACCTAAGATTTTCCCCAGTTTTCCTACTTCTCTCATCATGTCAGGCGTCGCTATCAAAGCATCAAAACTAGTCCATCCACCTTTAATTTTCTCAATAATCTCTTCGCTGCCAAAAAAATCAGCACCTGCATCTTTTGCTTCTTTTTCCTTTTCACCTTTTGCTAAAACAACAACACTAAGAGTTTTTCCTGTTCCATGAGGCAATGAAACAGTTCCTCTTACTTGCTGATCTGCTTTTTTAGGGTCAACACCTAACTTCAAAGACATTTCTATTGTCTCATCAAATTTTACAGGAGGAAGCTTTTTCAAAGTCTCCACTGCTTGTTCAATCGTTACTGCTTCAGTAATATCTTTTATTAAGGTGTTTATTTCTTTAAATCGTTTACTCTTTTTTTCTTTCATCTGTTTAGCCTTCAATAATATCTATTCCCATTGAACGGGCCGTTCCTTTAACCATAGCTTTTGCAGCTTCCAAAGAACTGGCTCTCATATCTGGGTTTTTTGTTTTTGCTATCTTTTCAACTTGACTCTCAGTCAATTTTCCTACTTTTTCGCGATTAGGAACGCCTGATCCTTTTTCAACTTTTGCCTCTTCTTTTATCATTTCAGCGACTGGTGGCTGAAGAGTGATAAAAGAAAAACTTCTATCATGATAAACATCGATAACTACAGGAAGGATCTTACCGGCTTCTTTTTGTGTTCTAGCATTGAAGTCTTTACAAAAAGCCATAATATTTACTCCTGCTGCACCAAGAGCTGGCCCTATAGGAGGAGCAGGATTCGCTTTACCTGCCGGTATTTGCAGTTTAATTACTTTTGTTACTTTTTTCTTTGCCACGTCTTTTCCTTTAAGCTTCGCTTGTTACTTTTTCAACTTGCCAAAATTCTAAGTCATCCACTCTGGTATCTCTTCCAAAGATGGAAACACGTACACTGAGCCTTCCCTTCTCAGGATTAACTTCGATAACTGTTCCAACAAAATTGACGAAAACTCCGTCAGTGATTTTAACAGCATCACCCACTTCAAACTGGTGCTTTTGTACAACACCTTTTTTGCGCTCAGCTAGCTCTTCCAAAATTTCTTTTACTTCAGCATCAGAAAGAGGCTGTGGATCAGCCCCACCTAAAAAATCAATTACACCTGTTGAAAACTTTACATAAGACCAAGACTCTTCTGTCAATATCATCTTCACGAGGATATACCCTGGCCAAAGTTTTTTCTCAGTAATTCTATGTTCACCACGTTTCACTTCAGAAACATTTTCTGTCGGCACCAGGACTTCTTGAACTATCTCTAGCATATTACTAGCAGCACGATTCTCTTCGAGAATCTTCTTCACCTTTTTTTCCTGTCCCGACATAACCTGAATAACGTACCATGCATGTGGAGTCTTTTTTTCTTCAGCTTGCTTTTCTTCTTCCATTAGCCAATCACCAAATGTGCAATTTTATAAATCGCTTGCAAAGCGTTTTGCAGGGTAATATCAGCAAGATAAATGCCAAATCCACAAATCAAAGTAGCCCCTAATACGACTTTCGTCAGCATAAAAAGGTCTTTCTTCGATACCCAGCTTATTTTTTTAATCTCTTTTTGCACCTCGCGAAAATAGGAAGTGCGATTTTTTTCTTTTTCTTTCATCGTCACAATCTTTGACGGAGATGTCATAAAATTTTTCTCTCTTTTATAAAACGAGTGCGGAGGGACTCGAACCCCCGACCGGCGACTTTGGAGATCGCTGCTCTACCAACTGAGCTACACACCCTGGTGACTTTTTACACCTTACTCTATAATTTTCGAAACAGTACCTGCTCCGATTGTTCTTCCACCCTCACGAATAGCGAATCTCATTCCTTCTTCCATCGCTACAGGGCTAAGAAGTTCTCCAGTGATTTCTACGTTATCACCTGGCATAACCATTTCTGTTCCTTCAGGAAGTGTTAAAGTTCCTGTAACATCTGTTGTTCTAAAGAAGAACTGTGGACGATATCCTGAGAAAAACGGCTTATGACGTCCTCCTTCTTCTTTCGTAAGAACATAAATAGTACCTTTAAACTTCTTATGAGGATTGCATGTGCCAGGAGCAGATAAAACCATTCCTCTTTCCACATCTTTCTTTTCAATTCCTCTAAGAAGAACACCAACGTTTTCACCAGCTCTAGCTTCATCTAAGAGCTTATTAAACATCTCAATACCGGTTGCTACTGTGTCACGAGTAGGTCTAAGACCAACGATCTGTATTTTATCGTTAAGTTTTAAAATACCTTTTTCAACACGGCCTGTTACAACTGTTCCACGACCAGAAATAGAGAAAACATCCTCAATAGGCATTAAGAATGGTTTGTCAACTTCACGTTGAGGATCAGGTATTTTTTCATCAACAGCATTAATAAGTTCTTCAACTTGTTTTACTGATTCAGCGTCTCCCTCTAAAGCTTTTAGGGCAGAACCTCTAACGATAACAGGATCTTTGTAACCTTTTTCTTCTAATAGTTCAGTAATTTCCATCTCAACTAGATCTACTAGTTCTTCGTCGCCTTTTCCGATTTGGTCCATTTTGTTTAAGAAAACGACGATTGAAGGAACGCCAACTTGGCGTGCCAAAAGAACGTGTTCTCTAGTTTGAGGCATAGGACCATCAGTTGCTGCAACAACAAGAATTGCACCGTCCATTTGAGCTGCACCGGTAACCATGTTTTTTACATAGTCAGCGTGCCCTGGACAATCAACGTGAGCATAATGTCGCTTTGGTGTTTCGTATTCTACGTGAGCTGAGTTAATTGTGATTCCACGAGATTTTTCTTCAGGTGTGTTATCAATAGAAGCGTAGTCACGATATTTTGCTCCTCCCTTCTCCGCGAGAATCTTTGTCATCGCCGCTGTCAGAGTGGTTTTTCCATGATCTACGTGTCCGATTGTTCCAACGTTTATATGAGGTTTTGTCCTCTTAAATTCTTCTTTAGCCATCCTTCATTCCTCCATAGGATCCGAGAATTTTTGATTTTTTGAAAATTTTTCTTAACCTTATCTTGCCCAGAATAGGAATTGAACCTACGACCGCTTGCTTACCATGCAAGTGCTCTACCTCTGAGCTATCTGGGCGCGATATTCCAATAAGGAAAGCGCCCAAGCTTAGTATGTTAGATAAATAAAATCAACATCTTTAAATTATTTCTGACGATACACGATACGAGCTTTTGTCAAATCATACGGTGACATTTCCACTGTTACCACATCTCCCGTGTAAACTCGGATATTTCTCATCCTCATTTTTCCACACAAGTGAGCGACAACAGTCATGCCATTTTCTAAAACTACTTTAAAATGCATATTCGGCAGAAGCTCGACTACTTTGCCATCGATCTTAATTGTATCTTCTTTTGCCATTATATTGTTAAAATCCCATCAGAAATTGTTAATAATAAAACAATATTTTTCCTTTATTGTCAATGTTTAGAAAGCTCTTTTAAAAAATGCTGGAGCTAGCTTCAAATAAATTTTTCAAAAAAGATAAAAAATAATTTTTCTATTTTTTTGTGAAAACAACGATTTATATTAAATATTTTTTTGCTTTCTTTCAACGTCCGTTTTTTTCAAAATGCATTTTTCTCTCGACAGGATCGTGATTAGATGTAAAATAAAAGGAAAAAATGGATTTTATGACAAGCTCATTTGAAGAAAAAATACAGAAGATAAAAATCTATTTTTCTAATGCAAAAGACACAGAAGAAAAATATGAGCTAATAATCAAATTAGGACGCGAGTTAAATCACTTAGGCGACACAGAAAAAACAAAAGAAAACAAAATAGAGGGCTGTCAGAGCAATACTTTTGTCAAATCAAGTTTTGAAAATGGCAAAGTATTTTTTGAAGCCACCTCTGATGCCTTGATATCATCAGGCCTTGCTAGCATCCTTATAAGTGTATATAGCGGAGAAGAACCTTCTATTATTTTAAAAAACAAACCTGATTTTTTAAAAGATATTGGGATTGAAGCGAGTATTTCACCTAATCGAGCCAACGGCCTATATGAAATGTTTACACGCATGCAAAAAGATGCTTTATTATATGAGACAAAAAAAGGAGCTTAACGGTGCAAGCTTTGTATAAATGAAGAAGCATCGATAACGCGAAGCAGTTGAAAAGGCTCATCTAAAACATCAATAAAAAATTTAAAATCATCTTCTTCTGCAACAAAGCCCATAGCTTGCAGAATGTGCATTTTTCTTTCATGCTCTGCTTGAAAATAGGTTTTTTGAAGCACTGGCATGGCTGATGTATCTCTTCCAAACAGTGAAAGAACTAAAGCCGCTTGAATTTTGACATTGATATCATCATCTTCTAAAAGCTGTTTTATTTTCTCCATAGCTTCCTGGTTCCCCTCTTGCATAAGAAGAGAGGCTGCAAAAGCGGATATTCCCCAACGACGTGACTTTAAAAAGGATTTTATTAGTTCAGTAGCTCTGTCATCTTTTCTCATGGCTAAAAGAGAAATCAATTTTAATCTGCAATTAGCATCTACTGCTTCAGGATAATTGGGTATATGATCGAGATGACGTACCCTTGAAGGACCAAGAACCAAAAATGGCATTTTCCCCTCTTCTTCCATAAGAAGAGTCTTATTTTCTTTTTCTAAAAATAAATAGATTTCATCACATGCTTTTTTACTATATGCCTTTTGTCCAATGAGCCCCATAGCTAAATTTGCTTTCACATATGCATCATCGGTTGTATCGATTAATGATATCATCTGACTTACGGCTTTTTGTCCGCTATGAGCAAGCGCAGCTGCAGCAAAACGACGATATTCACTGGAAGGATCTTTGAGCCATTTTTTTAGTTTTTCTAAACTCAACTTTTCATTGAAAGGAAAATATACCCATGCAGCTGTTATAGCAACAAGTGGATGGATATCTTCTAATAGAGGTTTGATATATTCTTCTATCTCTTCTTGAGAACATAAACTATATAAATAAGAATTAAAACAGCGAAGAGTAGCAAGTCTTACTTCAACATGTTTATCCTTTGCTAAGCTTAGCACATATTTTTTTGCATTTTCTTTTTCTAAATGAAGCGCTATTTCTATTGCTAAACAGCGAAGAGCATAGCGATTACTTTCGAAAAGAGTTTTCAACTCTTTTTCTTCTACATCTTCATATATATTCACCAAGGCTTCAATAGCGTAAGCTTTTTCTTCCAAAGATGTACGATCAGATAATAATAGCTTTTCTAAAACGTCCTTTTTATCTTTTATTTTCATGATACCCATGGCTCTTAAGATTTCTAATCTTACAAGCCAGAGTTTTTCTTTCTCTAATAGCTGCTTTATTTTTTCCTTAATTGGAGCGTCTTGATAATCACAAGCAAGCTTAACAGCTAATGATCGAACAATAGCATTGGAGTCATCCATCATTTTAAGAAGATATTTAACAGCTCTTACATCACGTGTTAAATAAGCTCCAATAAGAGCCGTAAATCTTACATGTTGTTGAGATGCATGAATACCTTTATCTAAAACTTGCCAAGCCACTTCTTCAAAAAGAGAACGGTCAATCGTTGAAATTTCATGCTTTTTTACAAATTTTTTCAAAAGAGAAATAAATTCTTCTTCGTCACCTCTCTTGGCTAAAGCTTTGATATAAGCCTGTTCTAGCTTTGGTGAAGATGGAAATTTTTCTATTGCTTCTTTAGCTTCTTTTTTAGCAGATAAATAATCCCCTATGATCATATGAAGACGAATGCGCCTGAGCATCTCTTCTTCCATAGAAAAAAGAGAGCTCATAGAAAAAACAGAAAATAAAAATAAGAAAAATAGTTTTCTTGCCATATTCTTTATTTTTTAGCGAAAAATTGATCTTAGAGCAAGAACTCTTTTATCCCATGAGACCAAGAGGCCTTCCTCCAATGAGATGAAAATGTAGATGAAAAATAGTCTGACCAGAGGAACTTCCATTGTTCGTAAGCAAGCGATATCCTTCTTCAATATTAAACTGTTTTGCAAGTTTTTGAGCTACCGATACTATTTCACCAAGCAAGGGAAAATCTTCTTTTTTCATTTGTTGGATGGAAGGTATCACTTTCTTTGCAATAATAAGAAGATGAACAGGTGCTATGGGAGCTATATCTTTAATAGCTACAATACGTTCATTTTCAAATACTTTCTCCGATGGAATCTCTCCATCTATTATTTTTTCAAATATTGTCTTCATAAATTTTCTTCCAAGACTAATTTTGCTGCTTTCAGGGCATCTTCTTTTGTCTCCCAGATAGAAATGAATCTACCCTTATGACAAAAAACAGCCCCCTCAATTTTAGTAATATCTCTAAGTTCCTTTTCATGAAGACCTGCCCATTTTTCAGGAAGAGATTTTCTCACTTGCATGCGCTCATCCCAAGAAGGAGGTATTCCTCTAAGTTTCCAGTGATTTTGAGAAGGCATGACAATAAAAAGAGCAGGATGATCTTTGCCACCGAGCTCAAAAAAGCTCTCTTGCCAAGACATAGCCTCATCAAAGACCAACACTTTATCTTTTGACTTCATTTTCTCTTTTACAATTTCTCTGCATCTTCCAAGATAATTAAACCTTTTGATCATCCTTTTGATATATCCAATACAAAAATCTAAAGCCTCGCTGAAAGATTTTTGCATTTCTTCTTCAGAGACCCCATATTCTACAGGTAAAAAATTGGCCACTACATCCGAAAAGTAACAGATCCCTTTTTCCAAAATTATATGACCATTATCGTGTTGGTCTATTCCCCAAACAAGATAGTCATTAAAATAATGGTAGAGTTTTTCAGATATAATCTTTTTATTTTTTAGATAAAGTAGAACCATACCGACGCTGCTAAGCGGTCCTGTATATTCTACTTGGTGATGATCAAATCTTTTAGTTTTTTCATCATAGATGCCACCAACGTCGCAAACATACTCTGCTTTTTCAATCACGTCAAAATCACGAGTTCTATAAATACGATCTTTATTGACCAAGTCATAAACGATTAAAAAAGCGGTAGCTGTTACTTCATCAGCATGAAAAGCTCCATCATGTATAGCTACTGATCTTTGAAAATTAGATGTCTTCATAATTTATTTTTAAAGGTAAATAAGAAAAAAGTCTAATAGGAGATTAATTTCCACACAAGTCTTCTTTTATTCTTCGGAGCGCGATGTCCCTTTCACATCGATTTCAGCTTTTTCTTTTGGACTCACGAACCAATGAAGATAACCACACTTTTGACACCGAAAACACACAGCTGATTTGTTAAAAAAGCCTAAATGAAAGAACATAATCATTGTAGTATTTAGAAGAGCTTCTCGCTTGTAGAAATACTCATGACCACAGACATGACATTTAAGATCCTGACCTGCAATTTTAATTTTAGCAAGGACAGGCCCTGACCAGGTCATTCCTACTTGTTGACGTTTTTTAAAATAAACGACAATTATCAGGATTAGTAGAATTATTCCTTCTGGAATTAATAGTTCCAAAACAGTCATGTGATTTTCCTTATAATCGTTTTTTATTATTTATATAAAAGAATGCAGTTGCATTCAATTTAAAAATTTCTCATATGAGAGATTAGGAGCATTTTATGGAAAGTTATCTTTCATCAACGCACTTCGATTTGATTTCACCAGATGGAGCTATTTTAAAAATAGAGCCAATAGATGAAAATAGAGCCCGTTGCACTGTTATTATCCATAATATATCTCCTGTTTTCGTAGGTTTTTCTCTAGATCCTTCTAAGATCTTTTTCAATTTCAAAAGCACACTAGCCCAACTTGGTTTAAATAGTGAAACCAAACATATCCAATTGTATAGAAAAAAACTGCAAGCTGAAGTGCAAATAGAACTTATTGCATTAGATCTTATGGGGAAAAAACTACTATCATATCTCACCCCCGGCGCTTATATTGGCAAACTTTTTGCCGAAGATCTTTCTCGCAGAGTAAGAGATCCCGAGTATCTTCTTCGTATGATAGGAAGGTGCGACAGAAACAATAGTCCTCTTCTTTCTTTTGGAGGAGAAAAAAAAGAAGAACTTCTCATTGAAAAGATTGAAGGATATAGCGTTGCTTATATACCTTTGAAAAAAGGAAGAGTTATCAATCTCGATTCTATGGAAACATTTCTTCCAACACTTTCTAAAATGCTTCACCATAAAAACATGCCAACGAGAAATCTTTTATGTCTTCATCAAAAGTGGGAAGAAAAACCTTCTTTATCTGTAAAAAAAGATGAGCTGCTTCTTTGTCGAACTCTTCCTCTTCATATAAGGACAGTTTTCGCAAAAGTAATGAATCGATTTCTGCCCTCTGGTTTTCATCATACTTCGGCTTGTATTTTGCAACCTGACACAGAAGCTTCGGGTGATGTTTATGAATTTTATGGTAATTCTGAAGAAAAACTCACAGAAATACCTTTGGAATTTTATACTTTAGAACCCCATAGGGAATACGTTTTCTTTGAAGATAGAGATCAGCTGCAGCAAAGCTTAGAAAATGCGGATAACCTTTTTCAAGCTTTTGAAACAGCTCCCAAACCAAAAGAAGATCTAGCTTCTGTTTTTGTTGTAAAAGGGTCTCAACTTATTAACCTAACAGAAAAAGACTGGATAAAAAGAAAAGCTTTCAAACATGATCTACCAGGTATGCATCATCCTATTCGTCAAGCTACGTTAGTCGAAGATTATATTCGCAAACAACCCTCATTCCCATTTTTGGAAGCAATGGAAAACAACCTGATTACTTCTCAGGGTATTTTGCTAACAAGATATTTTCCATCCCCTCTTTTAAAACGCATGTTTATTAGCACTAATGTGCAAAATCTTTTGAAAGGAATTTACTTTCAATACCCCTCTCATGACTATGGGAATTATTTCTCTCATGAAGACCGCTCTTTTTTAGTTGATTTAACAAACTTTGCCATACCAATTTATTGGGTTGATGAAATAAGCAGAAAAATTTTGCAATATGTTGTTAAAGCAAATAAAGATTCAGGAATGTTTGTTCCTTTAGATCTTATTGAGTCATTCAGAAAAGCTACATTTTTTGGTGTTTACGGATCGAATTTATTAGAAGGAAATTATGAAAATGAACTGAAAAATCTCTTGAAAGGAGTTTTAGAAATTAGAAAAGAAGCGGACCATCCTCTTCTTTGCAAAAACACACCTCTTGCTTTAGTCACAGGAGGAGGCCCTGGTGTAATGAAAATTGGCAATCAAGTTGCTAAAGATGTCAATATCATCTCTTGTGCCAATCTTGTTGACTTTGAGTCGGATCCTCGCTCATTCGTTCATGAGCAGCAACACAATCCTTTTATTGATGCTAAAATGACATACCGCTTAGATAAACTCGTTGAAAGACAAGCTGAATTCCATCTTGATTTTCCTATCTTTTTTATGGGAGGCATCGGCATGGACTTCGAATATACTCTAGAAGAAGTGCGTAGAAAAGTAGGCGCAGCTTTGCTTACTCCAGTACTACTTTTTGGAGAAAAGCAATACTGGCAAGATAAGATAACTTCTCGTTTTCAACGTAACTTAAAGACAGGAACGATTAAAGGCTCTGAATGGGTAAGCAACTGTTTTTACTGCGTACAAACAGCAAAAGAAGGACTTGAGATATACAAAAAATATTTCAACAAATCTCTTCCGATTGGACCCAAAGGTCCTATATTTCAAGACGGCTTTTCTTCTTAAGAAAACAAACTAATTAATATAATT
>Ga0180433_10008712_pt1 | contig 12561 bp, 9 predicted proteins | sample SS_ome_8_FD_132980 | JGI IMG/M metagenome (GOLD analysis project Ga0180433, IMG submission 132980) | Hypersaline lake sediment archaeal communities from the Salton Sea, California, USA - SS_1_D_1 metaG | ecosystem: Environmental > Aquatic > Non-marine Saline and Alkaline > Hypersaline > Sediment... | reverse complement strand
TCAACACTCATGGATCATCCGCAGCCGCCCTGGCCCACCTATCTCAGGGTACAACTCGCCCGCTATCTGATCGAGAAGGGCCTCAGCGAATACCCGGTCATGCAATTTGACCACCGAGGACGGGTCGTAGATTTCGGGGTTATGAAACGGCAGGTGGTGAGCGCCATCAGTTCGGGCGCTCCCTTTATGACCACAGGCTGTCTTGGGCAAGATGGCGAGGTGGCATGTAACCGACCCTTCGGCAACTGCCTACCGGACGTCAAGCAATGGAATTACCCTTATCCACCCAGCGAAGAAGAAATCAACCACATTCGTCGGAATATATTCAACCTGGAATGACGTCGGACAACGGAATACAAATTCGGTGGAACTGCATGCACCGCTGCTGTCGTTTCGATCAGTTCACCGATTTGACATGGTTTTTCAAAAAAATTTTGACAACTTAAATAAAAGCCATGTATAAAAGAACGCTCGGGGCCGTTAGCTCAGTCAGGTAGAGCAGCGGACTTTTAATCCGTTGGCCGCAGGTTCGATCCCTGCACGGCCCACCACAGTCAAATATCGCGCATAGGACCTCATCTGAGGCGCATGCCTCGACGGTGACCAATCATTCGACTGTCTTGCGCACCCAAAAGACAGCGTCCCCATCGTCTAGCCAGGTCTAGGACACAGGCCTTTCACGCCTGCGACAGGGGTTCAAATCCCCTTGGGGACGCCATTTTTATAAATATATAATAACTTCAAAACCTTATATTATATGGCGCCTTGCTGAACTTTTACCCGAGGACTATTGGCAATCGTCCTCGTTTTCCATTTTAATAAACAGTGGGGTTACCTCATTATTCACTTCATCCCACCGGGGGTCTCGTGTTGGGGGGTGGAGGGTTTTTCATCCCGATCCTGAAGTACTCACCCGTCTCCTTTCGCTTTCATCCTACCCGCTGGTTTAAGGAGTGCTCCATTTTGATGGCTTCTGCCGGACAATCATCAGCGCAACAGACGCAAAACCAGCATTCAACAGGATAAAGCACAATAGACGGTTGATCTTCTTCCAAATTGCATAATTTTTTCTTGAAAATCATCACTTGAAATGACGAATTTCAAGGAATAAAATATGTCCATGATTCCCAGACCAGGACCCATCCGTCAAATCGAGGCTTCGTTTCAGATACATCCGGTCACTGCCCTGCTCGGACCGAGGCAGTGTGGCAAGACAACTTTGGCTTGGTTCATAGCTGAACAAGAGCCGTCCACATTTTTTGACCTGGAAAATCCTGTTGATATCCAGCGTCTTTCTGCTCCCATGCAGGCGTTGAAGGATCTCTCCGGCCTGGTGATCATAGACGAGGTTCAAAGAAAACCCGAACTGTTCGAACTGCTCCGTGTATTTGTGGATCGATCCGGCAAAAATACCAGATTTCTGTTGCTTGGATCGGCTTCACCGCATTTGGTCAAGGGTGTTTCCGAATCTCTTGCCGGAAGAATCGGATTCGTTGACCTGGGAGGTCTTCAACTTTGGGAAGTCGGTGTGAAACATAGAGATCAATTATGGATAAGGGGGGGGTTGCCCAGAGCCTTTCTTGCCGATTCCGATTCCGACAGCATTCAATGGCGTGAAAACTTTATCCGAACTTTTCTTGAAAGGGACATTCCCCAGCTCGGCATCAGCATTGCTGCGGAAACCCTTCGAAGATTCTGGACGATGGTAGCCCATTACCATGGGCAGGTGTGGAATGCAGCGGAATTTGCCCGGTCTCTCGGCACTGCTGAAAATACGGCGCGGCGATATCTCGATATCCTTTCCGGCGCCTACATGGTCCGGGTATTGCCGCCGTGGTTTGAAAACCTGAAAAAACGACAGGTCAAGGCGCCCAAAATATATATCCGTGACAGTGGTATTTTTCACAGTCTCATGCAGGTTTCAACCCTGGCCGACTTGCATGGCCATCCCAAAATCGGTGCATCATGGGAGGGTTTTGCACTGGAGCATGTTATCAATATTTTTCGAACCAGAGACGCGTATTTTTGGGCCACACATGCAGGTGCTGAACTTGATCTCATGTTGACGATCACAGGTAAACGGTATGGTTTTGAATTTAAATATACAGATGCCCCTGGGCGAAATCGGTCCATGCATATTGCCATTGAAGATCTGGGATTGGAACATTTGTGGGTCATTTATCCCGGTGATCAGAAATACGCCCTTGACGATAAGATTACGGCCATTCCATTGCAGGTAATTTTTCAGCTTGCGGATAGCATGAAAACAACGTGAGGCGGCACATTGGCCCGACCCGTTAAATTGATGCAAACGGCATATCCGGCTTTATAAATTAAAAAACTTCAAATTATCAGGCCATTATAACCCAATTGCATGCTCATCGAGCAACGATGATACCTTAAACCTCCCCTTGGGGACGCCAGTATATCCCCGAGAACACTGTGGAAAGGCGGGATCGCAGCCTTTTCATGGTTTGGAGCGAGGTGCGTAGCAGACACGCCGATTCCCACCTCGGCCATGTGTTCCCGAAGGGGCCGCCGCCCACAGGCCTGAGATTCTTCATGAACTCCGCATGCGTTTCATTCCCAAAGAGCATCTGGGAAAAAAGGCTACCGGGAGTTCACCAAACGCGCTTCCGGCAAGAAAAAGCGGTTCAGACGACCCAGATCGCGCAGTCTCTTGCCTCCCCTACCGTTCGCATGGCCACGGATCCAAGACGGAACTCTCTTGCATGGGTCGCCCCTTTTCGCCCGATTACGAGAGTTCCGTATCCGCCCTTTTTGAGCTTCTCCAGGATGGCCTGGGTTACTTTCTTGGGTTTGCCTGATGGATCGTACTGGAATTTAAAGGTGACCCATTTTTCCGACAAGCCCAGGTCCGGAAGCACTTTCTTTGCATCCTCAAAATAATGAGACATCTCTCTCTTTTCCCGCTCCATGGTCCTTTTCTCCAACGCTTTCATCTTCTTGCGTTCTTCGGGGATGAGACTCAGGGATCTTTTTCCTTAAGTTGCAGCAACGATTCCCTTTCGGGGCTGTCCCGGGATGCGTCTTGAGGCCCAGCTGCCCTTCCATTGGATGTGTTATGGCTTTGCGGCCTTCTCAAAGAGATTCCAACTGCCCCCCATTCCTCTGTCGCCGGCGGGTTTCAAAGCGCTCAATGGATACAAAATTCACAGGTGGCGGCTCCGGATCGTCTGTCACGGACGCAAGCCTTCAACGGAAGAAACCTCTCCGCCGACATCGCCTGAACATCCACAGATCATCGACCTCTTCCTTTTCCCCTACCGCCGCTTCCCATTCGGTTGCCCCGACCTCGACCCATACCTTTGCCTCGCCCCTTAGATCGGCCCCTTCCTTGTCCCATGCCGGAATTTTTCGATTCTCGCCATGCCTCCGCATCGCTTCCGCCCCCCCTTGACTGTACGGCGGTTAACATTTGATGAAACAAGGAAGAAAAAGAAGACCACAGATTTGCGAAGACGCTTTCATCTCGAAGAATGCGGGAGTCCGGTTTGGCGACGGTTTCGGTTTTTGACTGAAAAGGGTGGGTGTTCTGTGGGTGTGGAGAAGTGGCAGGCTCCTCGGCGGTTGGTCCAGGATAACTGCTTCTGCTCGCTTCACTTTCGGGCACGGTTCGTTTTGGAGATGACAGATGTAACACCACATTCTCATAAGCGCTGTTGATTTCCTTGAGTTTGTCCTCCGCCTTTTGCTTCAGCCGGGGATTATGGGATACCCGATCCGGATGCCATATATTCACCAGATCTTTATAGGCTTGTTTTGCCTGATCCGGAGTGGCGTCTTTATTCAATTCGAGAATCTCATAGCATTTTTCAATATCCACGCGTGTCTCCTGAGGTTCTGAGTGATTTTTATCAATTGACCATATTCTTTATGCTGAAATCATTCAACCGGAAAAAGCCGTAACACGCATTCGACTTTCTGTTCAGAGGTTGCCGTTTTTGCTTCAATACCGAGTAATGAGATCATGGCCTCACGTCTCTTCTTTGCAATTTCGACAGCTGTGTCGGAAGTTGTCACTTCGATGAATCCCGGATCGGGGACCGGGACGGGCACGGGGTCCGGTTTCAAGAAAATATCGATTGCAAAAAATGGTTCGCAGAATGACGCAAAAAGCTTCTTTCCGATCCATCGAGAATAGTTCGGCTTTAGAGGAGAAAATGATACAGGTGAATGCCCAGGAATAAGCAACTGTTCGTAACGCTTCTGATTTTTGCGCGATTTTTCCAAGCAAAAACTAAAGAAATGGAATCTGCGGCCGATAATAGATGCAGGAATTCAAACGGTCTTCTGTGCAAGAATTCTAGAATTCACCTGAAAATCGGACAAAAGGATCTCTGACAGTCATGTGCCGATCTTGACTCCATTAACGCTCTGAGGTGGGATACAAGGAAATGTGAGCCCATGACCACGCTCAAGGAATTGAACTTTGACCATCTTATCGGCCAGGAGGTCGGCACGTCCACGCTTGTCAAGGAGCTGGCCCGTGGTGGTATGGCGGCTATTTTTATCGCCTATCAGCGAACACTCAAACGTCAGATTGCGGTCAAAATACTGCCCAAGTCTCTCCTAACTCCCTATGCCGCCGAACTATTCCAGCAGGAAGCGGAAGCTGCGGCGATCCTGTCACACCCCAACATTGTTACCATTTATGAAGTCGGAGACACCGAGGATTTCTTGTTTATCACCATGCAGTTGGTGAAAGGACGGCCCCTTTCCGATTACATAAAAAGAGTTCGGAAGCATATCTTGCCGTCCAAGCGATTTTTACCCCTAAAGTCGACCATTCGAATCATTACCCGTATTCTCGATGCGTTGGATTATGCCCACTCCCAGGATATCGTCCACCGGGACATAAAACCGGCCAATATCCTCATCGAATCGCATACCGGCCGACCCATTATCACAGACTTCGGCCTGGCAAAAATGGTCCGGGGACCGGAGCAGGAATGTTCCATGATAGCCGGAACGCCGACCTACATGGCGCCGGAACAAATTCTGAACAAACCGGTAGACGGGCGTGCCGATATCTACGCAACGGGGGTCATGCTCTTTGAAATGCTGGTATCCAATTTGCCGGTGCCAAAGTGTGCGAATGCAAGGGAACTCCTCACCAGGCGGTTGGAACTCAAGGAGCGACTTTTTCAAAAACGGCCTTCAGAGATGAATCCGATGCTCAACGGGGGGATCGACGAAATTGTCTTCAAGGCGCTGTCCCATGACCCGGAAAAACGATACCCTACCGGCAATGAATTCTTGAAGGTACTGGAAGCCTACCAGCGCCAGCACGTAACGAATTAACATTGAAGAGGGAAAAATGCCGGAGCATAAAGTCAGCAAACAGGAGCTTGCCAAATTCGGCCGCAGCGTTTCTCTGCTGTTTAACCGTGCCACCATGTATCAGGTCGATCATCCGTATGTAAAACAGTCTCTTGAGGAGTTTTACGGGCTTGTCGAAAACCTGTTCAAGACCGTTTCCCCACTGGTTTTCATATTGCATCAGGAAAAGTTTTTTATTGACGAAGAACCGCTCGATCCTCGCATTATTGTCAACAGAATGGTCGCGCATTTTAAGAAAACGGGGATTCAGTCTGTTTCATTTGAGGCGGGGCTGGAGAAAAACGAGCTCAGAAGCTTTCTGGAGATATTCATATCCCTTAATAAATATCCCAACGCAGAAGCCATGAAAAAGGCCTTGGAAGTCAAAGGCATCCGACATATGAGAATCAATCATGTCTTTTTCAAGAAAGTCACGGCGGACGATGAAGTTGTAGCGCGTGACGCACTTGACAAAATGACCCCTCAGATGGCGGAGGAGGAACAGCTTCGATCCAAGAAACTGTTTATTGACATGATCCTTGAAAGTGTTCTGGGTGAAGAATTTGAAAAGACCTTTACGATTCAGAACCTCATGCGTAATCCTACCGGACTCTCAAAAAACATGATTGAGGCCGACATCAGGAGTTCTCGTGAGAGTGAGGCTGAGGAGCCACGTCCCGGACCGGTCCTTTTGCATCAACTCCAGATGATAGGCGATCAGGTTGACAGGGGTCTCTCCGGAGAGGGGGATGCCGATCTGTCGGAACTGGCCGCTGCGGTCTTTGACATGAAAAATCAGTTGATGCAGGGGATTGAGGCCCAAAAGGCCCTGAACATTACCTACTGCGATGAAGAGAAAATCCTTGATAAGGCCAATGAAATCACTGACAACGTGCTCATAAAGTTGATAAAGGATGAATACAAAGCGGGAAAAATCTCCACTGCGCGCTTGGCACAAATCCTTCGCAGGTTGGTTCCCGAAGCCGAGGAACTCAAACGGTTGCTTCCCAAAATCAAGGCGGCGTTGCTGGAGGAGGGCATGCCGCTGTCGGATTACATGAATTTGGTTCACGAGTTGGGAAAGGAACTTCAGAATGAAGAATTGGCCAAAATCCTGAAGAAAAGCGCTGAAGAGGTGGGCATTGACGGAGAAGACCTGATTCAGCAGGTAAAGGAAAATCCTGTTGAGGCTGCGGAACTCATTTTCCTGGCCGCTGAAATTCAAAAAGGTACGGGGGATGAGAAGGCGCTGACAGACCTACTGGTAGACTATGTGGAACGGCTTGGATCAAAACTGACGCTCGATATTGCCGAGAAAAATGGAGTGGCGGGTGAACAGCATTTGCGTCGGGTCATCACCGGTCTTGAGTCCAGCATCGTCAGTCGTCTAAGGGGCATGGAGATTCAGGACGATGTGCTTGAGGGGTTGGAAGAAAGGCTCAACAAACGCATGGATGGTATTCTTGAAAAAATCAGATCCGAGTGGATTGACACGCAGTCGGGGTCATCACGACGACCGGAGTCAAAGAACTTGAGTGTGCTTCAAATCATGGAACAGAGTGTCAGCGAGAATGAAGAACTGGGCGAAATCCTGAAAACAGTCCGGGCAAAGGTGGAATCCAAAGAAATTGACGAAAACGATTTTAAGCAGATATATGCTGAGATTTCCAAAGAGAAAGTGCTGCGGCAGGAGCAGGATGCAAAAAAAAGGATGCCTGCAGGCGTTTTGAAATCAAAAGACCTGATGTTTTTCATCGCCAAAGAGATTTCAAGAAGCAAACGCTACGCCACGCCGTTTGCCGCATTATCTTTCTCCGTAGTAAAAAGCAAGCCGCAAACAGGCCCGCCTCCCCAGGCCGTTAGTCAACAGGCTTTGATGGATGAGATTCTATATAAGCTTGCAAATATTCTTAGGGATGCGGACATCATCGGCCAGATGGGGAAAAATGCTCTGGTTGCGGTACTGCCCATGACAATTCAAAAGGAAGGGAAATTGGCACTTCGACGCAGCATGAGATTGCTGCATGAAAAACCGATTCACGTCAACGGAATTCCAATCACCGTCAAGATTGCGGGTGCAGTCACCAGTTTTGATGCGGATCAGATGCCGGACGCAAAGACCTTTGTAAAAGCCCTATCGAACGAACTCATGGAGATGGCCATCAGGATCAGGAACATTCAAGAGCTCTTATAACTAAGCCCGATTCGTTCTGCATTTCTCCATGATATCTTTTCCAAATGCATATAAATCTATGTCGAATTCTATATTATTGAAACGACTCATGAATAACGATATTTTCGGCGCGTTTTTTCTCCGGCCTGTTTCCGGTAAAACCCGTCGCAGCCGGAGAAGGCAGATGTCGCTTCTTCAAATATCGGCAATGGGCATTTGAACAAGCGGATAACGCAGTGGAAATCCCCCCTTTTGAGATGACGACACGCATTGACACCCCGATGGCTTTATCCTATACTACGTATCCAAAACGCCATCCTCGAAGGGAGGTTTAAATGGGCAAAGGGGAAAGAGTTGACGAGGAAAGAAGACGGTATCCCAGGCTGGAATCCCTTTATCTTTTGTCTTATACGAATAGGGAGGGTGGGGTCGAAAAAACCGGTGTTTCCATGGCCAGAACAATTAATGTCAGCCCGGCGGGTGTAGGGGTGGAAGTGTATCAGCCAATAAATTGTAATTCTCTTATGGAAATGGAAATTGCCGTCGAGGAGCATATTTTCACCGTTCAAGGAAAGGTAGTCCATTCTCAAGAGAAGTACAGTGGGACCTACGTCATCGGCGTTCAGTTCAGCGAGCTTCAAAAAGCGCTTTCGAAGAAGCTTTCGTAAGATCTCAGCAGGCATTTTGACTTTGGTCTGAAGCACAAAACCGTTTCCCGCCCTCTATCCATCATTTTCAGTAAACAGGGATAGTCTTATAAGAAGTCGCCCCCTCGTCGGAGACCGGAACGCGTTTACGGTTTCTCTACGAGGAGGAACCGGTTGGGCTTCAGCCGGGCAAAAATTGAGGCGCCGGGACAGGGTGCCACCAGTTTTCTCTCGAATTGGCTTCCCAAAACTTGAAAAAGTTCTAAACAACAGGAACAGAGGTGCGCACTCCGATCAACAGAGTACGGGATGATGCCATTGCCGTTACGAATAAAGAATTTAGGGGATATAAAATTTGCGTGGTTGGCTGTATGGGAGATATAAAGGAAATCATAGTCTTGGACATGGGAACCAAGCCTTCGGGCCCATCTTAAGTATATTCTCTTTTCAATGTCTTCAACGTGTCGCCATTTTTCGGGAATCCGTCTTCCCAGCGAGATTTCTTGAACCAGGCTCCGCTTTTCTTTCCACGTGGCCACACGAGGTTGAATAAAGTCAGATTCCGTGATCGTGGCGGCCTTCTGAGCTTGAAATAGACTGAGTTCGAACGAGCTGATCACCAAATACAGGCCATTTTTCTCCGAAGCCCTGTACCAGCTTCCCTGTCTGCCGCAGGTATCATCCCACACATGCGGTGCAACACTGGAAATTTTGTTAATAGTATCCAAAGGTGTGCATACGATCCCTTTGGCGGATTTCAGCTTTACGTTGCGTGCGGCAAGCTGCTCTCTGAGATGCTCCTCTTGCCCCTCTGTCAACCAATACACGTGCTTTTTGTAGGGATAATCTTGTTTCAATTTAAAACCTTCTGAGTCGAATCAACGGCGGCGCTGTTTGGTGCGTTTCTGGTCATTCGCGCACGAGCATCCGGATAAGCTTTGGTGATTCCCCTATCCGGACCCCTAAAAATCATGCCATAGATGGATGTCGAAATCAAATGTGAAACTTTATTTTGCCAAAGCCGCCCTTTCATTTAAAATTGAGCCGGCACAGACTCAACCGTACCTTTGAGGGCTTCCAAAACAGCATAACGCGTCGCCTTGTGTGATCACGTGATCGTTATAAACCCATATATTCGGTTGGTTAAGATATTTTGGAATCCGGTTTTGCCGGGGTTGCGGCTTTTTGCGAGGCTGATAAACCGGTATTTACGATCCGGGTATATCGAGGATAAGCAAATTTCTGTTGCACTGTTATATCATAAATGACATATTTAATCGGTGTAAGCGTTTTTACTACAATTTTTCTCCCAGAATGGGCGTTTCCAAGTGGGCGAATGTGCTGAGAGGATTTGTTTAACGGTTTCTTGGCACCCTTCCCAAACCGCCGGACCGGACGGATGCCGAAGTCCGATGTGACAGCGCAGAGCGGGGGGGAGGCGAACCGGAAAGGGAAAGATGGATAGCTTTTTTAAGGTCAAGACACCCGAAGAGGTGTTTCGCATCATGGATCAATTCAGTCCCGTGGGCGAAGAAACGATTCTTTTTGAGAAGGCCTTGGCCCGGGTGCTGAGCGAGGATATTGTTGCCTCGGAGGACCTGCCGGGATTTTCAAGGTCTGCCATGGACGGATATGCGGTGCGAGCCAAAGATACCTTCGGTGCGAGTGAGAGCCTCCCGGCCTTCTTTGAAGTGATCGGGGAAGTGGCTATGGGGAAAATCTGCAAGCGCTCCGTGGGAGAAGGGCAGGCGGTGAAAATATCTACAGGCGGCATGCTCCCGGAAGGTGCTGACGGCGTAGTCATGGTGGAATATTGCCACCCCTTGGATGAGACCACCCTTGAAGTTACCCGGGCCGTATCACCCCTTGAAAACATCATCCAGGCAACAGACGACTATAGAAAGGGTGAAAAAGTGCTCAACAAGGGACAGGTCCTACGGCCCCAAGATTTGGGCGTGATGGCGGGGTTGGGGCGTTTGGAAGCCTGCGTTTACCGAAGGCCCAAGGTTGCCATTATTTCAACCGGCGACGAAATTGTGCCCGCAAATGAGCGCACACGCGCCGGTCAGGTCAGAGATATGAACCGCTACACATTGACCGCATTCTGTCAACGGGCGGGCGCGAAATGCATCCATACGGGTTTATGTCCGGACGATTTTGGGTTGCTGAAAGCAATGGTCGTTGAATCTCTGGAAAAGGCGGACACCGTGTGGATATCCGGGGGAAGTTCCGTGGGGACCCGGGACCTTACGCTAAAGGTGTTGGAAGCACTTCCAGACTTTGAGCTCCTGGTTCATGGCATTTCCATCAGTCCCGGGAAACCTACGATCATCGGAAAATCCGGCACCAAGCCGATTATCGGACTGCCCGGCCAAGTGGCCTCGGCCTTGGTGGTGGCGGAAGTTGTCCTGACACGATTACTTTCGAAACTCTCAGGGAAAAAGAATGCCTTTGGTGGATTTCAGTCCGGAGTGGAGGCCGAACTGAGCCGGAACATTGAATCGGCCGCCGGAAGAGAGGATTACATCCGCGTGAAATTGATGAGCGGCAAAAACAGCCTTATTGCCGAACCGGTCTTCGGCAAATCGGGTCTCATATCCACCCTTGCGGTTGCGGACGGTCTCATTCAAATCGGGATGAATACGGAAGGGCTCTATCGAGGCCAGAAAGTACACGTCAGATTGTTGTAGCAGACATCGACACCTGCAACGGTCCTTGTCGCCCTGTTTCAAATTGTTGCATGCTTGTCCCGAGGTTTGAATTCAGAAGAATGGAGGTGCAATGGACAGGAAAATTTATCTTTCCATGAAATCCGTCGACGAGGCGAAGACATTGTTTTTTTCGCAAATCGCCTTCAATCAACGGACGGGTGTAGAAACGATCAAGACTGAAGAAGCGTTGGACCGGGTCACTGCAGAGCCCATCTTTGCAAAGCGATCCACGCCTTCCTTTCATTCGGCGGCCATGGACGGCATTGCCGTTCGCGCCGAACAGACCTTTGGAACGACTGAAAGGGAACCCAGGACCCTGAAAATCGGCGAAGATGCCCTTTGGATCAATACCGGTCAACCGCTTCCGGAGTCATTCAACGCCGTCATCATGGCGGAGAAAATTCACGAAAAGGATGACACCCATCTGGAAATCCGTTCGTCCGCCTATCCGTGGCAGCATGTGCGGAAAGTGGGAGAAGATATCGTGGCGACCCAGTTGCTCCTGCCGCAAAATCATAAGATACGCCCTTACGATATCGGGGCAATCATGGGTGCCGGCGTTTTTTCCATCAACGTGTGGGAAAAACCCCGTGTGGCGATTATTCCCACAGGCTCCGAGCTCGTTCATTATAAGGATATCAAGGAGAACGAACCACTGGAACAAAATAAGATCATTGAATACAATTCCATGGTACTGGCCGGGCTCATTCGCAAGTGCAATGCGATACCGATCCTATATGACATCATTCCCGATATCGAAGCGAGGATCCACGAGACCTTGAAAAAGGCCATTGCGTCCAACGCCCATCTGGTTATCATCAACGCGGGATCCTCTGCGGGAAGCAAGGACTATACGGCTGCTATGATAGAAGCCATGGGAGCGGTCCTGGTGCATGGGGTGGCGATGATGCCCGGAAAGCCCACGATTTTGGGTGTGGTGAAAGGAAAACCTGTGGTGGGAAATCCGGGGTATGCGGTTTCCTCCATGCTTTCCTTTGAACAGTTCGTCAAACCTATGCTGTATCGTCTTCAAGGGCAGCACGTACCCCGGCCAAAAACCGTTCCCGTGAAGCTCTCTCGGGATGTGCCTTCCAGGCTCGGAATTGAAGAGTTCCTGAGGGTTCATATCGGGAAAGTGGGTCCGGGTTACATCGCCACGCCGCTGCCCCGCGCCGCCGGCGCGATCTCTACGCTGACAAGGGCTGAGGGGATTGTTCGGATCCCGGCACTGTCCGAAGGCGTGTCACAAAACGAAGAAGTTGAGGCGGAGCTTCTCGTGGAAGAGGAAGCACTTTTAAATACGGTTGTGGTCATTGGAAGTCACGACATCAGTATTGATATTTTGGCAGATGAAATAGGCCGAGGTGCCCACAATATTCGAGTTTCTTCCGGCAATGTGGGTAGCCTCGGGGGTTTGATCGCACTGAAAAAAGGCACGTGTCATATGGCAGGCTCACACCTTCTGGATCCGGAAACGGGACAATACAATCTTTCCTATATTAGGAAATACCTGAAAGGGATGCCCGTGCATGTGTTTCATCTCGTCCTCAGGGACCAAGGGCTCATCGTTGCCAAGGGCAATCCAAAGGGGATTGAGGAAATAAAAGACCTGGCCGACAGTGACACTCATTTTGTGAATCGTCAAGCCGGGTCGGGGACGCGGGTTCTTTTTGATTACAAACTGGCG
>Ga0180433_10008711_pt1 | contig 12562 bp, 11 predicted proteins | sample SS_ome_8_FD_132980 | JGI IMG/M metagenome (GOLD analysis project Ga0180433, IMG submission 132980) | Hypersaline lake sediment archaeal communities from the Salton Sea, California, USA - SS_1_D_1 metaG | ecosystem: Environmental > Aquatic > Non-marine Saline and Alkaline > Hypersaline >... | reverse complement strand
GGACTCCTCGATGCACCGCCGACGCCACACCCCACCGGCGCCGTTGAAGTTCATCAACAACCCCGAGCGTGACCGCCCGGTCTGCTCTACGACGAAGTGGCCGTCGAGCGCCAACGTCTGGGCGCTGGTAAAGACCGAGTAATCAGCGTTGAGGTACGACCAGCGCGTCTGCACCATGCCAAGGTGGGGGCGTGCCAGGAAATAGGGAACTGTTCGGAGCAAGAAATCAGGGTAAGGGCAAAAATCGGCGTCGAAAATAGCGACGTACTCACTACGGGTTCGAGAGAGGCTCCAGGCCAAGGCGCCGGATTTGAACCCACTGCGATCGGGCCGCCGGAGAACAGCGATATCTATCCCCTGCTCGCGGTGTGAAGCCGCCCTTCTCCGAGCCAGCCGGGTGGTCTCGTCCGTCGAATCGTCCAGGATCTGAATGTGCAGGCGGTCGCGGGGGTATTCAAGCGCAGCCACGGCGTCTATCACCCGCTCGACCACGTGAAGCTCGTTATATACTGGCACCTGCACGGTGACCGAGGGCAGCATAGATCGATCTATGGAAGGTGTGGGCAAGACCAGCCGTCGATTGAACAGGTAGATAAACGTCAAAATAAAAGAGTTCAACCCGTAGACCGCCAGCCAGAGGACGATCAAGGCGTGAACAAACGTCAGAAGTATCACATTTCTGTTCCAGAAAAAACAGTCAGGCTCATCGCCTGACGCGTAATCGTTCAAGGATAAGACTCGGGCAGGTTACGTAGGGCAGGGCATACCGAACCTGCGCGCGTTTTGTCCCACGCGGACTAGCCCTGCAGATCCAACAGTTCGTAGACCGTGATCAGCTCGTCAAAGCCCGCTACCTGTATCGGTGGAAGCGGCCGGGCCTCGACTTGTTCTTTCACCCGCTCGTACACCGTGTGCGAAAGCAGGATCTGCCCCGGTCCTGCGGCCTCCTGCAGACGGGACGCCAGGTTCACGCTGGATCCAATGGCCGTGTAGTTCATCTGCTGCGAAGTGCCGACGTTGCCCACAACAACGTCACCGACGTTGATACCCACCCCATAATCAAGCCGATAGGAGGAAGACACCTGCTCGTGAAGACGGGCAATCTCCTCTCGTATCTTCAGCGCCGCCCGCACCGCCCGCAGGACATGATCCGACTGAGCGAGCGGCGCATTGAAGAACGCAACCACGCAATCACCCATAATCTTGTCGAGCGTCCCTTCCTCAGCCAGTACTGCCTCAGCGCCCACGGCCAGGTACTGATTGAGCACATCCACCAGTGTCTCGGGATCATGCTGGCGGCTGAAGTCAGTGAAACCACGGATATCGGCAAACATGCTGGTGATCTCCTGCCTCTGCCCACCCAGCTTCAGCTCATAAGGATCGTTCGGCAGTCGCTCGATGACGGCGGGCGGGAGGTAGCGCTGAAACAACTGGTAGCGCGACTCCAGCCGGCGCTGCTCGGTGAGGTCGTCTAGCACAATCGCAGTACCCTGTGTCTCGCCATTGGTGTCCTTCAGCGGCGAGAGGCTGGTGCGCAGGTTGATCGGCCCGGATTCGTGGAGCCTTATCTCGCTCTCAAATTCCACGACCGGCTCCCCGTATTTCTTGACCTGGTCGACCAGCGGATCCAGTGTCTCTGCCAGCTCCGGGAGGGCCTCGGGCAGGCGCAAGCCCAGGATGGCCGACGACGGCACCCGCATGACCCGCTCGGCAGCCCGATTGAAAAGCGTGATCTGCTCCTCAACGTCAGTGGTGATGACCCCACTGGTGATGGAAGCAAAGATGTTATCCATCAGCGCCTTTGCGTTGGCCACGCTTTCGAACAGAAGGGCGTTGTCGATCGCTATGGCCGCCTGATTGGCAAAGGCAGTCAACAAATCACGATCCTGATCGGAGAATAGACCGGTGAGAATACGGTTGTCGGCATAGATCACACCGGTGATCTGCCCACGCACACGCAGCGGCACACACAGAATGGAGCGCAGGTTGTATCCGATGACGCTCTCCTGTGCTTTGAAGCGCGGGTCCATCTGGGCGTTGGTCGTGACGACGGGCTGACCGCTGGTGGCAACCTCGTTGACGATGCTGCGGCTGATCTCAAACGAGGAAGAAGCAATCGTCTCCCGGTCCATATTGCGAGCAGCCCTAAACTCCAGCTCGCCGGTCTCCGGTTCCACAAGCATCAGGAACGAACGTTCGGCCCCCGTAAGGCGGATGATCTGATCCATCACCTCGTTCAGGACCTTGGTCAGGTCCAGCGAGGAGCCGATAGCCTGGCAGATGCGATACAGGGCGTCCAGCTCACCTCGCTCGCTTGCGTGCTCCTGCAACTCCTGCTCGAGGTGTGTCAGCAGATCCTGGAGAGCCGCCGCATGCTGAGAGAGCTCTGCCAGCAGCGCATCGGCGCCTCGGTGCCGGGCGATGATGCGCGTGATGTTGTTCAGCCCCTCACGAAGAGAAGCGATGCTGTCTTGGCCCGGAACTGTGGTTTTGGAAGGAATCTCGATCATCTTAACCTCACTGATAGAATGAGCTCATTATACCGCATCTTTGCCTGACAAGCAAAAGCGCCGACAGCGGACGGATGCATTCCAGTGACAACTTCACGTAACACACAACACGCAGCACGTTTCACATTGTATTCTAGCTCGGCCCGCCAACCAACCTGAGACCCGACCACACACCTTAAAATTCCCCCCAGACTATTGACATGGCCTATTTTTCGTTGTATAATGACTGTAAGTCAGTAAATGACCACCAGTTAGCAAACGAGGGTGTCTACTTGACCACCAGAGAGCGTCGCGAGCGAGAAAAGGAAGAGCGACGGCAGTCCCTTCTCCGAGCAGCCCGTGAGGTTTTCTTCGAGCACGGCTTCCACCGCGCCACGGTGGACAATGTGGCCGAGCGAGCGGAAGTCAGCAAGGGCACCGTATACCTGTATTTTGAGAGCAAGGAGACCATCCTTGCTCATTTGCTTTTAGAGGGACTATGTGAGCTGATCGAAGAACTGGAACGGGCATACGCCGCGAGCGAGGGAACCACGGCCGACGAGCGGCTTCGGCAATTGAGTTGGGCGTATCTCCAGTTCTTCCGGCGTGAACCCACGTATTTTCGTTTCCTGATGGCCATGGACAGGGGACAGTTTCGGGAGGCGGTGACCGCTGAAGTTTATCAGGAGGTCTTGGAGGCCAGTATGCACGGGTTGAACCTGGCTGTCCAGGCAGTGGAGCAAGGGATTGACGATGGCGCGTTGAGTTGCTGCGACGCGCAGCAGGCCGCTGCCACCGTCTGGGCTACCCTGAATGGGGTGCTCGAATTGATGAACCACCCGCTGCGGCGGGAGATGATGGGTGTGGGTGTCGAGGTTCTATATCGTACTGCTATAGAGACGGTGATCCGGGGATTGCAAGCGCAAGCCACTGGCCCGGGAGCATGAGTTGCCTTGGTTCAGCGGAGGATAGACTCCAATAGCCTATCAAAGGAGGTCGGTATGAAGGAAGTGGTAATCGTCAGCGGATGCCGCACGGCAATCGGCAGCCACGGCGGGGCATTCCGCACCATCCCTGCCCAGGAACTAGCTGCGGCGGTATTCAAGGAAGCCGTAAAGAGGGCGGACATTGACCCCAACGTCATCGAAGACGTCATCCTGGGATGCATCAGTCAACAGAGCGACGCGGCCAATATCGGGCGCGTGGCAGGGCTGATGGCCGGCATCCCCGTGCACGTGCCGGGTTGCACCATTCAGCGAAACTGCGTATCCGGCATGATGTCGTTATCGATGGCCTACCAGGCCATCCAGGCTGGCGATGGGGAGGTGTTCCTCTGCGGCGGCGTGGAGAGCATGTCTACCGCGCCGTACGTCGTACGCAAGGCACGCTGGGGCCTCAAACTCCGCCACACGACGTTCATAGACTCCCTATGGGAAGGCCTCACAGATCCGGTTTGCGGCCAGATCATGGGATTCACGGCCGAGAATCTGGCGATGATGTACGACATCAGCCAGGAGGAACAGGATACGTACGCGGTCAATAGCCACAAGAAGGCTTTCCGCGCCACCCGGATGGGCAAGTTCCGGGACGAGATTGTCCCCTTCCGAGTGTCGAAGAAGGTAGCGGGCAAGGAGGTAGCCTTCGAGGATATCGTCGAGGACGAGTGCATCAATCCCGGCCTCACGGTACAGAAAGCTGCGCTCTACCCGACGGTGTTCAAACGGGGCGGTACCGTTACCCCGGCCAACGCGTGTCCAATCTCCGATGGTGCATCGGCGGCAGTGGTGATGACGGCTGAGAAGGCGAAAGACCTGGGCGTGGAGCCGATGGCCACGATCCGTGGCTATACCTACGCCGCCGTTCCGCCGGACATCATGGGGATCGGCCCTGCCTATGCGGTGCCCAGCGTGCTCAAGCGTGACGGTCTGAAGCTCACCGATATCGACCTGATCGAACTCAACGAGGCCTTTGCAGCCCAGGTCCTGGCCGTGGGCCAAGAACTGGAGGCGCAAGGCTGGGACTGGGAAAAAGTCAACGTCAATGGGGGCGCCATCGCGCTAGGCCATCCCGTGGGTTGCACCGGCACACGCATCGTGGTCACGCTGCTGTACGAGATGATCAGGCAAGACGCCGCACTGGGCATAGCGACCGCCTGCGTAGGCGGCGGCCAGGGCGGGGCGATGATCATCGAGCGAACGTAGGAATCGGCGCATCTAGCAGGTGTGCGAGTCTTCGTTAGGAGGAAAGACCATGGCGGATATTTCCATTTGGCAGGATAAGGAAGCTCGGGAGGCGTTCATCGCCAAGGGCAAAGGGGCTTTCGAGAAAATCAAGGGCGAATTGGAAGGAGAGGAAGACGCGGCAATCGTAGCCATCGAGCCAGAGAGCGGTGACTATTTCCTGGGTAAGACGTTGGGCCAGGCCAATCAAGCCGCGTTTGGAAAGTACCCCGACCAGTGGCTCTACTTCGTTCGCCTGGATAATCCAGACGCAGCAATCCCATTGCCTGCGTGGTGACGGCAGAGGATCATCAGCGAACCGATAGTAAGGGAGGAATCAGATGTACATATTCAAAGCCGCAGTGGTCGGCGCAGGGACGATGGGCGGCGAGATCGCCCAGGTCATCACGTACTCCGGGCTGCCGGTCGTGCTGAAGGACATCGACCAGGAGATGCTGGACCAGGGGCTGGCCAAAGCCCGCTCCGTTTACCAGCGGCGGGTGGATAAGGGAAAGATGAGCACCGGTGACATGGAGTCCAAATTGGACCTGATCACGCCGACGCTCACCTACGACGAATTCGAGGACGTGGACATCGTCATCGAGGCCGTCCCGGAGAAGATGAAGATCAAGCAGGCTGTCTTCAGGGAGCTGGAGGAAGCCTGCCCCGAGCAGACGATCTTCGCCAGCAACACCTCGGCCCTCTCGATCTCCGAGATGGGGGCGGCGACGAGCAAACCCCACAAAATAATCGGCATGCACTTCTTCAACCCGGCCAGCGTGATGAAGCTGGTCGAGGTGATCCCCGGTCTCGATACCGGCCAAGAGACGGTTGACGACGTGGTGATGTTCGCCGAGAGCCTGCGAAAGCTCCCGGTGGTCGTTCAGGAATGCCCGGGCTTTCTGGTCAACCGCCTCCTGATGCCCTACCTCAACGAGGCGACCAAGGCGCTGGAGGAAGGGGCGGCGACGGCGACGGAGATCGACCAGGCCATCGTCAAATGGGGCATGCCCATGGGCCCCTTCACGCTGATGGACATGCTGGGCATCGACGTCTGTGGCGACGTGGGCGAGTATCTGTACTCCGAATATGGCGAGCGGATGAGCCCGGCCCCGCTGTTCCTCAAGCTGATCGACGCGGGACGGCTCGGCGAGAAGTCTGGCGCAGGCTTCTTCGATCACCCCGGTGGCGAGTCGGACGCAGTCCACGGGATGATTGAGGAGATTCAGGAGTCGGGCGCCGTGCCCACCGGCACCCCCTTCACCGTCGAGCGCCTGATGTACCCGCTGATCAACGAGGCCGCGCTGTGCGTCCAGGAGAACGTCGCCAGCATCACCGACATCGATATGTCGATGGTCGCCGGCACAGGGATGACGTATGGCGGGGAGCGCGTCGGCCCGCTGGTCGTCGCCGACAAGATCGGCCTGGACGCCGTCGTGGATACGTTGGAGGAACTGGCAGAAGAACTGGGCCCCCGTTTCCGTCCCGCCCGCCCGCTGAGGCTGCGCGTTCGCGCCGGGCACCTGGGGGAGAAGGCTGGCAAGGGCTTCCACGAGTATACGTAGGCTGGAGGCTAAAGCCGGTAGGTTGGGAAGTTGGTAGATTGGGCAGTTGGTAGATTGGTAGATTGGTAGGTTGGTAGATTGGTAGACTAGGAGGGGAGTGGTGGCGCGAGGAGGGCGCGGGTTTGAGGATCTGGAATGCTATCAACTGGCGCTGCAGGTTCTGCGAGAGGCGTATCGTGTTGGTAAACGGTTGCCACCGGAGGAGCGATACAATCTCGCTGACCAGATGCGCAGGGCAGCCACCAGCGTCGTCCTCAACATCGCCGAAGGCTACGGGCGCTATCACTACTTGGACAGTCTGCACTTCTACTACATCGCCCGAGGTTCCCTTGACGAAACCTTAAGCGGTTTTATCGCTTGCGACGAGGTGAGACATACCTCCGGGGAATTGTCGCGTCAGCGCGAGCTTTGTCATAGTGCCCTGCGATCGCTCAATGGTTATATCCGTTACGTTCGCAAGCAACAGCAGGGCCGTAAAGAATACGGTGACCGGCGCACTCGCGACCACATCCCACCCTACACTGCCACCCCCGCGGAGGACTAGCCAACCAACCTACCGGCCTACCAATATACCACTCTACCAATCTACCAATACACCAATTTACCAACATACCAACATACCAACATACGGACACAAGGAGCTGAAAATGGCAGATTGGCAATACATCCGAACCGAGGTCGCGGATCAGATCGCGGTGCTGACGGTCGACCATCCGCCGGTTAATTCCTTTAACAAGCAGGTGGTGACTGAACTGGACGAGGCGATCGACGAGCTGCTGGCGAGCGACGAGGTCAAGGCCATCGTCATCACCGGTGGCGGGACCAACGCGTTCATCGCTGGGGCAGACATCCCCGAGATCAAGGCATTGCTGGATCAGCCCGAGGATGGATACGCCGCGGCCCGTGAATTCATTGAGCGAGGTCAGGGAGTCAACCTCAAGATCGAGAAGGCAACCAAGCCCATCATCGCCGCCATCAATGGCTTCTGCCTGGGCGGCGGGCTGGAGCTGTCGATGGCCTGCCACATGCGCATCTGCTCGGATCGGGCGCGGTTAGGCCAGCCGGAGATCAACCTGGGGATCATCCCCGGCTGGGGCGGTACGCAGCGGCTGGCCCGCCTGGCCGGCAAGGGGAAAGCGATTGAACTGATCCTCACCGGCGATATGATCACCGCACAGGATGCCTACCGGCTGGGCCTGGTCAACAAGGTCGTCCCGGCCGGGGCGGTGCTCAAGGAGGCGCAGGGGCTGGCGCGAAAGATCGTCTCCAAGTCCAAGTTCCCCATCGCCGCCGCGCTGCGGGCCGTCACCGAGGGCCTGGCCGTACCCATCGAGGAGGGGCTGCAGGTCGAAGCAGACCAGTTTGTCGGCCTGGCCGACACCCAGGACATCCGCGAGGGGATCGACGCCTTCCTCGAGAAGCGACAGCCGCAGTTCAAGGACAAGTAACGAGTTTGTGTACCCGGTTTGACAGGACCGCGTTCTGATGCCGTAGCCTGAATAGCAGGATCGCCGGGCGTAGGAGCCCGGCCTGCTGAAATGGAGCATCCATCGCAGCCGACAACGGACACGACACCGCCGTCACATCGTCCCACACGACAGCCAACAACACGGACCACATCGCCGCCGCATCGTCGCCCGTCGTAGCCAGCAACGCAAGCACCATCGCCGGAATCAGAACCGTTCTGTACGTGCTCCAGCCCCGCGCCGTCGTTGTATCGTCGTGCCATCGCGGGGCTGGAGCACCCTGGAGAATAAGTAGGGGCAGCCAATCTACCCCGTGGACTGGGGCAGGAGGAATGGCTATGGAGTTTACCTTCAGCGAAGAACAGCAGATGTTCCGCGCCATGTTCCGGGACTTCTGCGCCAAGGAGGTCGCGCCCAAGGCCGAGGAGATCGATCACGAGGAGAAGCCGCCGCTGGACATACTCCGCAAAGCGGCCAACCAAGGCTTCCTGGGCGCGACGCTGCCGGAGGAGTACTTCGGCGCGGAGTTGGATTATCTGAGTTACGTCATGCTCATCGAGACACTGGCCGGTGAATGTATGTCCACCGCCGCGACGCTGGCGACGCACGTGAGCCTGGTGGCCATGAGCATCCTGGAGCACGGCAGCGACGCCCAGAGGGAGGAGTGGCTCCCGCTGATGGCGGCCGGTGAGATGATGGGCGCGTTCGCGCTGACCGAGCCGGACGCCGGAAGCAACGCTGCGGCCCTTCAGACCCACGCCACGCCCGACGGCGACGACGTGATCCTGGACGGGGTCAAGACCTGGGTCGCCAACGGGGAGATCGCGGGACTCTTCCTGGTCTTTGCCCAGGGGGCGGAAGGGATTGAGGCCTTCGTGGTCCCCAGGGATGCGCCAGGGCTGGCGGTGGGCTACCGCGAGCCGACGTTGGGGCTGCGGGGTGCGACATTCAACACGCTCTACCTGGAAGGATGCCGCGTGCCCGTAGCCAACCGACTGGGTGCGCCAGGAGAAGGATGGGCGGTGGCACAGGGGGCACAGGATCGGATGGCTGTCGCGCTGGCGGCCGCCGGGCTGGGCGTCTCGGAGGCGGCGGTGGAAGTAGGCGCCCAATTTGCCAGCGAGCGGGTCCAGTTTGGCGTCTCCATCGCCAAGAAGCAAGCCATTCAGTCTTACGTCGCCGGGGCGTTCACCGAGGCGGAAGCACTGCGTTACCTGGTCTATCACGCCGCCTGGCTGGTCGATCAAGGGGAGGACCTTTCCGTCGACGCAGCGGTGGTCAAGACCTTCGGTGCACAGACCGCCCACAACGTCACCAACCGAATGCTCCAGGTGCTGGGCGGATATGGCTACATGGAGGACTACCCAATGGCCCGCAAGTACCGCGACGCCCGCGCGCTCGGCATCATCGGCGGGCCGACGGAACTGCACGAGGTCCGAATCGCTCAGCGGATCTTCGCCGAGCAGGACCTAGAGATCGCGCCTTAGGAGGTGGGAGATGGACTTCACGTTTTCTCCAGAACACGTCGCCCTGCGCCGGATGATCCGTGAGTTCGCCGAGAACGAGGTAGCCCCTATCGCGGCGGAGATTGATCGCGAGGGACGGGTTCCCTTCGAGACGCTGAAAATGATGGGGGAGATGGGCCTGCTAGGCGTCTGTTTCCCGCAGGAGTACGGCGGCATGGACGCTGGCGAGACCGGCTACTGCATCTTGATGGAGGAGTTGGGCCGGGTCTGCACCTCGACGGCGACGAACGTTGGCGCTCACATTGGCATCGGCGCGATGTCGATCTACCTGGACGGCACCGAGGAGCAGAAGCAGAAGTACCTGACACCGTTGGCTCGTGGGGAGAAAATAGCCGCCTTCGTGCTGACCGAGGCCGACGCCGGTTCCGACGCGGCAGCGATTCGCACTCGCGCTGTGCGGGAAGGCGATTCCTGGATCCTGGACGGCACCAAGACCTTCAACACCAACGGCAGCTTCGCCGAAATCGTGACCGTTCTGGCCGTCACCGACCCGACGCTCGGGGCTCGCGGGGGCATCACGGCCTTCATCGTCGAATCCGACACGCCCGGTTTCGAGGTAGGCACCCACGAGAACAAGATGGGCATCCGGGGCAGTTCAACCGCCGAATTGATCTTCGATGGGATGCGGGTGCCCCACGAAAACGTGTTGGGCAAGGTGGGAGAGGGATTCGTCAGCTTCATGAAGACGCTGGACATGGGCCGGCTGACGCTGGGCGCGGCCTGCCTGGGGGGCGCGCAGGCGGCACTGGACTGGTCGATCGAGTGGGCCAAGACCCGCAAGCAGTTCGGCGTTGAGCTGGCCCACAAGCAGTCGGTCCAGTGGATGATCGCAGATATGGCTACGGAGGTCGAGGCGCTGCGCAGCCTGGTCTATCGCGTGGCCTGGATGGTGGATACCGACCAACCGTTCACCCAACTGGCGGCGATGTGCAAGATGTACGGCTCCGAAGTGGCCTCGCGGGCCATTGACACGGCGTTGCAGATCCACGGTGGGCTGGGCTACACACGGGACTTTCCGATTGAGCGGGCGTTCCGCGATGCGCGCATCGCCGAGATCTTCGAGGGAACCAACGAGATCCAGCGCATCGTCATCGCCAGCAACATCTTCCGCCAGCACGGCGTGCGGATCAGGCCATAGCGGGGCAACCGGAGGGGTACTATGCGAATACTCGTGATTATGGGAAGGGTTCTCGACCCCGGCGGCATCGCGGTCAATCGACGGCGGGGCCGCATCTTTGTCAACCGAGAGGAATACGTCATGCAGCCGGCCGACCGCTGCGCGCTGGAGGCAGCGCTGCGCATCAAGGATGGCCTCCAGCCACGTGGCGCCGAGGTTGTGGCGCTGCCCCGGAGTGTACTGCCCGACGACGACGTGCTCCGCCTGGCCGTGGCGACCGGCGCCGACCGTGCGATCCACCTGACCAGCGAGGGAACGGTGGAGGCAGATGACGCAGGCATAGCCCAGGTATTGGCGGCAGCGGCGGAGCGACTGGGCGGCGCGGACCTGGTCCTGACCGGCGCGACAACGCTGGACACCGGCCAGGCCCAACTCGGCCCCCGGCTGGCCGAGGCCCTGGGCTGGCCGCAGATCCTGAGCGCGTTGCACGTCGAGGCAAGCGATGGCCACGTGGCGGTGATCCTCAAGCAAGGGAAGCAATACGTGACCGTGGAGGCGGACCTGCCGGCGGTCGTCACGGTCCTGCCAGACGCGCTCAAGCCGCGCTATCCCGATGGCGTGCGCTTGATCAACGTCTACAAGCGCATAGGGGAGTTGGCGGCGGCGGTGGAACAGTGGGACGTGGCTGACCTGGTGGACGTGGAGGCCCTCACGCCGCTCCTGGAGAAGAGAGGGCAGGACTTCCCACCGGAGCGAGAGCGCGGGGTACGCGTCACTGGCGCGCCCCGGGAAATGGCCCAGGCGCTGGCCGATGCGCTCCGGCAATGGGCGCCAAGCTGAGGAGGGTGTCATGGATGCATCATATCTCGATCTGCTGATGGCGCAACAGGAGGAGCCCGCCGAGGCGGAAGGCATGGAAGCCGAGGGAGGCGGCGGTATCTGGGTCGTGGCCGACGTCGCGAACGGCGCGGTGACACCGGTGGCGCTGCAGGCGCTGGGCGCGGCCCGCACACTGGCCGATTCGCTCGGCGCCTACGTCTACGGCGTCCTGCTGGGCGAGGATACGACAGATCTGGCCCAGACGCTGTACCAGGCAGGGGCCGACGGCGTGCGCGTGGCCGACGATCCCTCGCTGGCCCAGTTCGCTTTGGAGCCCTACCTGAGCGTGCTCTGGGACCTGATTGAAGCACAGCAGCCGGAGGTCGTCATGTTCGGGGCCACGGCCCAGGGGCAGGCGCTGGCGCCCCGGCTGGCGCAGCGCACGGGCGGCGGGTTGATCGAGCACGTGGTGACAGCGACGTTGGACGAGGCCACCCGCACAGTGCAAGGAGGCTTCCCCATCTACAACGGGGAATACTTCCAGATCGCTGCGTGCCCCCAGGCCCGACCGCAGTTCCTCACCATACAGCCGGGCGCATTCCCCACGCCCTTCCTCGACCCCTACCGCAAGGGAGAGCCCACGATGATCGACGTCGAGCCGGTTGAGCCAGCCGTGCGGATGCTGGGTCCAGCCAGGGACTTCGATCCGCCCCCGGCGCCGCTGGCCCAGGCCCGGGTGATCGTGGCCGCCGGCCGGCAGGCGGGCGACTTCGAGCTGGTCAAGCAGTTGGCAGCCGCATTGGGCGGCCAGGTGGCTGGCGACCGCGGGGCGCGGGATGCCGGCTGGATCGAGCCCGAGCAGATCGTCGACGTGCGCGGGGTGAAGGTCGCGCCGGACGTCTACGTGGCGGTGGGGATCAGAGGCAACACGTTCCACGGCGCGGCCATTGAGGAAGCGAAGTTCATCGTTGCCATCCATCCGGACCCCGATGCGCCCATCTTCGAGGTGGCGGATCTGTGCCTGGAGGCAAATCCGCAGGAGGTCTTGCCCCTGTTGCTGGAGGCGTTGGGATAGACGCCCTGGACGTCGATTCTGCATAGGCCCTGGGGGACCGTCAAGCCCTCAGGGCCTTTTCGTTCCGGCTTGGTAGGGCGCGCTTCCGTACGCGCCGTGTCAGCGCCACTCAGGCTCCCCATGATATGTCATTCCGAGCGAGCGGAGCGAGTCGAGGAATCTCCACCTGCAACGGAACGGGCGTTGTAACTGCCCAGCTTGCTCCCGCCGGACCACACTCCGGCGTCTTCTGGCTGACCCGCTGGCGCCACATCACAGTTCAAACGCTTACGGCGCGGACTGTGGT
>Ga0180433_10008710_pt1 | contig 12562 bp, 15 predicted proteins | sample SS_ome_8_FD_132980 | JGI IMG/M metagenome (GOLD analysis project Ga0180433, IMG submission 132980) | Hypersaline lake sediment archaeal communities from the Salton Sea, California, USA - SS_1_D_1 metaG | ecosystem: Environmental > Aquatic > Non-marine Saline and Alkaline > Hypersaline >... | reverse complement strand
CCCCTTGGGGCTACTGCATCAAATACTGTATTGAGATTGACTTGACCACCGGGGTCGAGGTGGGTTGACCCCAACGCCCCCACTACCGCGCCCCCCTCATTGGTGGGGCGTTTTCTTTTTTGGATATCGAAACGGTAAATGGTTATGGCTGACGGTTTCAACCCCACCGAGTGGATCACGACCAAAGAGGCGGCGGAATTGACAGGGTACAATCAAGAGTATATCCGTCAAATGATACGAGACGGTAGAATTGTGGCGGAGAAGAAGGGGCGTGATTGGTGGGTAGATCGTGCTAGCATCGAAGACTATGCAGAAGAAATGAAACAGCTAGGCATAGCCAAACACAATCCCTGGAAGGCAGGAGCACGACAAAAGACGCAAGAAGAATAGTCAAAGGGCTGAGTGGGGCCTTGACAGGCCCTTTTCTTTATGGTATACTTACTAGTGTGTAGACTAGTAACATACCTCTTTTTTTATGGTAAGTTACTAGTGTATGAGCTAGTAACAAGATGATCCCAAGATGAAATGGTAGGAACCTCCACTTATTCAGGAGGCTAGAATGAGCGAACTGTTAGAAGGATGGTTGACGACCAGAGACGCAGCAGGGTTGACGGGCTATCACGTCAAGTATCTACGCTACCTCGTGCGGAAAGGGCGCATCGAAGCCCACAAGGTAGGTCGTGACTGGCTGATCAACCGTGAGAGCCTGCTGGCGTACAAACATCAAATGGACGCTCTCGGCCCAGAGAAACACAACCCCTGGCGGGAGGACCTGACCGACCAGGAACGGGGCCGACGGGGAGACTGACGAAAGCGCGCCCAGGTCACACCCTGGGCGCAGGGCAGGCGAGTCTGACACTTTCCTGCCCAGGTGCATCATAACATAACGAAAGGAGTCTGACAAATGGCGCGTTCTGACGATCTGAATGTACTACTGGAGAAGTTGGTCGCGGCCTTCATCGAGCAATGCGACGATGGGGGTCCCAAAGTGACGTTGGCCGACTGTGTACAGGGGTATCTCGATGACTGTTACGCCCTCACGGAGCGCACGCGGGGACTGTACACCTATCATCTGGAGCGCCTCGTGGCCGACGTGGGTGGCGACCGGCTCATGAGCGAGGTATCAACCGAAGTGGTGCGGTCGTATATGGCGGATATGCGACGCAAGGACGGCGGGAAGTACAGCAAGTCGTATATGAACCAGGTGTATCGTACTTTGAACACGTTTTTCGTCTGGTGTTTGCAGGAGGGAGCGGTGAGAAAGAATCCGCTGGAGCAAATACGGCGTCCCAAAGTGCCCAAGAGAAAAAGCCCCAGGTTGTCATTGGAGGAAGTGGCGCATTTACTGAAAACAGTACGAGAACGAACTGACAATCCAGTGCGTAACCTGGCGATGATTTTACTGATGGTAGATAGCGGCTTGCGACGTGGGGAAGTGGTAGGGCTGGAGGTAGCCGACGTGGATCTGGAATCTGGCATAGTGCGGGCCTTTGGAAAAGATATGGAAGATCGCTACGTCCCCATAGGAAAACAGACCTGTGAGGCGCTGAGGGCTTATCTGACAAGGCGACCGGATACAGGGGAAAAGGCATTGTTTGTCACGACGGAGGGGACGGCGTTGACGAGTGATGGATTAGGAACACTGATACATCGTCTCAAGGAAAGGTCAGGCATTCAAGTTTACTGTCACCTTCTCCGCCACACGTTTGCCAATCATTTCATCAAGAACGGCGGCAATCTTCGCAAGTTACAGGAAATCCTGGGCCATGCCAGTGTGGAGACAACGGCGAAAATCTATCTCAGTCCTGAGTTGCCAGAATTACAGGACGAACACGAGCACTATTCTCCATTGCATTGACCGGGATGGCATAGGCCGTGAGAGTGCCCCCCAAATGGAAGGAAAAAAGTCCCTTGGCACGCACATTAACAAGAAAGAGGGGGCATTCTCACAACCTATGCCCACTATGGGAGGTGATTATGGTCAAGATATTGGCTATTGACGTTGGATATGGTTATACAAAGGCGCTGGCCCAGGGAGTACGCCCCTTCCTGGCGGCGTCTCTGGTTGGCCCTGCCGAGGCGATCCGCTACGAGAGTGATGTGATACCAACGAATGGCGACGGGATAGCCGTCAAGGTCGGCGGCCGCTGGTACTTTGTCGGCGAGCAAGCCGAACTTCAGAGTGCAAGCGCGGCCCAGACCCTGGACGTGACCCGAACCGGGAGCACGGAACAAAAGGCGCTATTTTACGCGGCGGCGAGCGAGCTTGTCAGGACGACCGAGACCGAGGTGGTCGTCATCTCTGGTCTGCCGGTGAGCGACTTTGATGAACAGAACAAGGCGGCGCTGGCGGCTATGCTGGAGGGCAAGCACGTGGTCGAGCGGAGGGGCAAACACCGGCGGGCGTTCACAGTGACCGGCACGTACACGATTCCCCAGGCGATGGGAAGCCTCTTTGCCCTGGTGCTCGACCGGCGCGGTAAGCTGGTGGACGGCGACCTGGCCGGTGGGCGGGTGGGCATCGTGGACATTGGCACGCATACCACCAACTACATCCTGGTAGATCGGTTGCGCTACGTCGAGCCCGGGAGCGATAGCATCACGACCGGGATGGGCGAGGCCCTGGGCAAGATCGCCAAAGACCTGAAACGAGAGCACGGGCTTGACTGGGGGCTGCAACTGGGAAAGGTTGACCGGGCAGTGAGAGCGCGGGAGGTCGAGGTCTATGGCGATCCGGTGAACATTGCGGGCCTGGTGACGCCCCACCTGGAGGCGATGGCCGACACGATTGTATCAAAAGCCCGGACGCTATGGGGCGGCGGTGTGGAACTCAAGGCGGTGGTGTTGACCGGCGGCGGCGCGCGGGAACTGGCTCCCCACGTGAGGAAGGCATACCCGCACTTGCGGCAATTCGGCGGCGATCCGCAATTTGCCAACGTGACGGGATACTTGCGGGCCGGGCGGCGGCGCTTTGGTGCTGTGTGACGTTTGTACTACACTTTGTCACACGAATGTATCACAGGGGGATAGACGCTGTGATAATGCACGTGAGGTTGAGAGAAGGCCGAGACGACGACTTGATCACCTGGTATGAAGCCCAAGAGGATAAGAGCGACGCGGTGAGGTCGGCGATCCGGGCGCATATCAGGTTGCACAACGGCGACACCCAGGAGGCCATAGTCAAGGCAGTGGTGGCCGGTGAACTGGCGCGACTGCCCGACGTGGTGGCCCAGGCGGTCCGGGAGTCCCTGTCTGGCTACCGGCTGGCCGACGTGGGCGACCACTATCAGGAACCGGAAGGCGAAGACCCAGAACTGGCGGCCCGCCTCGATGAGCAACTAACGGACTTTTTTGGAGAGTGAGCGATGACGAGACCAGGTGAACTATCAGACATCCTCGACATTTGCGCCGAGGTCGGCGGCAACCTGGACCTACTTGATCGGCTGGAGCTTACCATCGAGCGGTTAGCGGAATGTGATCCGCCCAAAGCCTGGGCCGGTTGGCTGTGCTACATCCTGGAGAGCTTGCAGGAGAAAACGGACGAGCACGAGTACACGCACTTTTTACGCTGCTTGCGCGCCGACATCACGACGCGGTTAGAGGCGGGCCGGTGGTAAATGGGGGAAGTATGAACGTGACACTACTCGTGATCCTGTTGGGCGCTTTCGTCGTGGCGCTGGCGTGGTTTCTGCTGAAATTCGGCAAAGTCCTGGCGCGTTGGGCGCTGATATTGGGCGTGCTGGCTGCGGTCATCATCCTGGGCCTGGCCCTGTTGGAGAACGCCAGGGCGACCCGTCGAGCGGTGACGGCGGCGACGGTAGCCAGCGCCGGGGCTGCGGGCGTGTCTGGCCTGGCGCTGATCCTGGGCGGGATGCTGTTGGCTGCGGTGGGCGTGATCGGCTACCTGGCGCTGAGATTGCGAGCGGCTGAGGGGTGGACCCTGCTCCCCAGGAGAAAGCGGCGACGGGAGCGATTGCCAGAGACCGAGCCGGTGGTGTACGTCGTCGAGGAAGAGGATAGCGTGGACATCGGCGACCTGAACCTGGCAGAATGGGGGTGGTGAGATGGGCAGGGTGATGGTGTTGGCCCTCGCCGGTCTGCTGCTGATCGGCTGCGCCGAGGGGGGGCGCGTCACGCCGGACGCGATGCAACTCACGCAGATCGCGGAACAACTCCCCGAAGGTCCGACGAAAGAAGCCGTGCAAGCGACGGCGGTAGCGCGTTACGTGGCCGCCGAGGATGCGCGCCTGAAGGCAGAGGCGGCGCGCTTGGCTGAGCAAAACGCGGCCAGCGAGCGCCAGGCCGCCGAAGCCGAGCGTGAGCGACAGGTGATCGCGATGACGGCGGAAGCGCAAGCCGTGATCGACGCCAGAGAGTCGGAGGCGCTGGCGACGCGCCAGGCGGTGAACACACAGGCAACGGCGCAAGCGGTGGCTATCGAGGCGACGCGCCAGGCGATCAACCTGGAGGCGGAAGCGACGGCGCGGGCCGTGAGCGTGTCGGCGACGGCGACGGCGCAAGCCAGAGATGAACGGGCGACAGCGACGGCGCAGACGAGAGACGCCGAAGCGACGGCGACGGCGAGCGCGGCGACGGCGACGATGACCTGGGCGATGGAGGCCGTGCAACTCACGGCGCAATCGGGCGCGGCGATAGCGGCCCAAGCGACGGCGCGGGCCGTGCAACGCGAGGTCGAGATCGACGAAGCGACGCAGACCTTGACCACGTTTGCAGGCTGGATGCTTTTGCTCTTGGGCATCGTGGCGCTGGTTGGCGTGGTCTGGTATCTCTTGCCCGTCGTCAAGGCGCGGTTGCAGGTGATCCGGCGCAGACAGGGCGAGGTCGAGCCGCTGGTCGTCTCGTTGGAGCGCATCATCATGCCCTCGCGGTTATTCTCCCCTCTCCTCAACGTAGAGCACGAAAGCGCGCCAATGCTGGCCCCGGTGAACTATCAGGACCGGGCATCGGCGCGGGCGCAACTCGTGGACGTGGTAGGCGCGGCTCGCGGCGACGGGCGACGGGTGATCCGCCGATCCGAGCCACCACCGGGCGGCCAGGGCGACCAGTGGAAGGCCCAACAGTCCGCCCCCCAGTGGCCGACGAGAGTACCCCTGACGGGCATCCTGGACGGTCCCCCAAGCGTGCGCGACCTGGCCCTGGGCGTGACGGTGCGAGAGGATGGACGGAGCGAGATCGTCAAGGCGGATATGGGCCTCCTCGTGCACGTGGCCGTAGGCGGCAGCAGCGGATGGGGCAAGTCCGTTTTTCTGCGCGCCCTCGCCTTCCAACTGGCCCAATCGGTCGAGCCGGTTGACGTCGCCCTCGTGGATCTGGAGGGCGCCACCTTCGCGCCCTTTTCCCAATGTGGCCGGTTGCTCTACCCGGTGGCCGACAATGAACAAGACGCGCTGGCGATCTTTCAGGAATTGACCGCAGAGATGGACCGGCGCAAGGCGCTATTCGCCCGGTTCCCAGGAGTGGACAGTCTGAGAACCTACAACGCCAGAGCCGACGAGCCGCTGGCGCCGGTCGTCGCCCTGGTAGACGAGGCGACGGCGCTGCTGGCCGACAAGTCGGTGGAGAACGCGATCAGAACGTTGGTACTGAGGGCGCGCAAGTACGGCCTTTGGTGTGTCTTGGGCGGGCAGGACTGGAAGGCCACGAGCCTCGACACCGCGATCCGAAACCAACTGGCGACGCGGGTACAGTTCCGGGCCATGAGCGCCAGTCAGAGCCGGGTATTGCTCCAACGATCCGGAGCCGAGCGGCTGGACGTGGCCGGTCGAGCACTCGCCATCATTCCAGGCCGCCAGATGGTCGAGCTACAAGCGCCCGTCATCGGCTACCAGGACATCAGGCAGGCTGTAAGCAATGGGGGTCCACGATGCACCATGCCAACGGTTGAATACAACGCCAGTGGAGATGACCAGGCGGCGCGGATCAAGGAACTCTCAGGGCAAGGGTTGAGCAAGAGACAGATCGCCCTCGAGATTTTCGGTTACGCCGGGGGAGCGGCCTACACCGCCGTGACCGAGGCGCTACAGAGTTGTACTACTACTACCCGGACGCCGGTACAGGTGGGTAGTACCGCGTAGGCGGTAGTAGTAGTACCGGAGTGGGGAAACGAGAGACGAGAGAGTATGAACGCTACTACCGCCGCCTCGCTCGTCACACTGATGATCGTGACGCTGTTCGTCTCATTGCACGCCTCGATGTGGGGGGTGTGGTGGCTACTGCGGCGAGACATCAGCGTGTTGCAGGAGAACGTCCAAGAAGTCTTTCGCAAATCAGGATCGCTGTTGCCGGAAGTAGGAGGATTTACCAGCTACGAGGTTTTCCAGGGATTGGCGGCGGCTGCCAGACTGGAGCTTGAAGAGCAAGAATACAAGACAGCGGGACGCCCTCGGAGCTTTTCAAGACGCACAATGAATAATTGGCTAGGCTGGTCTGACACTACCTTTGAGATGTTCTGCAACGATATGGAGAAACAAGGTTATTTAACCAGGCACGGCGAAAAGCGCTCCATCCAGTGGACGCCCGAAGGAAAGTTGCTCTTACGCCAAGTGTTGAGTGGGCGCTTTAGCAGTTTGTACGGTGAGGGAAAGCCTTACACGATTGATGTATGTTGAAAGCCAAAAGTCGGCATTATGGAGAGTTTTGCGCCCATGCAACCCCTATCCCACACGCGAAATGGGGAAACTTGGCTGTTAGCGCCTTGTGTACCAAGATTCTTAGGAATGTCGCTTCAAGCACAGCTTCAAATGATGGACGGTTCCCAAGTTGTGTTGACGATGGAAAAAGCCGCGAGACTTTGACAATCACATAGCCCGCCGACCCAACGGTGCAAACCCGGCACAGAAGCAAGGACAACTGCGGGAAGCGGTGGGATTTTTCAGCAAATGTGGTAGAATAAAAACGCCCCATAGCGTGGGATCGCTTGGGGCGAGGATCAAGACCGGTAGGGGCGGTCTTATTATGCCTAATATACCACACTGGGCCGTCCCTGGCAAGCAAGGAGGGCGGCTTTGTGTTAAATGAGGCTTTTGTAATTTTTCGGGCGTTGATCGCCCTTGTACTCTTTGGTATTGGCATTGCTGTCTTTTGGTGGTCTTTTGACAAAGCAACTGATCTGATCATCGTCTGGATGCGCCCGATCATCGCCTGGATACGTGAGTGGTTTTCCCCAACGCTTGACGAACCGTCGAAGACTGTTAATAAGTGTGTAGGTGATGATGGAGAAGCAATGCCAGAGAACGGTGAGGCAGGCACGGACAGAGATGACACGAGCGGCATCCTGGAGAATGAGGCGGGCGACAACGCCCCTCTTCCTGGATTTCCCACGACCCCAAAGGGACGCGAGAAGTGGAAAAGGTCCTACGGTATTATTCTTGAGAAACGAGAAGAGTACCTCGAATCATACAGGAATTTTGACACGGATGAACCCAAACCATCGGTTGATGATTTGCGTGATGCACTTGCCAACATGCCGGAATGGAAAAAGAGGCCAAGTACCAGCACTGTGCAACGGATTGCTAAGGCTGGTGATGAGGGATATTTAGAGTAAACAAAACGGAATTCCCGGAATTCCCAAATTTACCACTCTCATTTGGTAGAATAGCGCCAGGGTTAAAAAACCCTGGCGCTATTAGTTCATAGGAGGTGTGAAAATGGAACGAACAATTCGCTTTGGCTTACTTCTTAACACTGCTGAGAAACAGGCGCTAACCCGGCTCGCTGAGACTGAGGGAGGGCTATCACAGGGGGCAATGCTACGTAACCTGATCCGTACAGAGGCGCGTAAGCGCGGCCTTCTCCCGCCCGCCGACCAGCAAAAAAAGGCAAAGGCGCGCATAGGCCAGGAGGTGAACCATGACACATAGGAAAAGAAAAGCCGCCAGCGTCTCGGGGGGGGTGCTGGCGGCGCGGGCGAAATTGACCAGGCCCTTTGCACATCCTCATCTTACCCCATTTTGCCTTTCCTGTCAAGGTGTTTTCGCGAAGATTTTGCGGCTGCTGGCCGAGATCGCCAAGCGGCATAGATGCTATGCCCTTTTTTGTTGGTTGAGGAGGAAGTTTCTCTTGAACCAAGCCGCTGTGTACTCCAAGAGAAGACACGAACTGGGAGGTGCGCGATGAAGCCGACACTCAACGACGTTTTGAATCTCACCAGGCGGGGTTGGTGTGTGTTTCCTATTGCGCCAGGCGGTAAACGTCCGTTGTGCAAATGGCGCGATAGGTCGGCCCAGGCCGAAGGCATCGCGCGGCTGGAGTTTACCAAGTATTCACAAGGCGGCGAGCATCCTAACATCGGCGTGGACTGTGGCAAGTCGGGCCTGGTGGTGCTCGACCTGGACCGGCACGACGGCGGCCCCGATGGGCTAGCGGCTTGGGAGGCTCTGAAAGTCGAGCACGGCATAGATGACACCGGCGCGCTGGTGGCCGAGACTGCCAGCGGTGGGCGGCATTTGATATTTACCGACCCGACCGGCGGCGCGATCCGCAATAGCGCGGGGAAACTTGCCCCCGGCGTGGACGTGAGGGGCAATGGCGGGTACATCGTAGCTCCGCCCTCCAGCAACGGGGCGGGCGGCGGCTGGCGCTGGCTGCGCGGCGATGGAGAGCCGGGACCGCTACCGCCAGAGGTGATCCGGCTGCTTTTGGCCGAACCTACGCGGTCAGAGTCTCCAGAAACGCTCAGAGAGCCTCTGAGCGAGCGAAACGGACCGAATAGCGACAAACGCGGCACGGCATACGCCCAAGCGGCCCTGGAGAGCGAGACAGCGACGCTGGCCGGGACTGCGCCAGGTGAACGTAACGACCAAGCGAACCGCTCCGCTTTTGCCCTGGGTCAACTGGTCGGTGCTGGTCTGCTAGATCGAACTGAGGTCGAACGCCGGGTATATGACGCTTGCGTGGGCAATGGTCTGGTAGCCGACGATGGCGAGCGGTCAGTAAGAGCGACACTGGCGAGCGGTTTGAATGCTGGTATCGCCGAGCCGCGCAGAATGCCGCCAAAGCGAGAAGGTGCTGTAATCACCAAGAATTCAGAGTATGCTCAGTTAACATCGAACCAGGAAAGCGATCCCGATGTAACGAAGGATGCGATTCCGACACCGAGCGTTGACGGCTGGCTTTCCCTCGCGGTGGTAAAAGAAGCCCTCAATTTAGGCGAAACAGGCGACGCTGAACTTGTGACCAATCTCTACCGCGACCGCGTTGTCTTCGACCACACCGAAGGATCGTGGTATCTCTGGGATGGGCATAACTGGCAGATCGACCGCAAAGAGAAGATGCCCGACTTGGTGGCTTACAAGATAGCGGCGCAATATCTGAACGCGGCGGCTGAGGCTCAACAAAGCGGCGCTGATAAAGAAGCAATGGCCCTGACCAAGCGAGCAAAATCCCTCAGACAGCGTAACCGAATCAACAACGTGCTGACGCGGGCGCGATCCCAATCCTTTTTGGCTTTGGCTGGTTACGAGTGGGACACCAACCCCTGGAAGTTAGGCGTCAAGAATGGAGTGCTAGATTTGCATACTGGCGAGTTTGCCCCAGGCCGCCCAAATGACTATATCCGCCAGGCGGCCCCTACCGAATGGCATGGCATAGATACCCCATCTCCCCGATGGGAACGGTTTTTGCTCGAAATATTTGCCGGTGATCAGGAACTAGTAAACTTTGTGCAAAGGCTCTTGGGCTACGGCATCACTGGCTTGTCGGTGGAACACGTCCTGCCCGTGCTATGGGGAAAGGGACGAAACGGAAAAGGCACGTTATTGGAGGTCATCGGCGCAGTACTTGGTCCATCACTGGCTATACCCACTGAGTCCAGTGTGCTTATGTCGGCTGGATATTCTAGCGGCAATAGCCCTCAACCGTTCGTCTACGCTCTGCGAGGAACCCGCCTGGTGTGGGCCAGTGAAACCAGTGAAGGTCAACGTCTGAACACGGCTGTAGTCAAAAAGCTAACCGGTGGAGATACAATCTTCACAAGGACCTTGCATAGTAAACCGATCAGGTTCACCCCATCTTACTTGATCCTCATGTTAACAAACAATCGTCCCCACGTGGACGCTTTGGATCAGGCAATTTGGGACCGGCTGCACTTGATCGAGTTTACTCAACGTTTTGTGGACAACCCACAGGGGGAAGGGGAGCACCTCAAGGACAAGTACCTGGTTGGCCGTCTCAAGGCTGAGGCTCCTGGTGTTTTGGCTTGGTTAGTGCGTGGCTGTCTGGCTTGGCAGAGGGAGGAGGGACTTGATCCCCCGGATAGCGTGAAGGCGGCGACGGCGGCTTACCGGGAGGAAGAAGATACTTTGGGTCAGTTCATCACAGAGTGTGTGATCACAAAGAAAGGTGAAAGGGTCAGGGCCCAGTCCCTATATGATGCCTATACCGAATGGTGTGAGAGAAATCATCTCAAGGAATTGACAGGAACAACCTTTGGCAAGAAGGTCAAACGGCATTATTTTGATTCAGGAAGAGATGAAAAAGGCGTGTACTACAAGGATGTTTGTTTAATGTAGGGTTATGTAGGGTTATCTAAAAAGATTAGGCTTACAGTAATAAAGTATTAGAAAAATACGGAAATGTAGTGCATAACCCTACAACCCTACATTTTTTATGTAGAGTGTGTAGGGTATGTAGTGATTGGGGCAATGTTCTCTATAGTATTCAGTGAATTGTAAAACGCCAAATACCCTACATAACCCTACATTTTTTAGAGAGAAAAGATGAGGCAATCACCCCCACTACAAATCGTTGAGATAGACGGCAACCGTTACGCCGATTTGAGGATGGCTCAGGCGGCGGCGCTGGGCGACGTGGCCCAAGCGGTGGCTCAAGTGGTGCGCGTGGGTCTTGCCCAGGAGAAGCTGGTCGTCATTGACGGGAAGGTAGCATTTACCAGTGACCACAAAGACGAGCAGACGTGATTGCCCCTTGCCCCCTGGCTCGTTGGTTTGGGCCTATGTCCGTGATAGCGGCGGGGATACTCAAGACCTGTCAGTGCAACAGCAGGTACAGGCGATTCACAACTATTGTAAGCGTTTCGATTTGGTATTGGTCTACACCTTCATAGATGAAGCGCAGTCGGGTGGATCGGTGGTGGGACGTGATGCTTTCGATGACCTGATCCATTTAGCCCACCAGGACCCGCCCCCTGTGGATGGAATCGTCGTCTGGTCGTTTAGCCGCTTTGCCCGCAATCTTCTCGATGCGCAGTTTCACAAAGCCGACTTGCGACGCCGGGGATACGAGCTTGTCAGTTTGACCGAGGATCTGCCCGATGGTGATTATGCTCCTATCATCGAGGCGCTGATTGACTGGAAAAATGAGCGGTTCCTGAAAGACCTAAGCCGGGACGTTCAGCGCGGGTTGCGAGCCCTGGCGCGCAAGGGTTACGCCCCTGGCGGGCGTCCGCCAGTCGGCTACAAAGCCGAGAAGTCGATCATTGGAAAGCGACGGGATGGCAGTTCCCATGTGGCGAGCCGATGGGTCCTAGATCCAGCAAAAGCCGATCTGGTGCGCAAGGCGTGGTGGATGCGAGCCGATGGCGCTACTTACGGCGAGATAGACGAGGCGACGCATCTGTACCGGTCAAAAGGCAGTTATGCCTCGATGTTCAACAACGAAACCTACCGGGGCGTGCTCAAGTGCGGTGATCTGCGAATAGAGGGCGGAGTCGAGGCTCTTGTAGACCAGGAAACCTGGGAAGTGGTGCAGAAGCGGCGAAGATCTTACAAGCGACAGTTGCGGAATACCCTAGATCACCCCAAGCGTAAGAGAAGCCCTCACTTGCTTTCAGGTCTGCTAGTGTGCGGACTTTGCGGGGCGGCGATGAGCGGCGGCACAGACAATGTTAAGCGTGGTTGTCCCTGGACCTATTATCTCTGTGGTCGTAAGAAACGTGAAGGATGGAATACTTGCTCTCTCGGCAAGATCAACGGGCGGGCGCTGGACAAAGTGGTACTGGATGCGGTAATCGAGCGGGTATTGACACCGGATTATGTACTAGAATTGGTGAAAGAAAGCAATGCCCACTTGCTCTTGGACAACAGCGATATTGAATGCGAGATCAAGGCGGTGAAGCGCCAGTTAACTGACACTGAAAAGGCAATTGAGACCCTGCTAGACTTGGCTGAGAGGTACGGGGTCCAGGCTGCGGGTGATCGGTTGGTAGAGCGTGAGCAGCAACGTGATAAACTGGTCGGGCAATTGCGGAAGCTGAACCGCCAGCGTGATGTACACAAGCTACAAGTGGGCCCAAAAGAACTCAGGACAATCTTGGCCGGAATGTGCAGGACGCTGGAGGGTGAAGATGTACAAGCCAAGCGGGTGTTGTTGAAGCAATTCGTGGAACGAGTAGAAGTGAGTGAGGATAGTGCCAAGATCGTTTACACTTGCCCTCTACCGGATACGGTGTATAATGTTGCAGCCCCTTGGGGCTACTGCATCAAATACTGTATTGAGATTGACTTGACCACCGGGGTCGAGGTGGGTTGACCCCAACGCCCCCACTACCGCGCCCCCCTCATTGGTGGGGCGTTTTCTTTTTTGG
>Ga0180433_10008709_pt1 | contig 12562 bp, 9 predicted proteins | sample SS_ome_8_FD_132980 | JGI IMG/M metagenome (GOLD analysis project Ga0180433, IMG submission 132980) | Hypersaline lake sediment archaeal communities from the Salton Sea, California, USA - SS_1_D_1 metaG | ecosystem: Environmental > Aquatic > Non-marine Saline and Alkaline > Hypersaline > Sediment... | reverse complement strand
TTGTAACCACTGGATATGATTGACGGTGTAAGTCAGAACAAATTCACCCTGGGCCCGGAGGCAGGGGGACGCACCCTTTCTTTGGTTCGGACAGGTCCCGCCTTTAAGACGATCACCCACCCAAGATTTGTTGCATTGTACCGCGAAAGCGAGCCCGTTCCCAGTCCCGATTCATGGGGACCGCAGGGATCTTTCATAGGAGCAGTAGCCGCCTGAAGGCCGCGGAAAGACACCGCATCAAAAAGTAGGAATTTCCTACCCCCGAATGGGGACGATCCCCCATTGACTGGCCCTTGCCACCACGGTAGCGAAAATCGGAGAGGCCGGGGGACTTTCTTCCTCCAGGACCCCACAAGACGCCAGGATGCATTTCTTGCATGAACCAACGGCACTGAGCAACGCCTCCCGGCAAGCCTCCGGCCTCACATCTTCCAAAACAGGCCAGGGGAAACACTAAATGGTTGTTCGAATCCTTGTCCGAGATTTGACAAGACTTGTGATTTCAAGTAGATATGTATAAGAAACCCATTGCCGGGTCGGGTGTGAGCTCTCACTTTCCCCATGAACACTGTAGAAAAAGGATCAAACTGTGGCAGACAAGAAGGCGCTTAATGTGGCAATTGTGGGCGGTGGTCCCGGGTGCAAGGCCATTATGGACATCATATTCGCCGAAAAGCTCAGCCAGCTTCGGATGAGGCTCATTGGCGTAGCCTCTACGAATCCGGAAGTTGTTGGTTACCAATACGCCCAGGAAAAAGGCATTTTCACCACAAAAGACTACCGCGATTTTTATAGGCTCAAAGAGCTCAATATGATCATTGAGCTTACGGGTCGTGACGACGTCGCCAATGAGATCGGCCGAACCAAACCAGGCCACGTTCGATTGATGGATCATGTGGCTGCTCGTCTTTTCTGGGACGTCTTTCAGGTTGAAGAAAGAAGGATTGCCGAGCGCACGCAGGCGGAGGAGGCACTGCGGCAATCAGAAGAAAAATACAGTACCTTGGTTGAAAGCTCCTTGACAGGCATCTACATCGACCAAGACGAAAAAATCGTATTTGCCAATGAGAGGTTTGCCGCGATTTACAGGTACAGAAGAGATGAGTTGATAGGCATGGATCCGCGGCAACTGGTCCACCCCGAAGACAGAGCCTTAACCAATGATATCAGGAAAATGAGGCTGAGAGGAAATGGCGCCCCCTCGGAATATGAAGCCAGGGGACTAACAAAAGACGCTGAAACCATATGGGTCGCCAGGAGAAACACCCGAATAGAATACAAGGGCAAGCCTGCCATACTGGGCAATGTCGTTGACGTCACCGAACGGAAGTATGCTGAGGAGCAACTGAGGGACAGCCAGGAAAGATATTATGCGGTTCTGGAAGCGAGTCCAGATCCTATTGTTGTCTATGATATGGAGGGTCAGGGCGTCTATATCAACCCGGCATTCACCAGGGTCTTCGGTTGGCATTCGGAGGAGCTCTTAGGCAAGAAAATAGACTATGTCCCGGATGAGAACTGGCCGGAGACACGAATGATGATTGACAAGGTGTTGGCGGGCGGGGGGTTCCTTGGCATTGAAACCCGCCGGTATAATAAAGAAGGAAAACTCCTTGACGTCGATATAAGCGCCGCCACCTATCTGAATCGTCAGGGGACTCCCGAAGGGAGTATTCACATTTTGCGAGACATTACGGACCGCAAGCGGGCCGAGGAGGCGCTACAAAAGGCCCATGATGAACTGGAGAAGCGTGTTGAAGAGCGCACGGCAAAGCTGGCCAAGATAACCGAGCAGTTGAAGGTGGAGCTCACTGAGCGCAAGCGGGCCGAGGAGGCGCTGCGTCTTGCCCACAGGGAGCTTGCCATAGAGGCCGACGAACTCCAAGCAGCCAATGAAGAGCTGTCTCAGTATGCTTACGTCGTATCTCATGACCTCAAGGCGCCCCTGCGAGCGGTGCGCAACTACAGCGACTTTTTGCGTGAAGACCTCGAAGCGATTCTCGATGGAGACCAGAAAGCATATCTTGATGGTCTCAACCGCGCGGTCAACCAGGGTGAAGCATTGATTGAGGATCTGTTGGCATTCGCACGTGTGGGCCGATGGATCGGGCCGATGGAGAGGCTGGACATGGGGGCGTTTCTGAAGGCACTGATCATCTCCCTTGATTTGGACAAGGATGTCGAGGTGGTGACAGGGAAAGACTGGCCCACCATTGAGGCTGAGCCGACGCTTATGAAACAGATTTTTCAGAATCTCATCAACAACGCCATTAAGTTCAACGATTCCGATCACAAGCGCGTCGAAATCGGTTGGCGACCGGCGGAGGATGGGCAGTGTGAGCTATTCGTGCGGGATAACGGCATTGGGATTGACCCTCGCCACCATGAGCGGATATTCCGCGTGTTCCAGCGGCTGCACACCAGCGAGGAGTATCAGGGTACAGGTGTGGGCCTTGCCATTGTCAAGAAAGCGTCAAGTAAATTGCACGGCTCGGTTCGTCTAGAATCTCAGGCTGGCGAGGGAAGCACGTTTTTTGTTTCCCTTCCCAAAACACAAGAGGAAAAGGAAAGATGAAGAAAGGCTCTTTTGCAGTACTTTTAGCTGAGGACAATGAGCATGATATTATTGCCACCAAACGGGCGTGGAAGAAACACCACATTGCCAACCCCCTGTACATTGTCAAGGACGGGGAAGAGTGTCTAGACTTTCTCCACCAGAGAGGCAGGTACGGCGAAGTGGAGACAACCCCCCGTCCCGGCATTCTTCTCCTCGACATCAACATGCCCAAGATGGACGGTCTTGCGGTTCTGAAGCACATTAGAGAGGACCGGAAGTTGCGCCATTTGCCTGTTGTGATCCTCACCTCATCAAAGGACGAAGAGGATCGACTCAAAAGCTATAATCTGGGTGTCAACGCCTATATCGTGAAGCCGGTGGGGTTCGACAACTTTTCTGAGGCGGTGAGGACGATTAACCTTTTTTGGGAATTAGTCGACCTTCCGGGCTAAGATCATGGAGCCAATGAAAGCATCATCCCTTCGCATCCTCCTGGTTGAGGACGACGAGCACGACCGAGCGGCCTTCTGGCGTGCCTTGAATAAGAGCAAAGTCGCCTGTGAGATAGTAGAGTGCGCGAGGGCCGAGGAAGCCCTGAAACGACTTCGCACCGACCTCTCATCGTTTGATCTGGTGGTTGTCGACCATGCCCTTCCAGGCATGTCGGGGCTGGAGCTGTGCAAGGAACTTCTGGATGAGAATACGCCCTTGCCCTTGGTGATTCTGACTGGAAGGGGGTCGGAAGAGCTCGCCGTTGAAGCCCTCAAGGCCGGGGTTGATGACTACATGATCAAGGACGCCAGTGGCGTCTATTTGGATTTACTGCCGGTGGTACTGCCAGGAGCCGTTCGGAAACATGAAGACCGCCTGGCTCGCGAGCGCGCAGAGAAGGCATTGCGAAAAGCCCACAATGAGCTGGAGCGCCGTGTTGAAGAGCGAACGTCCAAGCTGGCCGAGGCAACGGAGCGACTGAAGCGAGAATTGATCGGCCGCAGGCGGGTGGAGGAATCCCTTCGTCTGAGCGAGGAACGTTTTAGATCGGTGGCACAGACGGCAGGTGACTCCATCATCACGATTGACAGCCGTGGGAAAATCGTTTTCTGGAATCATGCAGCAGAGAACATGTTTGGCTATTCAGCTGATGAAGCCATGGGAAGGCCGCTCACCTTCCTAATGCCAGAAAGATTCAGAAAAGATCATGAAAATGGCTTGAATCGGGCCGTTTCAACAGGACGATCGAGCATCATTGGGACCACGGTTGAAAAGGTTGGGCTTAGAAAAAACCAGAAAGACTTTCCCGTAGAACTTTCGCTGGCAATGTGGAAGACAAAAGAGGGCGTCTTCTTCACGGGCATCGTCCGTGATGTCACGGAGCGAAAGCGGGCTGAAGAGGAAATCAGGCATCTTTCCCAACAACTGATCAGGGCTACAGAAGAAGAAAGAAAGAAGCTCGCTCGGGACCTTCACGACGAATTAGGCCAGGCCGTAACCGCCCTGCACTTTGGCATGGAGGCTGTGCACAATTCCTTACCAGGGGAACTGAAGGCTCAGGCAGCAACGTGTGATGAGTTGATTGGGCAAGTCGAGGAACTGGGAGACAAAATCAGAAACCTCGCATCCGAGCTGCGACCCGACATGCTCGACGACCTTGGGCTCATCCCCACTTTAGAGTGGTATATCAAAGACTTCGGCAAAAGGATAGAAGGATTACAGATCGATTTTCAGACCATTGGCGCCAATAGACGACCTGAGCCGGAAATCGAAATCGTCCTGTATCGATGTCTCCAGGAGGCCCTGAACAACATCGCAAAACATGCCAAAGCCAAACATGTCAGTGTCCTATTGACCTACAGCCATCCCAAGCTCATTTTTACCATAAAGGACGACGGCGTGGGCTTTGAACAGACCGACGGCGTGGGACCGTCGGGGGCAAAGAAGCAGCCCATTGGTCTGCTGGGCATGCGAGAAAGAGTCGGTTCCGTAGGAGGCACCATGGACATCCGCTCCAGCAGGAATAAAGGAACCGTGATCAGGGCTGAACTCCCCTTTTCTTTGAGAGAAGCAGCGTCGTAGAATGAAAGTCCTGATAGCAGACGATCATGCCATTGTTAGAGAAGGCCTTAAGCAGCTTGTGAACAGCCAGCGAGACATGGAGGTGATTGGTGAGGCAGAAGACGGCCGGGAAGCCCTCGAAAAAGCCAAGTCCCTCCGGCCCGATGTAACGCTCCTTGATATTGCTATGCCCGGCCTGAGCGGACTGGAGGTCGTTCGTCTGATCAAAGAGGCCATGCCCGATACCCAAATCGTGGTCCTTTCCATGCACAAGAAAGAGGCCTATGTGCATCAGGCCTTCGCCTCCGGGGCGCTGGCCTACGTGCTGAAAGCGTCACCCAGCTCTGATGTGCTGGAGGCCATCAGGGCCGTGCACCGTGGAGAATATTTCCTGAGTTCCAAGATAAGAGCTGAGGTCATCGGCAGGTACCTGGAGAGTCGCAAGGAAAAACCCGCCGTTCGCGGCTATGACCTCCTCTCCGAGCGGGAACAACAGGTTTTCCGTTTGATGGTCGAAGGGAATTCCACTAACCAGATCGCCGATGTTCTCTGCGTGAGCCCAAAGACCGTTGAAAAGCACCGGAGTAATGTGATGAACAAACTGGGCATCCATGATCTAGTAGCGCTAGTAAAATACGCCGTCAAAATAGGCATCATCGATCCCGAGCTGTGGGAAGATTAGACATCATTCCTTCATAGCCCGCCCATTGATGGGGCGAAGCCTTATCAAAAAGCAGGAATTTCCTACCCCTAAATGGGGGCTGCCCCTCATTGACCGGCCCCAACTATCTCCTTAAACTTCTTCGCGAAGTTACGAGCAAACCCCGTTGCTGCGGCTTACAGGCCACAAACAAGCGACCTGCCCCTGAGAAAAAATGTCGCCTGACGGTTTGTCAACATGCAAGCAATATTGTGCTCCTAGCAGTGAGAGACATGGAGGACAAAGGGCAGAGGAGGGTCCAACCATGGAACAATGGAAAAGGCTGGCAAACGGGCCGCCAGGAGCTGAGCGAAGGAAACACAAGCGATTCAGGGTTCAGAACGGAGGCCTTGCCGCGCTTTGCCCTGAGTTTAGCATCGTCGGTCAGATTATAGATATCAGTGCGGCTGGACTTGCCTTTCGTTATGTGGCTAGCGAAGAGCGGTCAAAGGAATCGTCTAGGCTGAGCATATTGTTGACCGACGGTAGTTTTTGTTTTGAGAAAATACCCTTTGAAGCCGTTTGGGACACCCCCATGCCTCGCGAATTCTCTTTTGGTGCCATCACACTGAGGCGATGCGGCGTGCAATTTGGGGAGTTGACGAACGGCCAGAAACTTGATCTGCAATATTTCATGGGGCGCTGCAGCACAGGAGAGCCGAGTGCCGGATGTTCTGACCATGTCAGAGAGGAAGCCCCAGGCCGTTAGGCCCTGCTGTCTGTCGGAATGCGCCGGAGTGTCGAAAATGGGTTTTGTGACCTCACGTGAGCCGGATGGAGGAGGACTTAATCATTGGTTTCCAAAACCGCGCCACTGGCCACAATCAGGGCATTGCCAGGTAATGGCATTGCAGGTCATGCCCCACAGATTTTCGGCCATGCACTCGGAACATATTTGAAAACCACAGCGGCAGATCCAACAAAAGGGCTGTTTACGGCCGCAAAGATGGCACTGGTATTCTTTTTTTCGCCTTCTTCTCCGCCCCTGCCTCCTCTCGGTTTTTTTTGCTTCCATAAAGCCTGCCTGGTTTAAGTCCCTCATCTACACAATGTAACGGGCTGTTGCTCGAGATCCCTTTTCACTTGTTCTGAAACACTGTTTGGTAAATCTAAGGCTTGCTCCGGGCGATGTCAAAACTCTTCTCCCCGGCTCTAATAGTTGTCATCGCTGGACCTGCGCTTCGCCAAGATTAATGAACAAAAGACGTTTGAAGATCCCTGCAGCAAGCTGCAGGGATCTTCGACCGTAAGGAACTTTCCCATTTTCAGATACCCTCGCTAACCCCGCAGCGACTCGACTGTCCTCGTGCCTGAGCAGATCGGCCTTGAGCTCACTGCCGAAAGGCTCAGACCGAAGGGATCTCGTCGAAGTCAAGCTGCGGGGAATGCGCTCGCTTTCGCGGTTGAACGAACTGTCCAAAGGTATTCCTGTTTAGGCAACAGCCCGCTAACACCGGATGAAGCTTTCTCTATATGACCCGTTCTTCCAATGAAGCTTCTCTTCCCACAGAACGGGGCTTGCGGAAAATGGGCTGGTTACCAGAGGTGCGTTGTCATCAAAGCTGTTTCATGATAACACTGATTCCGCCGATCAACGGCCAATCACCATAGCCTGTTTCGGCGCATTTTCCTATGGATTCATTCTTGCGGTACATTTGACACAGGAAGGATTCGTGGCTTCAAAAGAAAAGGCCATTTATCTGATCGACGGCAGCAGTTATATATATCGTGCCTACCATGCTGTGCGTCACCTTTCCACTAGCCAGGGCCTGCCCACCAATGCCATCTTAGGATTTACGAACATGCTCTTAAAACTCCTTTCTGAGCATAACCCCGAATATATGGCCATGGCCTTTGATGCCAAGGGCCCCACCTTTCGTCACGAAATGTACGACGCCTATAAGGCAAACCGTCCGCCCATGCCTGAGGATCTTGTGGTGCAGATACCTTACATCAAGGAGGTGGTTGAGGGGTTGAACATCCCCTCATTGGAGCTCCCAGGCTATGAAGCCGACGACATTATCGGAACCCTTGTCCGGAGTGCGCAGGAAACAACCTTCAAGGTCGTCATGGTCACGGGTGATAAGGATTTCAAACAGTTGATTTCCAGCTCAGTGAGCATGTGGGACCCCATGAGGGATCGAACTATCGATTACGGGAGGTTGAAAGAGGAGTTTGGCTTGGAGCCCTCTCAGTGGGTAGATGTCATGGCCCTGGCGGGCGACGCCTCGGACAATATTCCCGGCGTGCCTGGCATCGGGGAAAAGACCGCCGTTCAATTGATCCAGGCCTTTGGCACCATGGAAAGGCTTTTTCAGAGCCTTGACAAGGTAACAAAGAAGAAAGTTCGTGAGAACCTCACCAGGTTCCATGATCAAGCTGTCCTAAGCCGACGTCTGGTGGGCATCAACACGGAGGCGCCTTTGTCTGTCAAGGCGCCATCCCTCAAGACTTCAGCCCCTGACAGCCAAAGGCTGGCCGAACTTTTCAGGAGGCTGGAGTTTCGAAAACTTCAGGAGCGGTTTCCGATTCAGAGAGGACTCAGCAAAAAAGACTACGAGGCTATTGTAGATGACGAGGCCCTCAAGTCGTTGATCCACGAGCTTGAGAAGGCCAAATGCTTTGCCCTGGACCTTGAGACCACGGCCAAGGACCCCATGAAGGCCTCCATTGTGGGCATGTCCTTTGCTCACCGGCCCCATGAAGCGGTCTATATTCCCCTGCGCCACAGCGCGGGCAGGCAGCTGGACCCAGGGAAGACGCTTGCACGGTTAAAGCCTCTCCTTGAAGATCCCCGCTTGACCAAGGTGGGACAGAATGTCAAGTATGATTGGATCGTTTTGAAACGCTCTGGTATTGAGCTCAAGGGGGTCATCTTTGATACCATGGTGGCTTCTTATCTCCTGAACCCAACCCGTCGATCTCATAACCTAGAGATGATTGCATCTGAGTATTTGGACCATAGAATGATCACCTATGAGGAAGTCACCAGAAGCGGTAAACACCAAGTGGGTTTTGACCAGGTTCCCATCCAAGATGCAGTGCCCTATGCCTGTGAGGACGCTGACATCACCTTGATGGCCTGTCGGGCTCTGGGACCGAAACTACACGAGGGCGGCCTTGGAAGCCTCTTCCAAGAAGTGGAGATGCCCCTCATACCGGTCCTTCTGGACATGGAAATGTCAGGGGTTTGCGTGGACAGGGCGCGTCTACAGTCCATATCAAAAGATTTCGCCCGACAGCTTCATCAAATACAGGAAAGGACATACGCCATTGCCGGGGAAGAATTCAATATTCAATCACACCAGCAGCTAGGCCGAATCCTCTTTGAAAAACTCAAGCTTCCTATGCAAAAGAAGACGAGAAAAAAAACCGGCTATTCCACGGATGTGGAGGTCCTCAGTGCCCTGTCGGCAGAACACAAACTCCCCGCTCTCGTACTCCAATACCGCACACTGGCCAAGCTCAAGTCGACTTATGCCGATGCCCTTGTGGATCTTATCCATCCGGAAACCCAACGGATCCATACCTCCTATAATCAGACGGTAACAGCTACGGGGCGTTTGAGCAGCAGTGACCCCAATCTTCAAAACATTCCCGTGCGGACAGAAGAGGGACGAAAGGTGCGAGCGGCGTTTGTTCCGCGCAAAGGCTGGACCATGCTCTCGGCTGATTACTCTCAGATCGAGCTTCGACTCCTTGCCCACTATTCACACGACCCCATTCTTATGGAGGCCTTTCAACAAGACGAGGATATCCACACGCGCACAGCCGCTGAGGTTTTTCAACTCTTTCCGTCTATGATTACATCGGAGATGCGCCGCCAGGCGAAGGTCATCAATTTTGGCATCATTTACGGGATGGGCCCCTTCAGGCTCGCCAGAGAGCTGGGCATTAGCCATAAAATGGCAAGAACATACATTGAACACTATTTTGCCACTTACGCAGGGGTCAAGCAGTTCATCGAAGAGACCATCCAGGAAGCACGGAAGGTTGGCAAGGTGACCACGCTGCTGGGGCGTCACCGCGGGCTGCCCGATATTTCGAGCAAGAACAGGACTGCCCGAGAGTTTGCTGAACGCACTGCGGTGAATACGCCTCTTCAGGGCACGGCTGCCGACCTCATCAAACTGGCCATGATACAGGTACATCAAGCCCTCAACCAAAAAAGCTTAAGAGCCAAGATGCTTCTACAGGTCCATGATGAGCTGGTTTTTGAGGTTCCTTCTGAGGAAGTGGTGCGTATGCAAGGGCTTGTCCGGTCCATCATGGAGGGGGTGTATGAACTGAGAGTGCCCCTCAAGGTAGACGTGAAGACAGGCCCAAACTGGGCAGAGGTGCGCTAAGGCTATTCTTCAAGGGCGTGCTCCAATATCGCCTCCTTCACAGTTTTGTAAACACTCTTAAAGGTCTCATCAAAAGAAACGGGAGAGACCCGCCCTACCTCTATAAACTTGGCCACAATTTCTTTGGTCACTTTGAGGACCTGTTCATCAAGCGTTCTCATATAGGCCTCCGGAAGCCCCCTCATGAAGCGCCAAGCGGCTTTCCAACCAGACTCGCCAATGGCCCATCAAATCCCTGGCCTGAGTATCGGCGGACCCACAAGATCAGGGTGTCAGATATGATCGCCACGGCCAACGCTTTGTTTCATAGCACATTTTTAGAACTGGGTGCAAGGGAAGAAGCTAGTAAAAGGCAGGTACAGTGCCGGTGAACGACAGATGAGCAAAGAGTTGGGCTCACCCCTGAGGGAACCGAAAAGGGAACTAACGTTTTTTTAAGGTCCCCTTGACAAGGAGGGGCTCTTTTGTTACAAAATTTTTTACATGAAGCAACCGGGACACATTCTAAAGCATCGCGAAAACACTGGGAGCTGGTGGTGGCAGGAAAGGACGGAAGGGTCTGTCCGCATCCAGCGCTCGGTATAGACCATAAGAGCCCATTAAAGCCGCGGACAGTCTTTTAGGAAGCCGCGGCTTTTTTTGTCCACTTTTCGGTTAAAAAGGAATTGGGGCAGTCTTATTGAGGGAAGGAGGTGACATAGGGGAGGGGTTAACAAGTCATCTACCAATGAGGAAGGAGTAAGACATGAGACAAAAATTTGGATTTGCACTGGCCGGAATGGTTTTCGCATTGCTGATCACAACGATCTGGATGCCATCACCTGCTACGGCGGGGCCGATGAAACTCAGCTACGCAAACTTCCCGCCTGCTCCCACGTTTCCGTGTGTTCAGATGGAAAGATGGAAGGAAGAAGTGGAAAAGCGCACAGGCGGAGAAGTCGCCATTGACACATACCCGGGAGGCACCCTGCTTGGGGCCAAGAACATGATGGACGGTGTGATTGCCGGTCAAGCGGACATCGGCTGCCTATGCATGGCTTACCAGCCCGGACGTTTTGTGATTACCAACGCCACCAGTCTCCCCCTTGGTTTGCCCAATGCAAAGGTCGGGAGCCTGGCGCTGTGGCATCTTTATTTGAAATACAAACCAGAGGCTTTCTCGAAGGTGAAGGTCCTGACCATGTTCACAACGGCACCCTCAAACATCATGTCTAAAATGCCCATAAGGAGCTTAAATGATATTAAAGGTGTATCGCTGCGGGCATCGGGTGGCGCCGCACAGATTCTCAAGGCCTGGGGAGCCAACCAAGTGGGTATGCCTATGCCAGCAACGCCGGAAGCCCTGCAAAAAGGCACGGTCCAGGGCTTATTCTCTTCTCTGGAGGTCATGAAGGATTTCAAGTTTGCCGAACTCTGCAAGTATGTCACCATAACCGAGGCTGCCGTATACCCCTTTGCCGTCGTCATGAACATGGATTCATGGAATAAGCTGCCCAAGGACGTCCAAAAGGTCATGGACGACTTGGCTATGGAACAGTGTCAATGGACCGGCGAGTATATGGATAATCATGTGGATGAATCCATTGCCTGGTCGAAAAAAACACAAAACGTTGAAGTGATTCAACTCCCCAAAGATAAGAAGGCCGAATGGGATAAATTGTTAGAACCCATCACGGCCAAATGGATTGAAGATTCAAGAGCAAAAGGACTTCCAGCCGAGGGAATTGTTGCATACATCAAGGCTTTTGCGAAGATGGATTCAGGGCACTAAGCCCTAACGTTACAAAAGTCGAGGATGCCCGAGGTCCGAGGCGACCAAGGGTAAAGACATTGGAAGGCCGTCGTGGGGGTTATTGGGTTGCGGATTCCTCAGCAGGCAAGCAAGCTCCGCAACCCTTATTTTTCTCATTAGAAGCGTGAAAATTAGAGACAAGCTGACATGGATAAACGCAGGAAGGCTGACATGGTCGTTTTGGACAAAGTGAATCAAGCCTTAAATCAGGCTCTGATCTGGTTCGCCGGCGGTGTCTTGGTGGCCATGATACTCTTAACTTGTACCAACATTTTTATGCGTCTTGTTTGGGTACCCATCAGGGGAACTTATGAGCTCATGGGGTATGGTGGAGGGATTGTGACGGCCTTCGCCTTGGGTTATACGCAAATAAAGCGCGCTCATGTTGCAGTAGACATATTGGTGCTAAGATTTTCAAAGGGGGCCCAGAACATCTTACAGGGTGTGAATGCTCTCATCTGCATGATTTTTTTTGCTGTTGTCGCCTGGCAAATCGCCAAGTATGCCGCCACTCTGTGGAAGACTGGGGAAGTTACGGAGACCCTGCAGGTTATCTACTATCCCTTCACCTATGGAGTGGCCTTGGGATGCGCAGTGCTCTCCTTAGTTTTTCTAACCGACTTTCTGAGATGTGTGCTTCGAAAAAGCGAGGGTGAAAGGTGAGCTTGACCTTCATCGGTATCCTGGGGATTGTCATCCTGCTCGCTGCCTTATTTTTGTTGGGCATGCCTGTCGGCTTTGCTATGGCAGTTGTGGGTTTTTGCGGATTCTGTTACGTGGTCTCCCTAAAAGCAGCTCTCAATATGGTGGGCGCCGATCTGTGGATGACCTTCTCCAAATACGGCCTGACGGTCATCCCCCTTTTTATCTTGATGGGTTATCTTTCATTCCACTCGGGCATTGCTGAAAAGTTGTATCACACAGCTTACAAGTGGTTTGGGCATTGGCGCGGCGGGCTGGCCATGGCTACCATAGGGGCCGACGAGCTTTTTGCTGCTATCTGTGGTTCCAATACTGCCACAGCGGCTACCATGGGCGCTGTGGCTTTGCCCCAGATGAACAAGTATGATTATGATACGAGATTGAGCAGTGGCACGGTGGTCACTGGTGGGACC
>Ga0180433_10008708_pt1 | contig 12565 bp, 13 predicted proteins | sample SS_ome_8_FD_132980 | JGI IMG/M metagenome (GOLD analysis project Ga0180433, IMG submission 132980) | Hypersaline lake sediment archaeal communities from the Salton Sea, California, USA - SS_1_D_1 metaG | ecosystem: Environmental > Aquatic > Non-marine Saline and Alkaline > Hypersaline >... | reverse complement strand
TTCAGAGTAAATATGAGTATAAGACTTGGCAGGTCATACATTCCCGTCAGCATAGCTATAACAACTATCATGAGAGATGAACTAAATGTATATTCATACCATCTGGCAAGATTCATGCCTTTGCCTAAGTTATTTATATACCATCTATAAACTCCTGGAATGATAAGTATGAAGTGGGCCGCAGAAGAAAGAAATAAAAATAGAGCAACTAACGGACCAATCTTTAGATTTGTAACAGTTTCCATTGCAGTAACTGCTGATCTTGTAGTTACATCAAATGAAAGATAGGAAGTAGTTACGGGAAGAGAGAAGTCGTTACTTAAAACAAGCATTAGGGTTCCTTGTATAAAGTGAAAGATCCCCATAACTGCATTAAAAATTCTGAGATTTTTGAATCTCTTCTCACTATTTTCTTTCTCAAGCATAATAATTTTTTTAAAATCTTATATATATTATAACGTCCTATTTCTTATCTCATCCCAATGCTTGATAGCTATGATAGATGTATCTATGATACCGATAAGAAACAGGATTATACTATGTCCCATAAATAATGCAAATAACGAGTAGCTCGATATTGCTATGATGATTCGCCAGCAATTTTTCAAAACTTTAAGCATATACTTCTGAAATAAATGAATGGAGCCTATTATCATGGGAGCTTGATAAGTCGTTAGTCCTGCCCAGATGCCGAATGAAACAGCGATTGCTTTTCCGCCTTTAAATCTCAAGAAAGGAGAGAAGGCATGCCCTAAAACTGGTGCGATCGATACAGGGATGATAGTAAAATCCATCTCAGTTATCTGATTTTTGTATAGAAATACAGGTACGGCTCCTTTTAAAAAGTCCATAAGCAGGGATGGCAGACCTAATTTTATTCCGCCAGCTGAAAAAGCATTATAAGCACCGGGATTCTTGTCTCCAAATCTTGTAATATCTAGATTAAAAAGCTTCCCAAGCAAATAAGAGAAGGGGATCGCTCCAATGAAGAAGAACAATAAGCTGTAAAGTAGTATCATAGTCATAACTATAGATTCAAGAGTATAATGCTAAATTCCCTCTATTTCTCTTATTAATTCAATTGATTCTTTCAGTATGGGCTTTAAGCCATAATAGTCTATGATTCTAAGCGCTTCTTCTGGTTCATACCATTCATGTTCTTGTGCATCTTGAGTAGGTATCGGCTCTGATAATGAATTAGCGTTCAATAAATATACTTGATTCTCACCCTTTTCAAAAGCTCTTTCTACTTTTTGAGGACCGTATATGAATCTATGTTTTACTCTGGTCTTGACAAGCTGATTTTCTTTTATCACCCAAGAAGATTCCTCATAAATTTCTCTTACAGCTGCTTCACTTTTACTTTCATACCTCTTACGAGTACCTGCAATCGGGGTTATCGAGTTTGTTTCTTTATTGCGAAGCAGTAGTAAACGCAAGGGGTTTGTTCTATAAGCTATAACTATGACACCATACCATATCTTTTCCATGATGTGATAATGGTATAAATAAAAATTTACTGCTGGACTGGTTTCTTCACAAAACTTTCATAATTCATTGCTGCATCATTATTTACTTGTTTCAAAAGTTCTATAACTTTGCCTCTTATTTCTTGGGTAGATATCTTGCCTTCTTTAGCGCTTGACAGAGCCCATTGACCAACTTGCGCTGTTATGCTTTCTGCTTGTTCCGGTGTTGCTCCTGCAAGTTTAACACTATTGTTGACTTTAGAACTCTGATAGGCTTCTAGACTGCCGTCTTTTTTGATTACCTGTAAATCAGACATATAAACCTCCTTAGGTATTTAAATATTTTAAGTAAACTATTTATTTAAATTTTAATAGAGATTGGGATTAAATGCAAAGGAATTTATTTTAAATCATAAATCGAGTATACGATCTAAATATGTGGATTTAAGACTATATAATAACATTGACCGATGTGTCTTTATAACAGCTTAATAACGTTTTTAAATTCGTTGGTTTAAGGTTCAACCTTGAACCAGCTGAATAGATAGTTTTGTCTTTTCTTTGTATTTTACTCATTTAAGTAGTGTTTCCATTGTAGGTTTATAGCTATTTACTCTTGTTTGTTACTTTTTCGGTAATAATAATTTTCCTTTTGGAAACTTCAGGTTTATATTTGTTATCTAAAGAATAGTCGCCGTAGATTTTTGATACCTTGAAGTCAGTTTGTATTAAAGTTTCTATCTCACCCACTGTCCACATACGAGCTTTTTCCTTTTCTTTTACTGATATTGGTTTATTTCCTTTAATTTTAATAATTTTATCAAATTCATCATTCCTAAATTTCGTTTTTGGGTTATATCTTCTTTTTAATGACGATTTAATTTCTATATCGGGGAGTTTTAGATTATAAATTCTTTTAGTTGTAAGTTTATTTATATCTGGATTTTCATAATTAGAGGAATCTATTACTAGTAAATTTTTTGTTATATAAGCTATTCCTTTTATGAATGTTCGAAAATCTTTTCGAGATTTAATGTAGCTTATAGTCGACCACATAATAATAGAAGCATCAAATGTGTTTTTGGGAAATTTTAATTTTAAAAAGTCCATCTTTTTGAAGTTTACTTCTGGACATTTCTTTTTTGCGATTTTTAGCATTTCTTCAGCTATATCTATGCCTGTTACTTCATAGCCCATTCTATTTAAGATGCATGAATGGCGTCCAGTTCCACAAGCGATATCTAAAATCTTTCTAATATCATATTTAGCATTTTGAAAAACATTATTTAGAAACATACATTCCTGTTCTGTTGTTTGGGGTGCTATGAAGTCATAATAGGGAGCTAATTGTGAGTAGAGTGGTCTCTTTTGGTTTTTTATCATATTAAATATTAGAGGTAAATTTAATTGTTAGCAAGTATTGGATTCCTCGGGAACTTTACTCTCATAGAATCATTTAGCTTGAGTATGAGCATAGGGAATTCATTTCTATTTAGAGCACTTGTATCCCAGTCAATATCTGGATATTTTTTCATAAAATCCTCTAGGGATTCCGGAAGCAGATATTCTGCGTGTTCCAGTCCCGATTTCAGATTCTGATCTGCTTTAGGTTCAATTAATTCTATAGCAGATATACTATCATCTTTATATTTTAGAGGTTTGGAAAACTTGAAAACTCCAACACGCCTACCTCCTACAATAGGCTCTTTCATAAGTTCTGCTATCTTTACAAATTGCGGTTTTAACTTATCGTACTCATCACTTGATGATGCTTGATATGCTATATGGTCAAGTTTTGCTTTGCTGATATCAATTCCTAATTGAGTTATTTTAGAATTAATTTCATCGAGGAATTCTTTATGTTTTAGTTTCATATTTGTTTCAAAATAAATTAAAGAAAAAGAGAACTTCGGAGACCCTGAAGAACGAGGCAGGCAGAATTCCGGCCAAAATATACCATAGGCATATATAAAGGTGGGCAGGCGAACCTGCAGAGGTTAGTAAAAGCAGAAAGCTCCGGGGGCGAGACTCGAACTCGCAACCAGTCGGTTAACAGCCGAACGCTCTACCATTGAGCTACCCCGGAGCTTTCTGCTTAGTTTAAAGAACCTGATGCTCTAGCACCTGTCCTATAGAGGCTGAGCCTTCTATAGGATTGAGCTACCCCGGAACATTATTCTCTTTGTAATAAGACCTTATTTATACTCTACGATTCTTACAGGGTCGATATAATTGCATCCAAAAACTATATATAAAGATCTATCCATGGGTGTTATACTTTCATATAAAGTCACTATTCCTTTAATTTTTACTTTCAAGCCGGATTCTTCAAGTACTTCTTTATGGATATAATGATCTATAGAAAGACTAGAACTACCTTCTATAGTTCCGCTTAAAAGATTCCATTTTGTCAGTTGTGGGTGTTTTTTATTCTCCTCTTTCACAAGAAGAATTTGATTCTTTTTGATAATTATACATCCAAATGTTAGATTCATGACCTAGAATAATTGAACATATTATAAAAGAGCTGTCTGAAATGTGCCCGCACTGAGCGGAGTCGAAGTGAGGGCGAGAGGACTCGAACCTCCAACCAATGGCTTAAAAGGCCACTGCTCTACCATTGAGCTACACCCCCAAAATATTTATCTGTTAAAGTTCACTAAATATTTAATTACACTCTGTACGCCAGAGGCGCATCAGCCTATGGCTGAAGCTACACCCCCATACTTCGTTAAAACTTCGTATGGTAAACCAAAATGCGCTAGGGCTTTATATAACAAGCCAGAACAATTTTATAAAGATAATAGAATAAATTTTCTTATCCTTATCACATATTATATCAAAGAACATAGGGATTATAATACCAAAACACCATCAAATCAATCTTTTTTAAACAAATTCTTAAGCAGAGTAATACCTATCAAAATAGCAAGAGACAAAAAAGCAAGTCCCGCATATGTTAAAAGCTTAGGATTTTTCTTCAAGATAGATAAATTTAAATCCAGATTTATAATTGGTACTGTCAATATGAATTCATCACCGTTTGAAGATGTAGTTGATTTAAATGAATCGATAGTCTGAGTTATACTTTCTTTTACTGAAATTTTAGTGGGACTTTGAATGTAAGTTATTATAAAAGGAATTGAAAGTATTAATGCTAAAACAATTATGATAACGATAACCTGTTTAAAGTTTGTTTTTAGCGAAATTTTAAATTTTGTTTTTTTCTCCTTTTGTTCTTCAGTCATATATATAATATATGAGTTCATATCATTCTACTTACTTTATGAGTGTCTAGTCAAATTAAAAGCTGGTAATTGGATTGATCTTTATAAACAGTAATTTTGATTTTTGTTTATATAGCACCTCTGATTATTGACATGTTCTTCGTTTGTTACTGCATAGTGGATCTTGCCCTCATCGTCATGCAGATAGAAGAAGTATTCGTTCTGGGTAGGACTCATAACTGCTTCTATTGAGTCAATTCCAGGGTTGCAGATTGGAGTAGGAGGTAGTCCTGTATATTTATATGTATTGTATAGAGTATCTTTTTCTTTTAACTCCTTTGTCACTACCGTCTCCCAATTCTGTTCTTCGTAAAGAAGTGTTGCATCAGTTTGTAGAAGTTTTACACCATCTAGTTCTCCTCGTAGTCTCTTTTGTAGTATATCCGATATCATATATCTTTCCTCGCTTGTAAATGCTTCTCGTTCAATTATTGAAGCAAGAGTTATGATCTCATATGGGGTTAGATCAGTATATGAGGTAAGGTTAATGTCATTATCTTCAAGTTTTTGATCTAAAGTATCTAAGAATAATTCTATCAGTTCAATCGATGATATATTCTTTTTAACATTATATGTATCTGGGTATAGAAATCCTTCGAGTGTAGTATTTTCCTTTTTAAGGCTTAAAATATCTGAAGTTAGATTATAATTGTCTGGATTTTGACATATATTTATAAATTCTGATTTTTCAAAAATAGTATTTTCTTCTTTTAGAAACTCTTCATCTAAAATAGTCGCTATTTCATCAAGTCGTAAACCCTCAGGAATAGTTATCCAAATATCATTGCCTGCTGCTTTTTGTATAAACTGAGCTACCTCTTTTATAGTCAAGTTTTGAGGAATTTGAAATCTACCTGCTTGAATATCGGGTGAAATATTGTTTAATTTAACGTATAGAAAGAAAAGATCTGAACTTTTTATGACACCTGCAGTCTGAAGTTTTACTGCTATATTCTTTACACTTTCTCCAGATTCTATCTCAACTTCGACTGTTTCAGATGAGTCGCTTGCTTCTAGGTTTATCTGCCTCTCATACCATGATCTAGCAAAGAAATATGTAAGTCCAGCGGAGATTACTATAACTGCAATTATTATTATTAATTTCTTCATTATTAAGTATCTAAAATAATATGGATTGATTTTATTACTAACATTTTTTTGAGTCAATATAGGTCATTTTATAAATTATATTATTGAAAGTTATATCGTGGTGCTAACTTTGCTTGAATATATGGATCCTTTTTTGAATCAAGATATTCCTGCAGCAAAATTCGAGCTGCTTCACTATCTTTATTTTCCTTTATTTTAGGGGAATAATTTTTAAGATTCTGTTCTGCTTCCTTTGTTGTGAAGAGCTCATTTCTAAAAATGATATTTGCGCCATTTGTTGATTTTAATGCATTTGAAAAGTAACGGGTCTGTATAGACTGTTTTGTCTCGTTGCCTTTTGTATTTAAAGGTAGACCGATAACAATCTCATCAATTTTTTGACTTTTAATAATTCTTTGTAGTTTAGAAATTGCATCTGAAAATGATTTTACCTTTAGTACTGGAAGGGGGATCGCAAAGGTTTTAAAATCATCTGATATTGCCAGACCTATTCTTTTTTGCCCATAATCCACTCCTAATTTTCTCATAACTACATTATACTAGATAAGTAAAGGATGGTAAATAAAGTAGTTGCCAATTCCGAAAGGTTTGATTTATAATATATATTTGTTATAATCGCTCTAGATTTAATTTTTTATTTGAAGCTTTATAAGGGTTAGGTTGAAGTGTAAGGTATTGAGATCAGGCAATAAGATATTTTAAACTTTTTGTCTAGTCCCAGTATCTTCTTTTAACCACCCGGGATAGAGCTTCGAGAATTATTATAATGGATAAGAAAATAGTAAAATCTTGCGATCTAGAGGGGAAAAAGATTACCTTCGAAACAGGAGAATTAGCTCTTAGGGCTAACGCCAGTGTGTTAGCTTCTATGGGTGAAACAGTTGTTCTTGCAACTGTTACTGTATCAAAAGAGGATTCAGATAGAGATTATTTTCCTCTTTCTGTTGAATTTATTGAAAAATTTTATGCAGGGGGAATTATATCTGGTTCTAGATTTGTAAAGAGAGAAAGATTCCCTTCCGAGGAAGCTATATTGAAAGCTAGAATGATAGATAGGTCACTAAGACCTTTATTCTCTGATGATATCAGGAAAGACGTTCAAGTTGTGATTACTGTCCTATCTTATGATGATGAGAATGATCCTGTAATTATAGGTATAAATGCAGCTTCAGCGGCTGTATGTTTAAGCGGTTTGCCATTTGATGGTCCTGTCGCTGGGATTAAGGTAGGTTTAAAGGATGGAAAACTGCTTCTGAATCCTGGAAATGGTGTACTTGCTGAGAGTGAATTAGACTTTGTACTCTCTGGAAAAGATAAAAACATCGTGATGATTGATGCTGGTGCGCAGGAAGTAGAAGAGAAAAAAGTTGAAGATGCTTTGGATTTTGCAGTAAAGTATTTTAAGGAATTAATTGAATTCCAAGAGGAATTTGTGAAGGAAGTAAAACCTAAGCCTATAAAGATAGACGCAAAAGCAGAGAAAGAGGACCTGAAGACTGAGATTATAAAGAAGTATGATAAAGATATAGATGAGGTTGTATATGATCTAAAGGGTAATATACCTGGAGAAAGAAGAGGGGAAAGGCTGGCTGAACTTATTGATGAGGTACTAGAGAAGAATCAAGATAAGTATTCAAGAGAAGAAATAAGCCAGGTCTTTGATAAAATAATGAAGGAAAAAGTAAGAGATGGTATCTTAAACAAGGCTAAACGTCCTAGCGGAAGAAAATTTGATGAAGTAAGAGAGATAAAAGCTGATGTTAGACTTCTTCCTAGGACTCATGGAAGTGCTTTATTCTCAAGAGGAGTAACACAGACACTTTCTATAGTTACTTTAGGATCTACTAGGTTAGAGCAGGTTCTTGAAAGTTTTGAAGGAGAAGAGACAAAAAGGTATATGCACCATTATAACGGACAGAGTTTCTCACTTGGAGAAGCCGGAAGGTATAATTACTATCCCGGGAGGAGAGAGATTGGACATGGAGCTTTGGGTGAGAAAGCATTAAGACCCGTTATACCAAGTGAAGAAGAGTTCCCTTATACTATAAGGGTAGTGTCAGAGATACTTGCACAACAGGGTTCTAGCTCTATGGCATCAGTCTGCGGTTCCACTCTAGCTTTGATGGATGCTGGTGTGCCTATAAGAAGACCAGTAGCTGGTATTGCCATAGGATTAGTTTCAAGTGACGATATGAAGAAGCATATACTTCTCACAGATGTTCAGGATTTAGAGGATTTTTATGGTGATATGGATTTCAAGGTAGCAGGTACTGAGAAAGGAATTACGGCTGTACAAATGGATAATAAACTTAAAGGAATACATATTGATATCCTAAAAGAGGCTTTAGCGAAAGCAAAGGATGCAAGGATGTTTATCCTGTCAAAGATGAACGCTGTTATTGAAAAGCCTAGAGGAGAATTATCTAAATATGCTCCAAAGATAAAAACTATAAAAATCAATCCTCAAAAGATAGCTGAGCTAATTGGTCCAGGAGGGAAAGTGATAAAGGGAATACTAGAAGAAACAGGTACAGAGATAGATATAAAAGATGATGGGTCAGTTCATATAGCTGCAATTAGTCAGGAAAGCCAAGACAAAGCTATACAGATGATAAACGATATAGTTGAAGAGGCAGAGGTGGGAAAGGTATATGAAGGGACAGTTGCACAGTTAGCTCCTTATGGAGTTTTTGTAGATGTGTCACCTGCTATCTCAGGGTTAGTTCATATTAGCGAGATATCTGATAAGTATGTAAAAGATCCATCTCAATATGTCAATAAAGGTGATAAAGTAAAAGTTAAGGTTATAGGTATAGATGACGAAGGACGTATAAATTTCTCTATAAAAAGAGCAAATTCCAAGAAATAGTGTTACTTTAACTAACGAGCAAGTAAAAAATGTTTGAGTTCCTTTTTAAAAATGGGAAGAAAATATTAACTCGTGAGCAGTCAGATATCCTTTCTGCTTCTGCGGGGATGATGGTTCTTATCATTCTTACAAAAATAGTAGGTATGATAACGAAAACTATTGCTGTATCTCAGCTCGGAACAGAAAAATACGGATTGTTTATTGCAGCGAATACTTTGCCTGAAACAATTTCTATGATCTTAATATTTGGAAGTATAACGTCAGTTATTATCCCAATATTAGTTGATGAGATAGAAAAATATGGCAGGCAGTCGTTTTCGAATTTATTTAGCTCTATAGTAAGTTCAAGCCTTCTTGTTCTATCATTAGTGACTTTTTTTATAGTACTTCTTTCTGATAAAGCTACTCCAATTATCATTGAAAGAATTGCAAATCCAGTTGAACCATTTACTTCGCAGCAGATATCTCAGATTTCATCTATGATGAAGTGGCTTATGTTAACTCAAGTAATATTAGGTGTTAGTACATTTTTATCTAGTGCGCTGAATTCATTTAAACGTTTTTTAGTTCCTCAATTAGCACCTCTTTTTTATAATATCGGTATCTTATTTGGAGCTGTTTTTATCATACCGTTTATGGGTAAGAGTCCATGGGGATTAACTTATGGAGTATTCATAGGTTCTATTTTACATCTTATCATACAGATACCTTTAACTACTCACCTGAAGATAAAGTATAAGTTTATCATTGATGTAACAAATAAAAGGCTGAGAAATGTTATATTTATTGGATTGCCAAGAATTGTTTCTCTTGCTGCTGATCAAATTGCTATATTTATAGATAGGATTATAGCAATAGGCTTGGGCGCCGCGCCGCTAGGAGCTTACTACTTGGCGGTTAGTTTAGTCACTATTCCTTACTCTTTATTCTCTTCTACGTTTTCGGTTGCTTCTTTGCCTCTCTTATCATGTGAATACTCAAAAGGGAATTTAGAAAATTTTAAAAGTATATTCTCTAAAGTATTTAATCAGATTTTATTTTTGAGTGTTCCACTCACTGTTATACTTCTTGTTTTGAGATTGCCTTTAGTCAGGTTGTTATATGGTATCTTAGGGAGAGAATTTACATGGGAAAATACTCTAATGGTATCATGGGTGGTTTTCTTTCTATCTCTTGGTCTTTTACCAGAAATTTTAGCAGCCTTTTTAAATAGAGCATTTTATGCTATGTGTGATACGATTAGGCCTCTACTTGTAGCTATATTTGTAGTTACTGGAGGTATAGTAACTGGTATATACTTTACAAATTATTTTAGCCATTTTGATACGTTTTCACTTAGGGATTTAACCTGGAATATATCTTATTTTTTAGATAAAGAAGAAGGAATTGCTGCCATAGGGGGTCTAGCACTTAGTTCAAGCATTATATACTCTATTTCTTTCTTTTTACTTATATTTTTATTTTATAAAAAAATTGGCAGTTTAAAACAGTATAAGTTCATTACTGCTGTATTTAAAAAGGTTTTATTTGGATTGGTTATGGCTGTGATTATGTATTTGTTGTTTAAAATGTGGGATGGTGTTTTAGATACTGCAAGAACAATCAATGTTCTTATATTAACATTCTCTACTATTATTCCTGGTTTAGTTATATATCTATGGCTTCTTTATCTTACAAGAGATCCTGAAATTGAAATTATCGCTAAATTACTTATTAGCATCAAGAAATTCCTCCGTTTTTCTAAATGCCAGAGTAATAACTATTAAAAAATTCTACTGGAATTGCTAAATATAACTAAGATATGTTAATTCTTACTAAATATGTAATGCGTATTGAAATTTCCATTAATTTCAATTATATTGATCATATATAAATTATAAAAATTTCAAGATGCAGGAAAACAACCAAGTTTCAGATTCAAATAGTAATCTTTCTGGTACGCAGCCTGTACCCAAGGAAGAAGAAGTGAGTCCAAATACGCAGACTGTACAGCAAGATCCAGCTGGTCTGGAAACCCAATCAAATGTACCTGCTCAGCCGGTACAGGAAACTCAGGAGCAAAAACAAGAGACAGTTGAAACAATTAGTCCAGAGCAGAGTAAGCCAGCAAAAAAGAAGAAAGGATGTATAAATACTACAAACTGCTGTATAGGAAGCTGTGTTGGCTGTTTACTTATTCTTATTGCTTTGGTTTTAATTGGAATTTTTGCTGCACCAACTTTATCAAAGTATTTAAATAATTTGATTAACCCTGGTGTTGAAGTACCTGAAGTTAAAGATGTTGATCTTACAGATTTGGATGATGAAATCGCAAGCCTAATGGATAAAGCTGGAAGTCAGTCTATCACAGTTACTGAAGATGAGTTTAATCAATTACTAAAAAGAAAATATAATTCTGGAACAGAGGAAACTGCATTCTCTTCAGATGTAAGAACAAATTTTAGAGAAAATGAAGCAGAGCTACTTATGAAGTTTACTGAATGGATGCCGTGGGCATTGATAGAGGTCACAAATGACAGCGAAGGTAAGTTAACAACAGATTCAATCAAGCTTGGACCAGTTGATATAAGTAATTTTGTGAAAGGGGCAATGGAGAATGAGTTTGATGAAGGAGAATTTTCTGGAAACATTGATATGTCATTTCTATTAGCTAGTATCATTTTTGGTGATGATATAAACGATGTTTCAGTTTCTGCGGTGTATTTTAATGATGATGAAGTAAAACTTGAAGTTATCATTGCCTCTTTAGATGATATAGAACAAGAATAAAATGCTGTATCTTCTTGGAGGAGAAAATTTATATCTGAGCAGAAAACGGCTTGAAGAATTGCAAATTGATTTTAAAGAACGTTTTGAAAATGGCGTGATACAGATCTTCAATGCTGATGAGATCGAAAATTCAAATGACATCCTGCAGGATGCAGACAGCTATTCTCTTTTTTTCAAGGAAAAATTATTTATAATTAAAAGACTTTTATCATGCAAGAGTGAGTTTATAGATAAAGTTGTCAATTATCTGCAGGTTAGTAAAAATGTAAATTTTGTATTTTGGGAAGATAGATCACTAGATAAAAGGAGAGGTTTGTATAAATATATAAAAAAGAAGGGGGTTGTTGAAGAGTTTAATAAGCTAAAGTATTCAAGAATCAAAGGTTGGCTGACTAAACAGTTTAATTCAAAAGCGGATATAGATGATAGGAGTATAGATTTGTTAATCATGAAAGTTGGTGAAGATCAAAGCCAGCTGGAGACTATTGCAGAGAATTTGTTAATTTTAGTAAAGGAGAAGACTAGAAAGAAGATACTTCCAAGCGATATCGAAGAGCTAGTGGAGAAAAGTTCAGAGGACAGTATATGGGATCTTGTTGATTCTTTAAGTGTTAGTAATAGATCAAAGGCCTTACAGATTATTGAGGGAATACTAAGAGAGAAGCAGGATTTCGTACTCATTATCGGCATCTTGGCTAGACAGTTTAGGATTTTATCTCTAGTGAAGTTTTTACTTAAGAAAGGTAAAAGTTCATCCGAGATAGCTAGTATATTAAAATTACATCCCTTTGTAGTAAAGAAAGCCATCACTCATAGTGATCACTTTAGTCTAAATCAATTGAGGAAGCTTTATCAGAAACTTGTAAAAACAGACTTGGTGGTAAAAGAAGGGAGATTTGAACCTAAATTGGCGCTTGATTTGCTAGTAGCTGCTATATAAGTTATTCTCAAGTCCGATATTAAATGATAGAATGTAAATAGTGATACTGAAGAATTTATGAAGAGATATTCATTTCTAAAAATCCTTATTGTTTTTTTATTATATATTTTCACTTGTTTTC
>Ga0180433_10008704_pt1 | contig 12571 bp, 18 predicted proteins | sample SS_ome_8_FD_132980 | JGI IMG/M metagenome (GOLD analysis project Ga0180433, IMG submission 132980) | Hypersaline lake sediment archaeal communities from the Salton Sea, California, USA - SS_1_D_1 metaG | ecosystem: Environmental > Aquatic > Non-marine Saline and Alkaline > Hypersaline >... | reverse complement strand
TGAGCTATCTCAGCCTTGATACTTTGCTTTGTCCCCGGCTCGATAGTGCGATACTCTTTTGTGCTTTGTCTCTGGTGCTGGCGGTAGTAAACAAGCGCTTCCGGGATAAGCTCCCCGCCGTATAGCCACATCAACTTGTGGTTGTACAGCCAATCCTCATAGAGATTGTACCGCTCGTCCCATCCCCCTACCGCAGCCCATTGTGCTTTTGAGTGTAGCACGTTTACCGATGAAATGCAATCGATCCCCGTGATATGCTCACACATAAAGGCCGGTAACTCGTGCCGCGTCATGCTTTTTTCATTGTACCACTTGAAGATCCAAGAGTAAAGAGGTACACCATGCCACGCCAAAAGGAACCGCTTGACAGCGTTTGGAGCAAGCCAATCGTCGGCGTCAACCGGCAAGAGCAGATCCGTCCTTGCCCGGAACGCTGCTTGATTCCGGGCGAACGACTTGCCTCGATGCTCTGAGGCTCCAAACTTGACATGGCGAAAGGATCGGCGGATCGGTTTCAGGTCCACAAGGGACCCGTCATCATGCACGACGATCGGCGCTTGCCGCACACAAGATTCTAGACAATGAGCCAAGCGCTCTATATCTGCATTGTCTCTGGCGTACACCGGAATGATGATAGTTGCTTTTGCCATAATCCCTTTATGACTACACGATAGGTGGTATAGTCTCTTCATGATCTTCATGAAGAAACTATACCACTTGTTATGTAAACAAGCCCGCTCTTGACATAACGAACCTTAAAACCGCTTGACACCCGTTTGATTCTGTGGTATAATTGATTCAAAGGAAACGGAATCACTCACGAAGGGAGCCTCAAAATGAACCGCAAAGAATACACTCCAGAGCAAGAACGCGCAGAACTCGAAACCGGAACCACAAAAGAGCTTGTATCTCTGCACAACGTTTTCACAATGATGGGCAAGTGCCTATATCCCAATCCACAAGATCGAGTACACGATACCCGACTTTTGTCCATCATAGATGGCATTTTAGCCAATCGTGGTCTTGAACCTCAAGTCAACAAACTTTTTGATACCGGGTACAAATTTCCGCCACGGCACAAGTGCTAGATCCACACACAAGGAACCCCGAAATGCCAAGGTTAGATGCGAGATCGCCAGAAGTCGCAAATCACTACCCCGAGATCGCCGAACCGTTTGACGTTTGCGTCGATTGCTTTAATGAACTCTGGCTAGGCGCAGACCGCCTAGCTCACAAACCTTACGAAAAGATGGATTATGGCAAGCGTCTGCGTTGCGTTGATTGTGATCGCCCTCTGATCGAGATAGATAACTAGACTCACACACAAGATAGGAGCCCCACAATGCCTAGAAACATTTTCCGAGATTGCAAAACTCCAGAAGAGATCCGCAAGCTCTACCGTAAGTTAGCAATGAAACACCACCCCGACCACGGCGGAAACACGGCGGACATGCAAGAGCTTAATCGGCAATACGAGCAAGCGCTTGCCGGCAAGTCCGGACAGACCTTTACGAATAACGCCCGGGAAGAGTACACGTACACCTATAGCCAAACCGCAGAGCGCGCCACTATGGAAATGCTCTACAAGTTGCTTGCGCTCAAAATGGCCGGCGTCAAGGTTGAAATGATCGGTACTTGGATCTGGGTTTCTGGTAACACGCGCCGATACAAGGATCTGTTAGGAAAGAACGGTTTAGGGCTCCGGTTCTCGGGCAAGCGCAAAATGTGGTATTTTACCACCACACGCAAGCGCGGCGGGCGCTATGGGCGCAAGTCCATGGATGAACTCCGGGACAAGTACGGAGCCCGCACCTTCCAGATGGCATAACCTCATACTCTCAGAGCCCGGAGCATTGCTCCGGGCGGAAAGGATCCTACCGTGAAAACCCAAGAGCACAAAAGCGCAATGCACCACACGATCGAGATTGATCCTTTTGAAGATCGCGACTATTTTAACGGTTATGTCATGATCTACAAGCGAAAAGGTATGGACTTGCGGAAACCAGACGTCTGGAGCCCCGCAACGATCGGATGGTACGGCTCCAATGATCACACACAAGACATGGCGCGCAAGTTCGCCCAAGCCTTGACGGTCGCCGTCGCTCTAGCGGAAAACCTTGACGCACAATACCAACCGACAGAGTAAGCAAACAATCCCTCAAAGCCCGGAGCAATCCGGGCTTTTTTTGTGTAAATCCCCAAGTCGGATCGACATAACAAATGTTAAATCGCTCCCAAACCCTTGACACCGGCCCGATTCTGTGGTATCATAGATCTACATTGTAAGGCTCCTTTTTTGGACGGCCCCGCAGCCCTTAGGCAAGGTTGCGGGGCAACCTCTTTAGAGCCAACCCATCAATTGCTGGACCCGCGCATCAAAGGAGTGGTGGGCAATCATCTCTTGTCGGCCATTCTCCGCAATCTGGGCACGCAGCAACTCGTTCTGTGGGTCTGTGAATTTTTCGATCTTGTTCTTCAAGTCGTCCAATTGATCCCACAGAACAAAATGCACACCGTCCCGGAGTCCCAAGAGCTTTTCCAGTCCCGGCACTCGCTTTTGCAGATACAAAGCCCCGCCGGCGTGCATCGCCTGAAAGAGCCGGTTGCTCACAAATCCGGGAGCGTTCCACTGGTCATCCCCAATCGAGACTTTGGCGTTTTTGTAGACCTTGGAGCCCTCGTCAAAGTTGTACAGCGAGTACCCGTCCGCCTTGATCGCCGGAGGCCAAGAGCCATAGATCCCCACATCCTGGGGCAACTCTCTCAGCATCCGAGCCAGATGCACCCGATCCCGAGAGTAGCCGTTTGCCAGAAACACGACGTCATGCCGTGGGGTCGTAGCATCAGGTATACCCGCCGGTGCCTCTTCCCATCCGATCTGCCAGTATTCCCACTTGATCCTTGCCCGCCGGTAGGGTTCGGCAACCTTTGTGGTGACGACAAGCTGCAAGTCGAATTGTGCGGCAAGCTCTAGGTTCTCTTGCTCAAAGAGTCCCCGGTTGTAGTCACCGTTCCAATTGACAAACTTGACATCCTCGTATCGCTGCTTGATGTTCCAAAGGACGTCCGGCGTAAAGTGCTTTGGATCCGAGTTGTGGATCTGGGTGAGGATCAGGTCAGGGCCCCACGAGTCAATCACGTCCACCAGATAGGCCCGCATGTACTCGGTGCCCTGGCGGGCCGCGATGCCCATGTAGTCAAACTCGACAACCATCCCAAACCGGGCCAATGCGTCCCGCAAGCCTTTCTTCTGGCGATACTGGATGTCGTGCCCTTGCTCGTAGATGGGCAAGTAAAGCGTCCGGAACTCACGCCGAATCGGGTTGGGCTTGTGCGGCTTTTCTGCAATCACGGGGCCGCTCATCCCCCGGCGCTGCCGCCACTTTCGTCCCCAGATATGGCCGTCCCTTTGGCCGGTTTCATTGCGTTTTCTCAAATCATCCTCGTGTTTTGTGTCATGAATACAGCAACATTCTATTGGAACAACTCTATACCCTCTTTCATAGATCTGAGCGGACAGTTCGTTATCGCCTCCGAACGTGAGGCCACCCCAATCACCCCACCAGCCCACCTCATCCCCGAGCCACTTGGGATAGATCGCCACTTGGCCGTAGGGGGCCGAGACCTGGCGATCCCGAAAGATGGCCGGCATCTCTTCTATGTGCCATGGACCTTGCGGCGGACGGTCCTGAAAGAAACACCCGCATCCCACCTCTGGATGTTCCTGCATGTAGGCCACTGCTGTGATCAAAGTGTCATCTGTAAACGTGATATCGTCGTTTGCCAAAACAACATACGTCCCCACTGCAGCAAACGCACCCTCATTGAAGGCTTTGATGGCCCCGAGCAACTCGCCTTGCTCGATCAGCCTCACATCCGGCTGTGCTTTGGCCCATTCGATTGTGCCGTCCGTAGATCCTCCGTCCACAAGCACAATCTCGTAGGGGATGCCCGAGCGTACAAAGTCGCCGTCCACCACGGCGCACAGTGAGTCCCTAGCGCTTTGCACCATGTTTTGGAGCAAGGGCAACCGTTGATATGTACCGCTCACAACCGACAAAACTATATCTGCCACTTGACAAACCTTTCATTCTGTGATATCATGCAGATGCCAAACGAAAAGAGAAATCCCACATAATCGGTATCACTGCCTCTGGCACTCTTTTCGTTTGGCGACAAAAAGGGCTTTGCCAGAGGCTTTTTCTTTGACTGGAGGCATCATGGCTGATGGGCGCATCTGTACAAAATGCGGCATATGGAAACCTTGGTGCGAGTTTTATAAGAGCAAGTTGGGCAGAAATGGGAAAACAGCCACTTGCCGATCGTGCAAAGCTCTCTATGCCCAAGAACACAAAGAGTCTATACGTGAGAACAAGCGCCGCTACAAGAAAACAGCAAAAGGCAAAGCAGCGGCGCACCGCTATAACAACTCTGACGCAAAGCGCGCTTACTCCTTGCGATATGCTAAAACTCACCGGGTTAGGTGCCGAGCAAGAGACGCCGTACAAAGAGCAGTAAGGTTTAAGCACATTCCTGTTCCTACGTCTCTTCCCTGTGCGGATTGTGGTGAGCCAGCTAGAGAGTATCATCATCACCTTGGCTATGCGCCGAAGCACCAACTTGACGTGCTGGCTCTTTGTAAGGCTTGTCACGTAAAAAGACATCAATCAGAGTAAAATACAGCCGAGGCCACCGTCAGTCGGCGCTCCGCCCAAATGCAAAAAGTCCAGCCGAATCTTGTCCCGGCCTTGTAGCTCATTCCAAGCGTCGAGCATCCCCGGTCGAAAGAGATCGTCCAGGATCACAATTCCGTCCCGGTGCATCAGCGGTCGCCATGTGTTGAACTCGCGGATCGTCGCATCGTAGGTATGTACCGTGTCGATGAACAGGATGTCAATCGGGTACTTGCCGTTGGCCTCTACCTTGATCGCCGCCTCTGCCGCATCCATCTGCCAAAAGGTAAAGTTGGGGCAGGTGGCTTGGATGTGCTTGATGTTGTCCGGGTACTCATTTGTCAAGTCCACGCCAAGCACGGCCCCGTGGGGGTAGCCAAGGGCAAGGTGCAGACTGCCCCCACCGCCACAGACGCCCAGCTCGACCGAATAGCGGGGCCGGATGCGGGCCGCTAGAAGCCGGAAGAATTGGTAATATTTCGACGGAGGTATAGCCGGGTTCGGATAACGCGGCTCTCTCATTGCTTGCTGAGCCAATTGCTCAAGGGTTCGTTTGTCTACCATGCCCAACGACCTCCATTATAAGGATCCCTTCTGTAGATGAACAGACCCGTCAATATCTCGTCTGTCTGCCCCTTGACATTGTAAACACTTCTCAGAGAAAGGTCCCGCGTCTCAAATCCTCCATTCTCAAACAGCCGTTGCAAAGAATCCATCGTATGAAAGCTCACGTGCTCGTTGCTGCCAAAGTTATGATCGTTGGGAACGGAATCTTTACCAATCCTCGGCCCTCACATTCTCCGGCAACCTGGGCCGTGCCGGAATGCCCATTACTGTTGTGCGGGGAGAAACGTCTCGGGTCACGAGCGCGCCGGCACCCACTCTTGCCCCCTCACCAATAATGCGATTCTCAAGCACCGTTGCGCCAGCCCCCACCACGGCCCCGCTCTGCACAACCACGCGCCCGCAGAGATTCGCCCCAGGACCAATCGTGACAAATGGCTCAATGACCACGTGATGGCCGATCAAGGCTCCCCGGTTGATGATCACATGGTCCATGATGTGTCCGTGGCTGGAAATGGCAACTTGGCGATGGACGACGATCCCATGCCCGTACCGGGTGCGCGTAGAGCAGTCCGCAGACTTGGCGACAACGTTAATAAAGTTGTAGCCCCTTGCCAGCATGCCTAGGATCAACACCATTCTCTGTGGTCGGATGATCGCCGCCACGCAAGGAAAGTCCTTGATCCCCTCATCCGGCCAGATAGGGGAGCGGGTGTCATAGACTGGGATCCCTAGGAACCGCTCTCCGGGCTCCCATTCTCCTTGATCAATCACGTAAAAGGGAACTGTGTCCCCATTGTCTGCTATGATGTCTGACACATCCATAGCGAACGTGCCGGCCCCGAGTACAATTATTCCTGCCATATCATCACCCTCGCTTCCTTTGTCGTTGCAGGCTCCCGACCCATCGATCGGGCCACCTTGACGATGCGCTCCACCTGCGCTACGTTGGTTGCCTTGATGCCCTTGCTCATCCACAAAGAATCTTCCAACCCCACCCGAACGTGCCCGCCCATCGCCACGGCCCAACAATTGACCTCAAATTGACAGTGTCCAAGCCCCGTTGCGCCCCACACACACCCTTCCGGCAACAAGGCGACGGCGTGTGTGAACGTGGCGGGCGACGGCTTGAGACCTGCTTTCTCACCAAAGAATAGGTTGGTGTACAGAGGATCCAAGAGATGCCCGGTCACGTGCAAGGCGCGCAACTGGTACAATCTGTTGATGTTGAACAGCTCTAGCTCGGGAACAATGCCGCGCTCGTACATACGGATAGCCAGCTTTCGCAGCATTTCCGTCGTAGTCACAGACGGGCCGGAAGGAAAGTCCACCGTGCCGACCGTGAGGCTTGCCATGTCGATGCCATCCAGCCTAAGCACATCAGCCCGCTTTTCGTACTCGCCCCAATGCCGCCCAGACGTGGACACGCAAATCAAAGCGTCTGCCGGCAAGCGTTGCCGGAGCCGTCCAAGTAACGCAGCGTATACCTCTTTTCGCCACGTCGGCACATGGGAGCCCGGTTCTCTCGCGTGAACGTGGAACACAGATGCGCCGGCGTCATAGCACCGAGCCGCATCCGTGGCGATCTCTTCTGCCGTGACTGGCAAGTGTTCGCTGTCTTCTTGAGAGAACAAACACCCGGTCAGAGCGACGTTGACAATCAGTGGGTTCATTCGATAATCCCCCAATCCTTGGGCAAGCATTCCTTGATGACCGGGATATCCTCCGGGTTCACGTCAGTAAGGTTCATCACTCGCTGTTGTGCGTGGTGGAGCACGTGCGCCCGGTGAATAGGGGCCGGCGAGATAGCCGCCGAATAGAGCGCTGTTTGGCGCTGCATCTTTTGGGTGCCTAGTTTCTCGCAGTCGTGAAGGGACCAAGTGTCCTCTATGATGTCAAGGGCTTCCACCGGGTTCCACAAAGACGGAGGGAAAGTGATTCCCCCATTCAGCGATGCATGCTTGTGATTCGGAGAAACGGCCCAGACCCCATACCCACCACTCGTTGCGATTTGATGCCCGTAAGAATAAACAGCTTGTCCGGCGGTAAGGTCTCCCCTCACAAGATGAGGATGGGCATCCATATAAACTGCCATCGCTATGACAGCATCCTTGTCCACCGGGCGTGTGATCCAATGGTCCGGCAAAAAGAGAACGATCAAATCCTTGGCAAAGTGCTCAAAGATGGAGCGCAGCCCGTGCCCGAACCAGTGAGCCCACGGCCATTCTCCCTCAGTGTAGCAAGGGACCTGCATAAACTCCAAGTTGCAATACAAAGGATGTACTTGCCGGTCACTCACGTAGGTAATCGGCTCGGTGCCCCAATACTTGTTGAACAGGTAGGCAAAGATGTTGGTTGCCCACTCGTATTGATGTGTGCCGACAAGTAAAGGGCGAATCATAGCAACACAACCCCTATCGTGTTCCCTTGATGGAGCACGTCCGGATACTTGAAGTGATGCCCTGGCAACTCGTCAAAGTAGGCGACCATGCTCTTTTCGTCTACCCCAACCTCAAAGAATGAGGGAGTGATATCGTCACAGATCCAAACCGCTCCCGGCGCAAGCAATTGGCTGTACATTCCCCACTCTGCACGACTTGGGGCGTAGTGGTGGCTCGAATCCTGGAACACAATGCTCACTTTTTGCCCCCCACAGATCCGCTTCACCTCTCGGAAAACAGCACTATTGGCCGAGTTGCCAATGAGATAGGTATAGTTGTCAAGCGGCTGCAAATAGTCGTGAGGCAAGTCCTTTTCCTCAATGTCGATGCCAATCACCTTGCCCCCGTACTCACTTGCGGCAAGGGCCATGTGCGCTGAACCAAGCCCGTACTCTACGCCAAGCTCTATGCTCACCGCCGGCTTGAGTAATTGCACCAGATGATAGAGAAACCGGTAGTAATTGATCCGCATCTTGATACTAGCCTCATGCTGTGCATACAGCATATCAAGCCACGGGGACCCTATCGGCCTCTGCGCCGCCTCTACCAAAGCATCGAAATCCGTTCTAATGATCATAGTATAGCACCGCATAGCCACACGGCGAGTGCAGCCGGTCATCGAGCACGATAGGATAGGGCAACGTCATCAAGTAACTCAGCACCCCGTCATCCATCGCGTGCGTGTCATCAAAGCACACCACAGAGCCGGGCACGAGGCGGCTTTTGTAGGTGCCAAACTCGTTCTCGGCCTGGGCATAAGAGTGCTCTGTGTCGATGTGGAGCACGTCGATCTGCTCGGGGATCCCCTCAGGAATCGGCAAGGACGATGCCTCTATGTAGTGGAAATTGGGGAATCGCTCGATCACGGCGTCGATCTCTTGCCGTCGATGGGTCTCTACGCCGTACACCTGGCACCTTGGATTGCCGATGCAGAAACTTGCAGAGCCGCGCCCCTTTTCCACCCCTAGCTCAACCACTGTCTTTGCATGCCGCGCCAATCTATAAAAGAGGTGGTAGTAAGGCTCTGGGTAATCGCCCCACAACTCGCTGACCCATCTTGGCGGATCGTGCGTCACGGCCCTGCTGATAGCTCGGAGCATTTGGAAATAGGTCATTTGCCCCTCACATACTTGAAATAGCCCATCGGGATCCCGCAGTGCCCCGTGGTGTCCACAAAAGAGTCATGCCCCTCTGAAATCTCGGCCCAGAAGCGGCGCATGTCTACCGTGGTCCCCTCAGAGTCAAAGAGGTCATCGCAGATCACAAGCGCCCCGTCTGCCAGCATCGGAGAGTAAAGCTCCCATTCCCGCATGGCGTGCTCGTAATGATGCCAAGCGTCAATGTACAGCATTTCAATTGGCTTACCCCACGACTTGACCACCGGTCCCGCGTCCCACGTCCAAGCGTTCACATAATGAAAGTTAGAGTAACGCGCCTCTACATCTCTGGCTTTCTGCTGTGCAACCTTGTCCTCACGGTGAATGTCGATGCCAATCACGGTGCCTTGGGGATTGGCCGCTGCTACATGGGCGGACCACGTGGCCCGCCAGATGCCCAACTCAACTGTGAACCGTGGGCGATAGGTGCGGGCGATGAGGAAAGCCGTCCTGTAATATGGGTTGAGATGCCCAATGATTGGTATGTCCTCTTCATAGCGGGCGTCCAACCACGGATCCCCGGTCACGGTCTTGACGCCGGTATCCCAGTCCTTTGTGATCTCGGTCAGCCTCTTGATGCTCTCGATCGAGTAAGGTCTCACTTTTCCTCCTATATCCCCAAAAAGTCCCGAGTCGTGTTGTCGCAGAGCGCCATGAACAGCGACCGGCGCAAGTAGTATTCGGTCTTGCCCAAGTGCCACTTCATAATGTGGGGGATGTCAAAGAGGGTGTCCGTCTTGACCCAGTTTGGATTGTCGCGCTCTCTCTCCTCCCATTGCTCCACCGGCACGCCCTCCACTACCGGCGTCGAATCCTTCCAAAAGGGGAAATGCAGCTTGGCCCGCCACGCGATCGTATCCCGAAAAGCCCCGCTCTTGCCCACATCCAGCACCATCTCGTGCGTTGGGATGCGCTCGGGCACGTCCTCTTCATCCACGATCCGCCTTCCCTCCTCATCAAAAGAGGATCCCCATCTTGTGAACCAGCCCCCATTGTACTTTTCATAGCAGAGTCGCGCATCCCAGATGTGACCCGTGTTCATCCCATCGCCCACGAACACAAAATTATCTTTCTTGCCCACTCGATGGATGACGTGAGGGAACCACTTCATAAGCTGAAAGTTCTCTTGCAATTGATAGCGCCAGAATGAAACGTTGAACTCGCCTTGCTTAAACCCCTCTACGGCCCGCTTCAATAGCCGCTGGTGGGGGATCTCGTCGGCTTGATAGGCCAACACATTCGGCCCCTTGCACAACGAGATCGCCTGATTCATCACGTCGGCAAAGGCGCTGGCGTCGTCTCTGGGGAACGTGCCTTTGTGGATATTGACCTTGTGGTTCTTGGCGGCAATCCGGTTCAAGATCTCCAATGTGCCATCTGTGGAGCCAAGGTCCAGCACCACGAACTCATCCACAAAGGGCAACCAAGAGGCCATGGACTCGTACAAGCAGAACCCGGCCCGAGCATTTTTGATGAACGTACAAGCGCTCAACTGATAGGTCACTTATTCAGTTCCTCCATTACCGCATGCAACAGGGTTTTGTTGTCTGCGCCTATAAGCGCAAGTAAAAACGCGCTGCTTGGCCCCCAAAGCTCCTGTGGGTCTAAACTCAAAAGTGCACATAGCCTATCTAGAAAGCTATCCCACTTGCTTTCCGGGATAGCCGCCAAGATTTCTTTTCTATTCATATTCCTGACGCATCCTTTCCAACCCCTCTTCAACTCCCATGGGCTCAAGCCCCATAGACTTCATCGACCGCAAATCATAGGTTGTGTCCCTTGGCCGGGGCGCGATATCAGGGAACGCATCCGATGAGACCGGCTCAATCAGGATCTTTTCCCCGCGCCCAAACACGTCCATAGCAGCAGTGCAAAACTCGTACAAGTTCATCTTGTCCGCCCCGCCAACGTGCAAAGTCCCCATCCGTTCCGTCTCGATAGTCTTCCATATCGCTTCCGCGCACGCGCCGGCATAGGTCGGTTGGGTCATGGTATCATCAACCACAGTCATGTTGGTCTTGTGACACAAGGACTCCATCACTCGCGTTGCCCAATTGCCCCGGCCCCACGACCACGGCTTGCCATAGAGCAAGATGGGCCGAATGATGGTCCAGGGGTGGGGGTATCCCCGCACGTGATCTTCCGCGTCTTTCTTTTGCAATCCGTACTCGTTGACCGGTATCCGGGCAAAGTGCTCCGAGTAGGGAGGTGTCTGCCCGCTGAACACCGTGTTTGTCGAGACATAGACAAAGGTAGCCCCGTACTCTTTTGCGGCCTCAAGCATCCATTGTGTGCCCCGCACGTTGATTTCTCGCGATGTCGTAGGCATCCTTTTACACAGGTCCACAGAAGCCATGCCGGCGCAATGGATCACAATCTGGGGCTCTGACACGTTGAACGCATAAAAGACGTCGGACTTGTTTTGCAAGTTCATGCAGATCGCGTCTCCCTGCATCTTGTTCTCGTAGTAGGTAGGATAGATATCCATTCCCAAAGGCTGTGTCTTGAGCAAGTAGCGGCCCAAAAGGCCAGATGCGCCAGTGAGCAATACTCTCATTTTACCACTCTTCTTTCTTTCCTCATACCAGGGAACGCCTATCGGTCGGTGCCGTGCGGCATAGCGCTTGTGATCTGCTTTGCTCTTGCAATTTATGCACCAGCTATCAAGCCCGTCTCTTTTTCCCCGGTGCTTGTTAAATGCGAGAAGAGACTTGACCACACCACATTTTGTGCAGCGCTTCACGGCGTCCACGGGTTTGCATGCCAATATCGAAACCTATCTGGGAGAACGTATCTGTACCACCCCCTTGTGGTGAGCAATCGCCCAATCCGGCCTTCCAGCATGAAATAATACTCGATCATAGGCCCGCCCGGTGCGTCTGTTTTCCCATTCCAAGGAAGACCAAGCGGCCCCTGGCGCATCCGAGCGGCGTCCACAAGGAAAAGCTGCTGTGACATCGTTTGGGTGAGCCGTTCACCCCCGCCGTCGCTGGGCGACACACAGAAAATCTCGGGGCGTGTCTTGAGGATACGGATCCCCTCATTGATCCACGATTGCCCTTCCGGCTGGTGGATCATTTTGCAGTCACAGTCAGAGAACACGATGTAGGCGCTTGTGGCTACATCAAGCTCTATTAAGTGGTTTATAATATGCCACTTATAGAAATGGCTTCCTCCTGCCCCGTGTGTCAACTCATCTGCGGTCGGGTCATTCGCCGGAATACCGTACCGCTCCAGGATGGGCGCATAGTCCCCGTTGCCCTCCCACACCTCGGACTCGTAGATCTTGAGGCCCGGAACCTCTGCAATGACCCGGCAGGGAAGTCCCCGGCATCGCTGATGTACCAAAATCACCTCATTGAAGGGGTAGGCGTGCGAGTTCAATATCTGGGCAAGCACGCCCTCTTGGTGCAGCCGCTCCAAGTGGGGCGGGTGGCAATGTGTGGCAAAGCTAACTGTGGGCATCTTGATCCCTTTCCATCAACTTGTTCAGCCAATCGCATAGCCGCATCTTGTCTTCCATATTCGCAGCTTTCAGAAAAGAGAATGTTTCTCGACGTCCAGAATAACGACACACAAGCACGTTAGCTGCCGCACTGGCTACAAACCAAGGCTCATCTAGTGCTTTCTTTTTCCGTCCAATAAATACACCCAAATCGCGGATCTGTTCTAATTGGCTTTGCCCCTTCTTCAACCGAAAGCGCAGTAGAAACATGCTCCCTAAAAACATACACTC
>Ga0180433_10008701_pt1 | contig 12575 bp, 22 predicted proteins | sample SS_ome_8_FD_132980 | JGI IMG/M metagenome (GOLD analysis project Ga0180433, IMG submission 132980) | Hypersaline lake sediment archaeal communities from the Salton Sea, California, USA - SS_1_D_1 metaG | ecosystem: Environmental > Aquatic > Non-marine Saline and Alkaline > Hypersaline >... | reverse complement strand
TATTTTATCCATTGTCTTTTCCATTGTTCATATGTTTTTCCACATTTAATACATCTTGCATCCCCCATAATATACCCGTAGGCACGTGGAAACTTACATCGGTGCGTTAGTATTCTTTTAAGCAATTTGGACATATCACTATGCAACTATCAATGTGTTCGTAGGCACGTGGCCCCATGTAAAAATGCTTTATCTCCTGGCCACACTCACAATCAAATTCTATAATAGGCTGAGTACCCAAAAGAAAAAAACTAAATATTATAGCCCTCGTAATGCTCACACTCTTTTGTTTTACTTGTTACTGGTTTTCTGTTTCCTGATATTCTACGATGCTTGCACATTATTATATCACACTCGTATTCCTCCCACCTGTTCTCCCTGGTGTTCTTGTATCTGTATTTGCCGGAACAGTTCACTTTGGCTTGGGTATATATTTAGGATCATTATAATTCTCTTTAAAAATTCGTTCTATAGAACCACTTTCTTTTTTTTTATTTCTTTCTTTATTTATAGCATCAATTTTTTGTAATTTCGCATTGCGTTCGCTATGCGTTTGCATTGCGTTCGCATCTGATTTGTTCCATCTGTTATATGCTGACTCCCTGGCCTTTGCGCTCTTTTCTCGTCTTATTTTTAATCGGGCTTTTACAGATTCACTCCAAAAGTGCGTTTGGTTATGCTTAAAAAGCGAATAGGCCTTTATGACTTTTTCCACCAGTTCATGGTCGGCCTTCAATGCAAATGCTATACGTTTATATTGCGTCTGCATGACACCTTTATTTTTATATAGCATCTCAATAATTGCCCAATAAATTCCATATCCCTCATATCCAATATCCGAAAGCATATCTATTATCTTTTCATCCTCCCTTGCATCATAATCATGTGAGAAGTATTCAGCCATTTAATGAGTCAAGTTTATTATATTTAATAGCATTGTTTTTTGATTTCTCAATCGGATACTTTTCCGCATTTTTTTTCAATTTTTCATCAATAGCAAATTCTAAATCAATATTTAATTTGTCGCATAGCCTGATTAGATAAATATAAATATCGGCGACCTCGTCCATCACAGAAAACAAAGTATCTAAATCCGGGTTTTGTGATTCATTTGGTGTCAACCATTGAAAAATCTCAACTAGCTCAGATGCTTCGACACTAAGAGCCATAGATAAATTTTTGGGGGTGTGGAATTGGTCCCAGTTTCTATCCTGGGTAAATTCGCGTAACTCTAATTTATAGTGATCTGTATTCATGATTGAAATAAAGTTTGCTGTTCTGCTTTTTTAATTTCGGCTAAATTTTTTACGGCTTGGTTATAATATGATTCCTTTAACTCTATTCCTATTCCCCTTCTGTCTAATTTGGCTGCTCCATATACTTCAGATCCGACTCCCATGAATGGAGTGAGTATATTTTCCCCCTCATTACTCCATAAAATAATACATCTTTCAATAACATCTAATTGTAGGGGATGTACGTGTTTCTCATCGTTTTCATCACGGGATTCCTTAAATGGAAGTACGTTGTCCAATCTGATGTCATCCCAGAAAGCAGAGGCATATTGTCTCCATATCCAATGAGAGAATCGGTTTTCTATTTGATTGCCTTTGTAGTTTTTATATTTCCAAAGTTCTTTCGGTATTTCTCGCTCTCCGGCATAATAAGTTAGTCCGGTGGGGTGCTCTATGGGTATTTTATTTTCCCCTTTCTTTCTAAAAACAACCAGGTAATCGGCAGCAGCATTGGAACATCTTGATGAATCATCAACTATAGTTTTATGTGCCAAGTTCTTAGCCATAGTTCTATTACGAACACCGAGCGGTTCCTTCCACACTAAATATCTTGCAATGTATCTCCACTCGTTTTTTTCGTGAAGCCTGATAATATCACCAGGAAAGTCAATCATATGATCTAAACCGGAATTACCGCTAGGAACATCAGCGCAATGGACACAAGTAATCCTACCCGGAATAGTTAACCTAAATTTTTCTTTTACCACATATTCATAATGCTCGAAAAACTGATTATAATCATCAGCATTTGATAAATCCCTTACATCTGACGAATAATGATACAACCCACCGAATGGAGGTGAATAAACAGATAAATGGATTGATTCATCAGGAAAAGATTTCATCACTTCAATGCAATCGCCTAAATAAATTGCATAATTATCCTTAATAAATTGATTTTCTACAGCCATTGTGGGATTGTTTCTTTTTGGTTGAATTGTTTTATATCATCAATATCTAAATGATCGTTCATAAAGTAAACAAGTCTTTCAAACATTTTATCGGCGGCCTTCGCCTTTCTTTGCAGATTCCTTAAAACATCTATTTCCCCCTCCGTTGAGATTATATCAACTTTAACGCTATTTTTTTGTCCAAACCTCAAACATCTGCGCACCCCCTGATAATATTGTTCATATGAATGAGATGGAAAAAACGTAATATGAGAACAATGCTGATAATTTAAGCCCCACGCCCCTATTTTGGGTTTTGTTATTAATACTCTTGGTTGAGATTTTTTAAAGCCAATTAACCTTTCTTCTTTAATTTCGTCACGGTGTTTGCCAGCAACTTGGAGAGCATCTGGTATAAGTTTTTCTAATAGATCACCCTCATCATTTAAATGACACCAGATCAAAACAGGATCACTGGTGCTGTTCGCTATTGTGGCCACTTTTTCACACCTCTCGTTTATTGTCATGCGTCTTTCTTCTCGTTCTTCTTTTAGCCCAACTGCTGGCATAGCAAACAACATCCCATTGAGGGGACGAGACGCTTTTACTATATAATCATTTTCAATCAATGGGGGTAAAACAAATCCATCATTATTATATCCCAAGTCAGATGGCATTCGGCAAGCTCTGGCCCAAGAACAGACCCACCTCCAAAATGGATCCTCAGCATGACCCTTAAAACGCCATTTAGCCTGCCGTTCTCCCGACCATCTCATCATATGCCCACGGAGAGATGAATTATTTTGTGTATTCTTGAAAAACTTATTTAACATATCCATATAACCTAAATATCCCAGTGCCTCAGAACTTGTCCCCAATTCAATATAATCATTCGGTGCGGCTGTGGCCGTGTAAAGAAATCTGTATTTCTGCTTACGCATAAATTTTGTTATCTGAGCCTTATATTTCCCATCAAATGATTTAAGTATTGAAGATTCATCGCAAACAGTAGCCTCAAAATCTTCGGGATCAAAATAATGTAGACGTTCGTAATTTGTTACTGTTATTCGATACGGATCGCCATTATCTGATCGTTTTAATTCTATACCAAACTTTTCACCCTCAGCTATTGTTTGTGCGCTAACTGCGAGGGGCGTCAATATCAAAACATTTCCATTTGTTTTTCTGACGATATTTTCGGCCCAAACTAATTGCATGGGAGTTTTGCCCATGCCACAATCAGCAAAAATGGCTCCGCGACCTTTCATTACAGACCATTCAACTAAATGCTTTTGAAAATCAAACAAAAAGTCTGGTATCCATACCGGTTCAAATCCGTGATTACCTTTTAATGATGTTTTAAATTGCAGAAATTCCCGATAGTTCATAATTTCTTTCCCATTACGCCCGTTGTCGCGCCCATTCTCCGGCGGTGCAACATCATTAAATCACCTTTTGTTAATTCGTTATTGTGTGCCATATCATGACATTTACGACATAAAGCGATGAGGTTTTCTATGTTATCTGCACCTCCATGAGAGCGGTAAATAATGTGATGGATGTCAACGGCTTTTTTGCCGCAATGCTCGCAGGGGATAAAGTCCTGTTCACCGTACCCAAGGTATTCAAGATATATCTTCGTATGTCGCTGCATCTTCTTTCGGCTTCAGTTCGTAAACTCTCTTAATTTCTATCAGGGGTATGTAATACTCAAAATCATGATCTGCTCCGTTGAAGGCTTCAAGTATCATTTTTCTTTTTGTGATGTGTGCTACCCTCCCGGCCCTGGCATGTGGGCCTATCTTGTTCTCGTAGTTTACCCTAACATCTTTGTCCAAGTATTCGAGGGCTTTTTCTCTAGTCATCTAATTTCTTTTTAAAATGGTTTATGACTTTCTCCATTTTGAATTTTTTATACAGGTTGAAATCTTCGTACCCCTCGGGGTTTTTCTCCCATAGCCTGTACAGTACCGCCCGGAGTCGCTGCGAATCACTTTTCTTGCCATCATCAAAATCGCTCTCCAGGTTTTCTATCTGTTCTTTTTCTTGTGATTTGAACGGATCGGATTTGAAGGCTAAGAAACCCGCCGAGCCGAGAGCCTGGTTTATCCCTGCTGCCTGCTCGGGGGTTAGCTCGCCAGTTTCAAAGGTTACCTTTAGGCTTTTGTCCTTTAGGCTTCTGAAACTTTCTAGGATGGATGGTATGATAATCATTATTTATAATAAGAGAGTCTTTTTTTTAGTAATTTATTCCCATTTGGGTAATCCAGAATTTCATATAGTTCAGCTAAGATTGAACCACCCTCATCCTGCCTCTTAATTTTATCAACCAGTAGTTTTATGAGAAATTCGGGGTCTGGTTGGTCATCTGTGGATCTGGTTAATTGCTTAACTTCTTTGTATAACTTGTCTACTGATTGCTTGTCTACATTTTCTTTGATTTCATCAAGCTGTTTTTGAACCAAAGGATCCTCACTCTTGGCCTCCATTACCTGATTGATTTTGGAAATAGTGTCGGGATGTTTGCCGGTTGTTCGGGCGGTCTGCTCAATGGGTTTTTTAATTTGTTCGGAATCCGAACGGATTTCCTTTTGTTCATTTGTTGGTCTTCCGGCTGGCCTACTCTCGGTCTCATGGAAATATTGCTGAATAGAATATATCTCCGAGTTAGTGAAATCAACCCTTACGGTGTTTTCTTCAGCCTCGGCCTTTTTTTCATTGTCTAGTGGCAAATCAACAATAGTGCATGGTATGGCTGTTTCTCCGAGTTTTTTAAATGCCAAATAACGGCGGTGACCGGCAATCAGGCGGTAGTCATTGCTGATAACTATTGGATGCAATAATCCTATCCTTCCAATACTATCAACCAAATCGGAAACATTGCCGGGATTATTCCGGAAACGTTCGCCAATTATTATTTCATCCAAATTTACCAAGTCCATTAGTCAAATCTTATTATGTTAGTTCTGTTGCGGAGATTGTAAATCTTGACTAGTTCGGAAACAAAACCGTCAATTGAATTAATACCCACAAAACCAGAAACATCATTTTTTAACTTGCCGACCATCATATCATGATCAAAATTCTCGTGTTTCATGACCTTAACGAATGCCTTTATTAGTTTGGCTGGTGGTCTTTTCTTGTTCTTACCTGGCATATTTGCGAAGGCCCTTGAAATTAATCTCCAATAAAGTTCGATGTTTTCACATCTGTTAATTATCTCTTCAACCTGGTTTATTTTAATCTTGAGATACCCACTATTAAATAGATTCCCCCCGGAATTACCCCCCGTTCCATATTTAAATAAAACAAGTGATAGTAAGGCCGTGTGATCAAATTCAAACCTGTTCATAAGTTTACGATATGTGAGATAATTATCATTGCCTAATTCACAATACATATCTAGCCGTTGCTGCCATCCCCAGTTCTTACGGATTGTGTTTACCGATTGTACGGCTTCTAGGGGGTGAAGGCCATTGAGGTGTTTAACAATAAAATTTACCGGGATTCTCAGTTTTCTGCATGCTGCTATCCTATGTTGTCCATCAATAACATAATTCTTTTCAGTTACCTGGACAGGCTCAATTTGCCCCCGCCGTCTCATATCATCGGCTAGTTTCTCTACATTATTGGGCACAATTCCCCTGTTACCACCAATGTACCGAAACATCTCATAATTACGGGTCTGATAAACAATGCCCTCATTGCCACCATAAGCTCGCTCAAAAAGATTTATTTGTTTCATGATAAATTGTTTTAATATTGTATATCTTCGGTTTCTTTAACAGGCTTAACGATATTCAGGATAGCATCACCCCGAATCTCTGCGGTTACGTGTTTCACGCCGTCCTTATCTGCCCATTCCCTGTAATAAATCTCCCCAAGGACCTCCACTCTGTCGCCCCTGTCGAGGTTTGCGGCGGCTGTCTCTGCGCGTCCATCCCATAGCGTGACCCTGTGCCATACGGGGTCTGTCCTCTGCCAGTTCCCTGCCTGATCCCGGTATGATTTGCTAGTTGCTACGGAAAACGAGCAGACCTTTTTGTTATCGCCCAGGTCTTTCAATTCGGGCTTGGCTCCGATGTTTCCAACGAGCCTTACAAAGTTGTCTTTCATGCTGTATTCTTTGGTTTGTTTTTGTCTATCCAATCCCATACGGTCAAGGAAATGACCAGTAGGATAAAGGCTATTGCTACTAATTTCATCTCTTGTGTTTTTTCTGCATTTCAGCCCAATAAGTACCGGTGTCCCAGTGACAACTTTTTGAACTATACTTAGGGTATCTGCGCTGTACTCCGCAGGAGGCCATAAATAAGGCCACGATAATTAGTGGTATTAGTTTTTTCATTTCAGGGTTACTCTTACTGTTTTAATGATTGTTTTCGTTGCAGGAGTAATCATCTCACCAGTGTCGGGATCGGTTACCTCCCGCTCGAGTCTCTGGAGTAGTTTTTCCCTTGACTTTTTAAGCTCGGCAAGTTCTTTTATCTGCTTGTCCATTTCTGCCCAATGTTGATCAGCAGAATAATCATATACAGACCTATCAACGGCAGCAATCGTGGCATTCCCAACTGTTGCCCTGCCATCGCTATCATCCAGGTCAAATAAAAGGGCCTTTTTTACATCCTTATTATCCCGGATACCTTTTACAACATCCTCCATTGCCTTGAGATATGCGGCAGCTTCAAAAGAATTTACCTCACCCGTAAGAATTTGATTTATTGCGTTTTCCACAAAAAGACTAATCTGCGCCTTGCTTTCGGGCATTAATCGAATTACTGATGCTGGTGTCATTGTCTCCATGATTATTGATTTAGTGTGTGTTCAAATTCAAAATCGGTTTTTAATGCTTCCTCATGCTTTTTATTTACCTTGAAATGTCTGCGAAGATTATTTATGAATTCATCAAAAGACATCCCGCTATATTTGCCTGTTTTGATCTTTGCAGAATATCGGTTCAGGTCACGGTCAGAAAGCCATTCAGGTTCCTTTTTCTTTTCGGCGGGTTGGGTCTGTTCCCCAGCAGCGTCATTATCTTCATCTGTCACGATACCCAGGGCCGAGGAAAGGCTATATCTTCTCAGATAAGTAATCCCTGATCCGAGAGCCTGGTAATCATTCATTTTGCCCAACGAGACAATCGGAACATCTATGATACTTTCAAGGGTCTGCCCTGTTTCCAGGTGAATTATGATAGTGCGGATAACCCTGACGCCGTCCATGAGTTCAATCGGTTGCACAAAGGCCAATCCGTTCTTTTCTAGCAGGGGATTGATGGTGTTTACAATAGATGGCAGGTCGGCATAATTATAACCGTACCCTTGCGTGTTTTTTTCAATGGTTGGGCATTCCTTCTGGAATTTGGCCAACGCGATAAACAATTCTTTCTTTTCCATTTTCTTTAAGGTATTGTATGTATGCTTTGCGTATTTTCTTCCTGTGGCTCATGGCTTGAGTATTATTGAAAGTGTGTCGTATAGTTCTAGCTCATCCAGCGGTATCAGAGCATGGTCAAATAAGCAGTCAGAACACGCATTGCCATCCTTTACCCTGGTTATCTCTGTTCTCGGGAAATAGTTCTCACAGTAGTCACATTTAACCCTGCAATTAGGACAGATGGGTTCACCTTCGGGGGTTTCGCTCATATGCTCCGGCCCCCATGCTGCCTCCTTGCAAAAAGGACAAAAAACAGCATTGTCGGGATATAGTCCCTCGTTTGTTGGATCTTGGCGGTTCATCTTATCGGTATTTTGCGCCCGTCAACTATTACCCACTCATGTGGTTCGTAAAAATTTACAGGCATGGTTTCATGAATAAATATGGAATCCCCCACCCTCAATCTCCTGTCACGATCTGTCAATAGGATAAAAGAATCTGTATGTACAAACATTGACTTATCTCCGTCTACCGTCAGATAGTCTATCCTCTCTACCAGACCCCCGTAATATCCATCATATACTCGGTGATTGCAGGATGCCAGAGCAAAGAATATCACGAACATTATCGCTATTGTAACAACGACAAAACACCCTCCGCACCCGTATGCTTCTGCTTCATCTGTTTTCATAACACTATATGTATGCGTAAATACTTAAAATTCAATTTTACATGCCTTCTTTGCAATTCTCTTAATAATCTTAGATGAATGTGCAATACCCAGCAGTTATGATATCTAAAGAGTTTCATAGTATTTCGTTTATATAACATACCTCGCTTCTGGAATCCAGGTACTCTTGAAATTTCCTGTCGGTGATAAACCAATCCTTTTTAACTTTCCACATCGGAATAGCTCCCTCCCTTGCATAGTTCCTGATTGTTTCGGGGTGGAGATCAAGTATGTCGGCTATATCTTTTACCTTTAGTATCATGCTGATTGGCTTATGCTTCTGTATGTGGCAGCAAACATCTTATAATGCAGTCCAGCATAAAAAGCTACCTCTGCCCTATTCTTCGCTCCAAGTTTTTCGCGGATCTGTTCCTGAATTTTGCGTATTGCGATATGCGATAAAAAAAGTCTCCGGGCAATTTCCTTATCGGTCATACCGTATGCCGTCATGGCTATGATGGTTATGTCACGTGCGGCAAGGTTCATGATTTTAGGTTTGGGGTTTGTGGAAACTTTGCAAACCCAGGCTGTTGCTATTCGGTTTATATATTTATATATTGACATCGTGAATTTTTATAATTACCTTTGATATACAGGAACAAATGTAGTAAATACTCCATTATGAGTCAAGTATTTTATCAATTATTTTCAATAAAATGCACGATAGATTAAATAAAATACTAAAGGACAAGAACATAGAAATTAAAGAATTGGCTAACAAAATGGGCAAATCTTACTCCTATGTGCATGGACTGACGAATGGGAAAAACTCCATAGGACTCAGGGTGATAGAATCAATACTAAAGATTTTCCCTGATGTTAATGCGCGGTGGTTTATTATAGGTCACGGTGAGATATATAGTAATTACTCCGATATAGAAGAAAAAATAGAGTCAATTATAGCAGAAAACATCAAGCTGAAACAAGATAATGATAGAAAAGATAAAATAATTGACATACAAGCAGAGTACATAGAGAGTCTGAATCTCAAAGAATCAAAAAAAACAGGGAAAGGTGCGGCGGGGTGATATGTACATTGAAAGTATTATACAACAAAAACAAATAATCAGAATCGGGGTCATAGGTTCTGAACCCAATAATTCACAAATGTTAGGATACCATCAGGATACCGTGGCTGTGAAAACGACTATAAAAAGGTAAAATGTTCTGAAACCAGCTGATTCACGGCAAAGGGGGCCGTAAAGCCCTCTTTTTTAATGTGTTCGCAGGATTGACCCTGTTTTACTGGAGTTCACTTTCGTAAATTATACAGTCTTATACAGTGCTATACAGTGAAAATTTGATACTTTTAGGATACCAACCACAAAAATAGATACCGATGAAAGTTATACGGGTATCACACCGCTATGTTTTTAACCGGAAAAACAAACTAAACTCCAAGGGCAAAGCCCTCTTGCAATCTGAAATCCGTATCGGTAAGGACAGAAAATTCTATTCAACGGGGATATACCTTACGCCCGAACAATGGGACGGGAAAATCATTAAACACAAAGATGCGTATCACCTTAACCGGAAGCTGGCAAAACTGCGGCACGAACTGAGCGAACTTGACATACGAAATTTCGGGGACGTTGATTCATATTTCACCGGTGCGGATCCCGAAAACTTTTTAGAATACTATTCTGCATACATCGAAAAACACCCCGGAGCCTATTCAACGTACAAACAATATAATTCTACTTTGAGTCATTTATATAGATTTTCGGAAATAAAATACTTCACAGACCTGACACCCGAAAACATCCAGAAATTTACCGATTATCTTTACTCTGTGGGTCTATCTCACCAGACGGTATACAATGTACACAAACGAGTTAAGACGGCTATACGGCGCGCCTATGTCGCTGGTAAGATAGATAAAAACCCCTATGATATGATCAAACTTAAAACACCGAAATCAGGAGAGATACGATACCTGTCAGAAAGTGAGCTAAAGAAAGTAGAAGATTGGCAGCCGGACAGCAAAAAACTAGAGCTTGTTAAAGATGTTTTCCTGTTTGCCTGTTATACTGGGCTGAGTTATTCCGACCTGAAAGCCTTCTCCATTGAAGACGGGTATATCATAGATAAGCGAAAGAAAACAGGCGAGGGTTATATAATATATCTTACCCCAAAAGCGAAACGCATCCTTGATAAATACGATCACCTCCCGTTATTAAGCAACCAGGTTACAAACCGATACCTTGCGGAGATAAGTTATAAAGCAGGGGTTAAGAAATTCACCTTTCATATGGCGCGGCATACCTTTGCCGTAGATGCTCTTAATAAGGGGGTGCCGTTAGAGGTGGTTTCCCGAATCCTGGGACATTCAAAGATTTCCACCACGCAGGTTTATGCCAAAGTTCTAAAAAGCACCATAGCCGAACACATGAAAAAGCTATGAGTAAAACGGATGCCAGCAGAGATTGACTTTAGATATACCGCTATCATTTACCCACGCATCACAGATAACAAATCCCGTATGAGCCGGTATCCTTTTACCCCTCATCCACTTAGTTTGCCTCTGGATACACCCCGGAGATATGGCATGGATATGCCTTTCAAAGATATAATTAAACTTGTGTACATGGTGGCAAGACAGTATCCCCGGCTTGGTTCCACCGGTTAATGATTCAATTATCTTTTGAACACGGTATGAAATGGCATATGAATTTCCATCTTCCCCGTGCCATAGTTTGATAGTTGATTTCCCTTTTAGCGATATGTCCCCCTCATCGTGTCCCAGGAAAGTAAACCTATCGCCCAGTGCGTTGCAGATGTCTTTTACAATATGTGCGCCCGAACTTTTTATGAACCACCGGTCATGATTGCCATCTATCAGATACATATCTTTATCCCATTGGCCTAATATTTCTTTGGCGTGTTTCTTCTGTTCATCATAACCCAGATGAGACAGTTCGTATATATGTCCTGGCCGGTTGCTCATCCCCTCCGTTACATCTCCCCCAACAGCGATAAACTCACTCCCCGCCTTTCGGGATTCATCGTACATACTATATATATAGTCGGGGTTGGTGTAAAGGCTTCCCAGGTGCAGGTCTCCCGAAAGAGTAAACCGGATACGTTCGCCCTCAAAATGAATGATCGGAATTTTCTCTATTCCTGGCAGTATTCGCCCCCCACTGGCAATAGCTTCAAGTTCCTTATCGGTGAACCGTTCGCTAATCTTTTCCAGAACGCTGTTCTTGTTGAACGTATCTATTCCCTTTTTTTGCGCTTTGCGGAGGTATCGGTGAAGGGTTTCGTTTGTGAGATTAAAAACCCCTAGTGTTTTTTGCTCTGTGTTGTTTTTATAGAACTTAACAACTTCGCGGAGCTTTTTGTCACTTATATTTGACATGCAGCAAAGTTACTTACAGGTATGTTACTTTGAAGAAAGATTTTATGCGGAATTTTGAACAAAGTTGTTAATATTACCGCTTGAATAGTAAAAAGATAGCTCCAGCCAGGGCCAGGAGTAGCAATGGGGCGATTATTCCCGTCAGAACGTGATATTTGGATGTTTTTGTAATGTACTTGGGTATCTCCACACGCTCTATGATGGTTTTCTGTGATGCTAGTTTTTTTCTTAGAGTTAAAATCTCAGCCTCCTGCTGCTTGCAGGTAGATCGGACATACACTATACTGTCTCGTACATTTATCTGTATTACCTGATCTTCGTTTTCTTCAGTTAGCCCTATGTCCCCCAGGGAAAACTCCACCTCCGTGGTTGTTTCAGGAACCGTTACGATGATAGTGTCAATAGTTTCTATATATGAAATGCTATCGGATGGCGGGCATAGCTTTATAAGTCTTTTGCAGGGGTCGCAAGATGCGACCACAAAAACTACCAATATGCAAATAACAAAATGTTTCATACTAACTCAAAATGTACAAGATCCTGAAAGCGATTGTCTTTTACTTCTGTATCCTGATCCCAATCACCACCCCATCTGAGGCCGTGCGATATATCTCCCTTCTCTCTTAAAAATTTCGCACACATCATAACCCATCCCGCGAAATACCTCATGCGATCGTGGTCATCCCAGGCAATGGGATACGGTATGGCATCCACGGCCATAGACGGGAGTTTGTTATGCTTGCTATTGGGATACTTTAGTTTTGAATATCCTTTCTTATATGCCTGGTTCTGCTTTTCTTCTGTCCTGTGTCCGCAGACAATAGTGTGATCAAAGAAACATATCACATATCTGAAAATCTTTTGCAGATCCTCGTGGCACATATTCAATTTCCCCAGGCTTGTCTTGCTGTATTTGGGCATTA
>Ga0180433_10008700_pt1 | contig 12575 bp, 9 predicted proteins | sample SS_ome_8_FD_132980 | JGI IMG/M metagenome (GOLD analysis project Ga0180433, IMG submission 132980) | Hypersaline lake sediment archaeal communities from the Salton Sea, California, USA - SS_1_D_1 metaG | ecosystem: Environmental > Aquatic > Non-marine Saline and Alkaline > Hypersaline > Sediment... | reverse complement strand
TGGATATTATCCGCTGCGACAGAGGTTAACGCATAATATTCAGAGTCCTTCGGCAGAAATTTCAATGCTGCCAAAATCATAATGACAATTAACAGGAACAGGTTAAGTCGCTGGATGCTGCTCATTTTCGATTCCTGCGTTTGCGTACAATGAGCAAACCCGTAATGATCAATAGGGCAGGCAGCACAAACAGGTAAAACAGTCCATAAATGGCACGGCCAGTCTTGGAAAGTTCAACCAGCTGATCTGAGGGTCTGGTCGCCGCTTTTTGCGGTTTGCTGTCTGTAGCGGTGAGCCAGTGCAACAGGTTAAGTGTCAGTTGCAGGTTATCCCCGCGGCCCAGTAACTGGTTTCTGATAAAGTCACTGTCTCCGAAAAATGCGGTTTTCTGCGTATGATTACCCTGTTGGCGTGACAGCAGTAAGGCTACAGGTAGCGGGCCCTGTTCTTCGAACAGTACCGGGTCACGCTCAATGTTGCCCTTGATTTCACCGGTTTCATTCCAGCTGGCGGCATTCGTTAACAGGCGTGTCTCCTGTGTCCAGCCGCGAAAGTCATTGACTTTAAGGGCGGCTGCCTGCGGAAACAGGGTATGTCGCGTGAGGCTGGATGTGAGACTGTGATCGGCATACTGGGTGATAACGGCATTGTCAGGGGATGCTAAATCAAGCTTGGCAGCAGTGGCATCAACAATGACACCCGGCAGTACAGAAATGTCTGGCAGGTTGTTGAAGTTTTTGGTTTTAAAATCAAGATCTGCATCCGTCAGCCATAGCAGGTTACCACCGTTTTCAATATAAGTGTCAACCAGGGCTGTTTCTGCCTGGCTTAATGCATTTCCTGGTGCCCCGATAATAAGCAATTCGGTATTGGCCGGCAATTGTCCCTGTTTCAGTAGATTGAAGTCACGCAACTGGTAGCCGCGTGCCCGCAGGTTCTGCATGAGCAGTGAAGCGCCATAAAGGCCTTCATCAAACAGGCTGACTTCCTGATGGCCTTGCAGGTTGAGTATCCAGCCCTGCTGGCGGCTGGAAAGATGATGAATGGTCTTGCGGATTTCTTCTTCATTGAGTTTTTTGACCAGTTGCTGGCGTTCGTTATAGCGCACCAGCAGTTCCCCGTTTTTGGTAATGCCCAGGGTGCGTGCCGCTTCCGGATTGTTTTGCGGGTCAATAAAGCTGATGGCTATCTGTGGGCGTTCTCTTTTGAAGCGATTAAGCAGTTGCAGTATCTGTTTTTTCAGTACTGCATTGCTGTCGTTGATATAGACCGTAAAACTCAACGGTTTATCGAGTGTCTGCATCAGCTCCAGGGAAGGTGCTGACAGGGTGTTGTTTCGATTGGCTGACAGGTCATAGGTAAATTCATGCTGTTTCAAAACCGGCCATGAAAGTACCAGGCAGATCAGTATCAGAATGATGCTGAAGCGTGAAGACCAGCGCTCCTGTGTATGACGTAATTTGAGTAATTGTGTCCAGCCCAGTATCAGAAACAGGCCGATGACCATCAAAAAATATAACAGGTCCGTACTGCTGAAGAGTCCGAGCTGGGCGGCCTGTAAGTGTGGAGTAATTGAAAACCAGTGTAGCAGGCTGCCGTCATCATTCTGTCCGACAAAGCGCAGCAGTATCAGCAGACCATATGTGGTTATGGCGGCGATCAGCGGGAGACGGGCAAGACTTGAAAGCCATAAGCCGGCAGCAACAAAGGTGCCGATGACAAACAGTCCGGCTGTCCACAATAGCAAGACGCGGCCAAGGTCGAGAGCCGTTGCCAGTTGCAACGTCATGACCTGTAACAGCACGGTGAGCCAGAACAGGCCGAGCACCAAAAGCACGGCGAGATACTTGCTGACAAGTAATTGGCCGGCTGTCAGCGGGCTGGCCAGCAGCATATCCAGCCGACGGCTTTGCCATTCTTCGGCGATGCTGCGCATGGTCAGCAACGGCGTCATCAACATGATGATGTTCAGTCCATTGAGCAGTGCAGGGATGACGACCAGCGAGGTGACGCCCAGCGGGGTTTCCTTTGCAGCCAGCTGTGCCTGGATATTTTCGTAATACTCAAGTTCACTGAAAAAGGCCCAGGCCAGTATAAGCTGGGAAACAGCGATGATGACCCATGCCAGTGGCGTTGCAAAGAAACGCCTCAACTCGGTTTTCAGCATGGCACTGATCATGATGACTGGCCCCCGGTAATCTCGGCAAACAGGGTTTCCAGGTTGTGTTCATTTATGGTGTCGGCAACGGTGACATCATGAGCTATTTTGCCATTGTGGAGGATGGCGATGCGCTGGCATAAACGGTCAATCTCATCCAGGCGGTGACTGGAAATGATGATGCAGCACTCCCGGGAAAGACGGGTAATCAGGTGATGTGTTTCCTGAATCTGTTGCGGGTCCAGACCATCGGTCGGTTCATCCAGCAATAACAGCTCGGGCTTGTGAACTATGGCCATTGCCAGCCCAAGGCGTTGCTGATAACCCTTGGACAGAGACCCGGCCAGTTGCTGTTGTCTGTCAGCAAGCCGTGTCAGGTTGAGTGCTTCGTCGATATAAGCGGTTTGCTGATGCTTGTCGATGCCGTTGAGACTGGCTGCAAATGTCATGTTTTCGTATACGCTCAACTCGGGGTAAAAAGCCGGACGTTCCGGCAGGTATCCCACGGGGTGCCAGTCAGAGGAAACTCCCGGTACGAATGTCATGCTGTTGCCGGCTGGCAGGATGCCAGCAATTATCTTGAGTAATGTGGATTTTCCTTCGCCGTTAAGACCCAGTAATCCGATTATGCCGTTTTCATTGGCAGAAAAAGACAAATCTTCGATGACCGTGCTTTTATTGAAAGCAAAGTGCAGGTTTGTGATTTGAAGCTGACAGGGCATTAATCGCGCAGACTGATGATTGGCCATTGATTGTTAAGTGCATGGTCGTTGAGTTTTTTATCAGGGTCAACCGCAACCGGGTTATCTACCTTTTCCAGTAGTGGAATATCGTTGTGGGAATCACTATAGAACCAGCTGCCGGCAAGTGTTTCATTATTTTCAGCCAGCCAGGTATCCAGGCGTTTTACCTTGCCATGCTGGAAACTGGGCTCTCCGGCAACCTTGCCGGTGTAGGCATCATTAATCATTTCAGGATCCGTGGCAATCAGCAACGAAATATCATACAGCTTGGCGATTGGACTGGTCACAAAGGCATTGGTCGCTGTGATAATCATCAGGGTATCGCCCTGTTTACGGTGTTTTTCAACCAGATCCAGTGATTTTTGAGAAACCAGCGGGCGAATTTTCTCGTTGATGAACTGTTCACGCCAGTTGTAAAGATCCTGTGTCGGATGTTCGCTCAGCGGCTTGAGTGAAAACTGCAAAAATTCCATGATATCGAGCTTGCCATCCTTGTATTCCTGGTAAAAGCGCTCGTTTTCCTGCTCGTAATAATCCGCATCCACGATGCCCTGTTCACCCAGGAAAACACCCCACAAGTAATCAGAATCACCGCTGAGCAGGGTGTTGTCGAGGTCAAAAATTGCCAGTGCCAATGTTGTATACCAAAGCTGAAAGTTTGTTGCGTAATATACAGAAATTGTTTTATTAGCAATACCTTATGTAGACAATAATTTTTACGTGAAGGTTGTTTTGTGGAAGAATCAGAGACAGTCAAAGAATAATTATATGAATGTAACGTGATAGATTCCGAAGGTTTTAGAGCTAACGTTGGCATTATTATCTGTAATGATAAACGTGAACTGTTCTGGGGTAGGCGTGTCGGGCAGGATGCCTGGCAGTTTCCGCAGGGTGGTATCAATGCGCATGAGACGCCTGAACAGGCGATGTACCGCGAACTGCGTGAAGAAGTCGGGCTTGAGGAGGAGCATGTTGAGATCCTCGGCTCCACCAAGCGCTGGCTGCGCTATCGTTTACCCAAACGTTTTATTCGCAAGCACAGTACCCCGCTTTGCATCGGTCAGAAACAACGCTGGTTTTTACTGAAGGTAAAATGCCAGGAATCTGACTTTTGCCTCGACAAGTTCGAAAAGCCGGAGTTTGATCACTGGCGCTGGGTTGATTACTGGCAGCCGGTTAAAGAGGTGGTTTTTTTCAAGCGCAATGTCTATTCCAGGGCGTTAAAGGAACTGGCTCCCATTCTGTTTCCCGAAGGAGCGCCAGCTAATCACTATCGGCCGAAAAACCGGCATCCATACCGTAGTCGCCGGTAGCTTCAAATCATGCTGGAAACGCTGCGTCGCATTATTCATGAGGTTAACGGAGCTCCCAACCTGGGGGAGGCGCTCAGGATTATCGTGGAGCGTGCGCGTGAAGGCATTGATGCCGATGTCTGTTCAGTCTACCTGACAGATTTTGATACCCAGTCACATATTTTACGAGCCACAGTCGGCTTGAATGAAGACGCTGTTGGCAAGGTCAAGTTGCCGCTGCATCGCGGCCTGGTCGGCCTGGTGGCGGAGCGTGCCGAACCGGTCAACGTTGATGAGGCGGCAACCCATCCGCGTTACCTGTTTATTACCGAGACCGGTGAAACCCATTATCACGGTTTTCTGGGTGTTCCCATTATTCAGAACCGCAAGGTACTGGGCGTTCTGGTGGCGCGTCAGAAAGAGCCGCGCCGGTTTGGTGATGAAGAAGTGACCTTTATGTTCACACTCGCGGCACAGCTGGCTGGCGCCATTATTCATGCCGAATCCAGTGGTGAACTGGAAGAAATCCAGCGGACCAGTCAGAAGCAGAGGCGTTTTCACCGTGGTCAACCGGGTTCTCCCGGTGTTGCCATTGGCCAGGTGGTGGTTGCTTATAAAATGGCTGACCTCGACGTGGTGCCTGATCGTCAAAGCGTTGACATTGAAAAAGATATCAATATTTTCCAGCAGGCAGTCGATAAGGTGATTGCAGATATCAGATGCCTGAAGGAAAACCTGGGCGACAAGCTGCCTTCCGAAGACCAGGCGCTGTTTGATGCCCTGATGATGATGCTCAGTTCCGATACGCTGGTAACACGTACCATTGCATTGATCCGTGAAGGGCGCTGGGCGCAGGGAGCGCTGCGCATCAGTATTGAAGAACATGCCCGTGTTTTTGACGAGATGGATGACGTCTACCTGCGTGAGCGTGCCTCGGATGTGCGTGACCTGGGTCGACGTATCCTGATGCATCTGCAAAGCGATACCCCGGTAGAAATTGAGTACCCGGAAAATACCGTGCTGGTCGGCGATGATGTCAGTGCCGTGCAACTGGCAGAAGTGCCGGTAGCAAAACTGGCCGCCATCGTTTCCACAACCGGTTCAAGTTCTTCTCATGTTGCCATACTGGCGCGCGCCTTTGGTGTGCCGGCTGTCATGGGGGTTAGTGACCTGCTGGTAGGCCGCATGGAAAACCAGACGGTGATTGCCGATGGATACCGTGGTCGTGTCTATCTTTCACCAGAGCCCGTGGTGCTGGAAGAATACCAGCGTATGCTGGATGAAGACCGGGCGCTCAGTGATGAGCTGGCGGAGCTACAGGGTGTGCCTTGTGAAAGTACGGATGGTATTGAAGTGCCTCTTTATCTCAATACCGGGCTGGTATCAGATATCGGCGAGTTTGGTGTGCAGGAGTCTGCGGGGGTAGGGCTGTACCGTACCGAGCTGCCATTTATGATTCGTGACCGTTTTCCGGCGGAGATGATCCAGATTTCCAACTACCGCAGGGTGATCCAGGCATTTCATCCGCGCCCGGTTGTGTTGCGTACACTGGATATTGGTGGTGACAAACCATTACCCTGTTTCCCGATTGAAGAATCCAACCCGTTTCTGGGCTGGCGAGGCGTAAGGGTGTCACTGGATCATCCCGAAATTTTTCTGACGCAGATTCGGGCAATTTTGCGGGCTGATATCGGCTATCATACGGTAAAAATCCTGCTGCCCATGGTATCGAATGTCAACGAGGTGGATGAAAGCCTGTTATTGATACAGCGTGCGTTTGATGAGCTTGAAGAAGAAGGTTTTGCCGTGAAGATGCCAGAAGTAGGTGTCATGATTGAGGTGCCTTCGGCTGTTTATCAGATTGAAGCCCTGGCGCGGCGCGTTGATTTTCTGTCAATTGGTACCAATGACCTGACCCAGTATCTGCTGGCCGTGGATCGTAACAATTCCCGTGTCGCCGATATCTATAACGATATGCACCCGGTTGTGTTACGTGCCATTCAACAGGTCGTTAATGCTGCCAAGGATACACGCTGTCCGGTGAGTGTCTGTGGAGAACTGGCCGGCAACCCGCTGGCAGCACCGCTGATGTTGGGGCTGGGGGTGGACAGTTTGAGCATGAGCTCCGGCAGCCTGCTCAAGGTTAAATGGGTTATGCGCAGTTTTTCCCGCAGTAATGCACGCCAGCTCACCAATCTGGCGCTGAAAATGGAAGATTCCAGCCAGGTCATTAATTTCATGCAGGGTGCACTGGATGACATGGGACTGGGCAGATTGATTCGTCCCGGAAGATAACAGCAAAGACGCCCGGATCAGGAAAAACTTAACTTGTAACCCGCCTGTTTCAGGTATTTCGCTTCCTGCTCCATCTCCACGATAGATAACGGATGCTCATCCAGCCAGTCATCGGGAAAATCCAGGTAAATATGTTGTTCTTCAACCCTGGCTTTCAGCTTTGGCTTGTTTTCGTGGCTGCGCCCGCGGTGCAGCAACACGGCGATTCTCAAAATGATTGTAAGTCGTAAAACGGCTTCGCGAATATCTTTCGGTTGAGCATCGTAGGTATCAATTTGCAGTTTACGCCGGTGATTGCGAACCAGTACAGCAAGAAGGCGTTGCTGCTGACGTGAAAAACCAGACATATCGGCATTTTCAAGGATATAGGCGCTGTGTTTCTGGAACTGGCTATGGGAGATGCTCAGGCCAACTTCATGCAGCCGGGCTGCCCAGCTCAGCAATTCACTGAATTCCATGCTTTCCAGCTGCCAGTTTTCTGAAACCTGCGAGAAGATCTGTCGAGCCGTATTATCGATACGCCTTGCCTGTGACTTGTCAACGCCATAGCGTTCAGAGAGACGTTTGACGGTCTTGTCGCGTATATCTTCATCCTGCAGCAAACCCTGCATTTCATACAGCAGGCCTTCCCGCAGTGCTTCATCGGAAACTGACATCTGTTTAATGTTCAGTGACTTGAACAGGGCGCTTAATACCGCAACGCCACCGGCAAATACCGGTTTGCGTTCTGCGCTTAATCCCTTGATGTCGAGTGCTTCAACATGGCCCTGTTCAATCATCAGGGTGCGAAGTTTTTTGAGGGAACTGCGTGTTATGCCCTTGCTGCTCCAGCCCATTTCAAAAACCACCGAACGAATGGCACGAATGGTACCCGAGCTGCCAATGGCTATTTTCCAGTGGTCGGCATTGAATTGCTGTTTGACGGGGCGAATATCCAGTTGGCCACCAAGAATAGCCTTGCCCATGCTGGTCTTGGAGATCACGCCGTCTTCGAAAAAACGCTGGCTGAAGCTGACGCAGCCCATATGCAGGCTCTCGCGATTGTAGATTTCAAAACGCTTGCCGATGATCAGTTCAGTACTACCGCCGCCGATATCAATTACCAGGCGTTTTTTATCGCCGGTATCAATACCGTTGGCCACGCCGAGATAGACAAGGCGCGCTTCCTCGCGTCCGGCAATGATTTCTATCGGGTGTCCGAGGGCTGACTGGGCGCGCTCCAGAAAGCTGTTGTCACGCACCTGCCTCAGTGTATTGGTACCAACAGCTCGTACTGCTCCCTGTGGTAATGTCCTTAAACGCTGGCCAAAGCGCTCCAGGCAGTCGATCGCTCTTTCTGCGGTTTCTTCTTTTAGTGTCTTGTCTTTCTGTAAACCGGCACCCAGACGTACCATTTCCTTGAGTTTATCAATAATGACCAACTGGTCGTTTTCAAAACGCGCCACGATCATATGAAAGCTGTTGGAGCCGAGGTCCACGGCCGCTACTGTTTCCGGCCGCGTCGATGGAAGATGAAAAAGATGCATATTCAACACTGGTAGCTGATTGTGTGCGTATTCAAACGATTCACACTTAACAGGTCAACAATTTTTTGGATATGAAAGAGTGTCGTATGATCTGCATCATGTAATGATGTTTTTGCTATAACTACTATTTAAGAAGGTTAATTGTCATTTTCCATCCTTAGGTTCGTAAACGGCACATCCATGTGCCACTACTGAGCTTGTCGAATCAAGATGACAAAAAATGAAATTATCTTAACTGGAGAAAAACAATGAACCCGGAAAAGGTCATATTCGGATTTTTTATCGTGCTGGCAGCAACGCTGAATTTTGGTTTTTATGTCGGTGACATATCCAATCCCGATCATCATCCGGTCCTGGAGTTGTTTTTTGTGGTGGTCGTTAACCTGATTGCGACGATTTTAAAATTTGGTGACCGGACACAGATGGGGGCTCTGCTGCTGGCGACCAGCCTGGTGGCAGTATTGCAGTTGTTCGCTGCTTCACTGATCTGGGGTTATGTGGTTTACGTCAGCGAAACAGGTATGACAGCAGCAGCCATGGCCAGTATTGTTTCTCTTTCCGGAGGTGCCTTGATGGCCAATATTATTTCAGTGGTGTTGCTGGTCATAGAAACGGTGATGCTGCGCCGCTAAACTGAAATTCCAGCCTGTTATGGATCCGGTTTTTTTCATTATCTTCAGACGCATGCGTCGGCCCTTGCTGACGCTGCTGGTGACCTATGCGATTGCTGTTCTTGGACTGACCCTGATTCCGGGCCAGGATGCTGATGGCAATACCTGGCACATGAGCTTCTTTCATGCGTTTTACTTTGTGAGCTATATGGCGACTACCATCGGCTTTGGTGAAATTCCCCATGAATTCAGTGACGGACAGCGTTTATGGGTGACGTTTACGGTTTATGCCACGGTTGTTGTCTGGATTTATGCTATTGGTACCCTGCTGTCACTGGTACAGAACAAGACCTTCCAGCAGGCTGTTACAGAAAAACGATTTGCCAGAAAAATATGTGCCCTGAATGAACCTTTCTACCTTGTTTGTGGTTATGGCGAAACCGGTTCGGAACTGGTGCGTTCACTGATTGAGCATAAGCAGCATGCCGTGGTTATCGATATCGATCAGCATCGCATTAATGACCTGGAACTGGATGCCCTGATTGAAGCTGTTCCGGGGTTGTGCGCCGATGCGCAACCTCCTGTACACCTGATTCAGGCCGGTCTTCAACATGAACTCTGTTCCGGTGTTGTGGCTGTAACCAATTCCAACGAGGCAAACCTGAAGATAGCCATTACTTCTAAAATGCTGAATCATGATCTGCAGGTGATTTGCCGTGCCGACTCACATGATATCGAAGCCAACATGGCATCCTTTGGAACCGATTATATTATTGACCCTTATGATACTTTTGGCGCGCGCCTGGCAACTGCGTTGCAGGCGCCCTGCATTTATTTGCTGCATCAGTGGCTGACCGGAATGGCAGATGAGTGTCTCAAAGAACCGGTTTATCCACCGGTGGCAGGGCGCTGGGTGATTTGTGGTTATGGGCGCTTTGGTAAAGCGATCTACAATCGCCTGCAGAAAGAGGAGATAGAAATTGTCGTTATCGAAATGACACCGGAAATTACCGGTAAACCTGATACGGTTTTTGTACAGGGAAGGGGAACGGAAGCGGCTACATTGATTGAGGCCCGTATCCATTCTGCTGAAGGACTGGTTGCAGGCACTGATGATGATGCCAATAACCTTTCCATTATTGCCACAGCCAAGGAAATTAATCCGGGGCTGTTTACCATTGCCAGAAAAAACCATAGTGACAATGAAGCCTTATTCGACGCCTTGTCCTGCAACATGGTGATGACGCCCAGCAGTATTATTGCCAACAAGATTCGTGCCCTGCTGGTTGTTCCCATGTTGTATGAATTTCTGGAGATAGCCTATTTCAAGGATGATGACTGGGCCTGTGAACTGGTCAGCCGGATTTCAGGTGCTATCTCAGATGTCGTCCCTGATATCTGGGAAGTAAAAATTGATGAAACGAATGCCTATGCCGTTACCCAGATGATTAAACGCGGATATGAGGTACAACTGGCTGATATACAGCGTGACCGCTATGATCCTGATAAACCCTTGAATGCTGTTTCATTGCTGTACAAGGGCAAAGAAGGTAAAACCTTGTTGCCGGCCGATGAGCAGGTTCTGTCTGAAGGAGACCGCCTGCTGTTCTGTGGGCAGGTAGGTATTCATCACAGTATGGAATGGAATCTGCAGAATGTTAACGTACTGGAGTTCATCGTGACTGGCACAGTTGCTACTCAAAGCAAATTGTTAAAGCTCTTTCTGAAATAACCCTGAAATTCCCGGTTTGGCTTTTATCGGGATTTATAGTAATTTACTTCCCGGTTAACAAGAGTGGTTATTCAGGTTTTCCTGAATAAGTTCAAGCCACCGCTTCATAATAATCAAAAAACTAAAAACTGTTACAGCCATCCTTTGGAGAAACTTTCATGGCTCATATTGTTGTGCTGGGCGCTGGAACTGGAGGCATGCCCGCGGCCTACGAGCTTCGTGAACTGTTGGGTCCTGAACACGAAGTCACGGTGATCAACGAACGCGATTATTTTCAGTTTGTACCTTCCAATCCATGGGTTGCTGTTGGCTGGCGTGATCGATTAGCGATTACCTTTGACCTGCGCAAGCACCTTGAACGCAAGAATATCAATTTCATTGCCAAACGCTGTGAGCGGATTGACACTGAAAACAACATGCTGGAATTGCAGGACGGTGAAAAAGTCCTGTTCGACTTCCTGGTTATAGCCACTGGTCCGAGGTTGGCATTTGATGAGGTTGAAGGGTGTGGGCCGCAGGGGCATAGCCATTCAATCTGTACCATCGACCATGCCGAAGTCACCTGGCAGAGCTATCAGCAGTTGCTGGAAGATCCGGGTCACGTGGTGATTGGCACCATGCCGTTCGCATCCTGTTTTGGGCCGGCGGTCGAGTTTGCCTTTATCGTTGATGCTGATTTACGCAAGCGCAAGCTGCGTGACCAGGTACCGATGACCTACGTTACAGCTGAGCCTTACATCGGTCACCTTGGTTTGGGTGGCGTGGGTGATTCAAAAGGCATGCTGGAATCAGAAATGCGCAATCACCACATAAACTGGATCACCAATGCCAAAACCACGCGAATTGAAGATGGCAAAATGTTCATTGAAGAATACGATGATCGCGGTGACAAGGTAAGAGACCATCAGCTCGACTTTAAATTTTCCATGATGTTGCCTGCCTTTAAAGGTGTAGAGGCAGTGATGAATGTTGAGGGTTTATGCAACCCGCGAGGCTTTGTGTTCGTCGATGAATACCAGCGCAGCCCGACATATCCGGCTATTTATGCGACCGGCGTTTGTATTGCCATCCCGCCGGTAGAAGCCACGCCCGTGCCCACGGCTGCTCCCAAAACCGGCTATATGATCGAGTCGATGGTGACCGCGATTGTGCATAACATCGCAAATGAACTGACTGGCAAACCAGTCGATACCAAGGCCACCTGGAATGCCATTTGCCTGGCTGATATGGGTGATGCCGGAGCCGCTTTTGTGGCATTGCCACAGATTCCGCCACGCAATGTTGCCTGGTTCAAGAAAGGAAAATGGGTGCACATGGCAAAGATTGCCTTTGAAAAATATTTCATACGCAAGATGAAAAAAGGCACTGTTGAGCCAATTTACGAAAAATACATTCTTAAAATGCTGGGTATAGGCAAGGTTAAATAGGGCCAGGTTGAGGTGAATTAACAACCACTTTGGTTTACCATTTGCCTATGACTACACCTCATATCGCTCGCCATAAAACCATACCGGTTAAAGTTCGCCATCTCAACATTGGTGGTGATTCACCTGTAGTGGTGCAGTCCATGACCAATACTGATACTGCCGATGCAGAGTCCACCATAAGTCAGGTTGCCGAACTGTACCGTGCCGGCTCTGAAATGGTGCGCATCACGGTCAATAATGAGGCTGCCGCCAGAGCAGTCCCCATGATTCGTGAAGGACTGGATAAGCTCAACCTGTCAGTACCGCTGGTGGGTGATTTTCATTTCAATGGCCATCGTTTACTGGCTGATTTTCCAGAATGTGCCCAGGCGCTGGATAAATACCGCATCAACCCGGGCAATATTGGCAGCGGCGAAAAGCGTGACAGTCAGTTTGCCATCATGATTGAAACGGCTGCGAAGTACGACAAGGCTGTGCGTATCGGTGTTAACTGGGGAAGCCTTGATCAATCGCTGGTAGCGCGCATGATGGATGAAAATGCCAACAGTGAATCACCGCTTGAAGGTCCGGAAATCATGCATCACATCATGGTGCGTTCTGCGCTGGAAAATGCTGACCGAGCTGTGGAACTGGGTTTGCCCAAAGAGAAGATTATCCTGTCATGCAAAATGAGTGGCGTACAGGACCTGATTGCAGTTTATCGTCAGCTGGCAGAAAAAAGTGATTATTCGCTGCACCTTGGCTTGACCGAGGCTGGCATGGGTTCAAAAGGCATTGTGGCTTCTACAGCG
>Ga0180433_10008699_pt1 | contig 12578 bp, 6 predicted proteins | sample SS_ome_8_FD_132980 | JGI IMG/M metagenome (GOLD analysis project Ga0180433, IMG submission 132980) | Hypersaline lake sediment archaeal communities from the Salton Sea, California, USA - SS_1_D_1 metaG | ecosystem: Environmental > Aquatic > Non-marine Saline and Alkaline > Hypersaline > Sediment... | reverse complement strand
CATGAGACCGGCGGCGATATGTGGAGTAGCAGCCGTCATAAACAAAACCTTGGGTCATAGATTTAGCAATGTTTGACAACTGTCCAAAGTCCTGGTAGTAGCCGTCCTGTTCACCAGTAAGAAAAGCATGGAGGGCGTGATGAAAGTCCTCGTTCCACTGAGCATTGATACCATATCCCCCTTGTCGGGGAGAGCGCACAATGCGGGGATCGTTGAGGTCGCTTTCTGCAATCAGCACCATGTGTCGACCCTCGTGAGCTTCTAAATCCTCCACCTCACCGGCGAGTTGCTCCAGGAAGTGTATAGCAGAAGTATCGACAATAGCGTGGACTGCGTCGATACGCAGGCCGTCCAGATGATAGTCCCTCAGCCACATAAGTGCATTGTCTATAAAGAAACGCCGTACCTCATCGCTCCAAGGCCCGCCTAGGTTTACGGCCTCTCCCCACGGCGTTGCGTACCTGTCGGTGAAGTAAGGCCCAAAACGGCCCAGATAATTGCCCTCAGGCCCGAGATGATTATACACCACATCGAGCAACACGGCCAATCCTCGACGGTGGCAGGCATCCACCAGACGCTTGAGCCCCTCCGGCCCTCCATAGACATGGTGAGGTGCATAGAGATCGACACCATCATAACCCCAACCTCTGTTGCCGGAAAACTCAGCCACCGGCATGAGTTCCACGTGCGTAATACCTAAGTATAGTAGGTGATTCAGATGGCTCATGACTCCCTCAAAGGTACCTTCTGCGCTAAATGTACCCACGTGCAGTTCATAAATTACGCTCGATCCCAGTGGAGGTTGCTGCCACCCCGAGTCATTCCAAAGAAAGCGGGAGTGATCCACCCATCTTGATGGGCCATGTACACCCTCCGGCTGCCATGCAGACCGAGGGTCAGGGAAAGGGCCTTGGCCGTCGACGCGGAATGTATAATCGGTTCCATGGTGAATAAAGGGCACATCCGCACTCCACCAACCCCTCAGGTTCCGTGTCATGCTCACAATCCTGCCTTTACTCTCCAATTCTACCAGGCGGCAGTGCGGAGCCCACACACAAATATTGGCCATATCCATTACTCCTTGAGTACCAGCAGGCTAACAGGAAAACGAGCAAACATTTCCCGCAACCAAACAGTGCCTCCCGACATGTCTTCACCTGTCAGTATATTTTCCCACCGCCCATCAGGCAATTCCACAACCGTATCCTCCCAATCACCGCGTAACCCTGCAATCAGCCGTGGCGTTAAAGAAATGGCAGCATCTCCACGTATAAATGCCACCAGGTGCTTTGCCTTTGCCCCGCGCGCATAGAGAGGTTGGTAGCATCCTTCAGGGCCAAAAAGCTCGGGGCGCCCATGGCGAAAATGCAAGACCTGTCGGATGACCCATAGCTTGGGCAGCCCTTCATCGATTCGGGCCAGGATATCTTCCGGGGAAAGGCCACCTATTTCATTGAGTAGACGCCGGCGAAACGCAAAATCCACTGGCCTCCGGTTATCGGGGTCCACGAGACTCAAGTCCCACAGTTCAGTCCCCTGGTATATATCCGGGATCCCCGGGGCAGTGAGCTTGATAAGCGTCTGTGCCAGACTATTAATTCTTCCTGGGGTCACAAGCCTGGTCATGAAGTCCTCTAGATCGGCACAAAAGGTGTTATCTTCCATTACACCACTGACGAAGTCATGCACCCCGCGTTCATAGGCCTCGTTCTGCACGGTCCACGAGGTATGCCTCTTGGCTTCGCGAACCGCCTTTTCCATATAGATACTCATGCGTTCCTGCTCTATAGGCCAGGCTCCAGCTAATGTCTGATAAAAAAAATATTCAGTATTCCGATCCGGCACCTCCCCGCGGCGATGGCGCTCATTATGGTGAGTCCATCTTTTGACAGCATCGGACCATTGCTCTGGAATCTCGGAGAGCACTGCCAGCCGGGCACGGACATCCTCGCTGCGTTTGGTGTCGTGGGTTGTTGATGCGAGCATTCCCAAGGGATGTTCTTCCAGGGCAACAGCGCAGGCTTCGTGGAACTGAGCTGCGGAAACACCAAAGCAGCTCGGATCTCCCCCCACCTCATTGAGGCCAATCAGTCGGTTGAAGCGGTAAAAAGCGGTATCCTCCAGCCCCTTGGCCATAGCCGGACCGGTTAACTGTTGAAAGCGCATGGCCAGTTCGCCTTCCAGCGCACCGGGGACCCGGAGAAGGAGGAGGTCTTTAAGAAAGCCGAACAGCTCTGCATCCATATCAGGCCGCTCGGTCATGGCAGTATCGATGGCCTGGATGATATAGTGTTCGTCTTCCGGATCGACAGCGTTCCTGGAAGCGGATACGTAGGAGCGGTAGACAGGGAAACACGCTGCTGTCTCGTACAGGGCCTCGCGGAGCTCGAAGCTCGTATAATCCCGATGGCGTCGGTGCCCTTCACAGATAGCCACGAACAGGCTTGTGAGCCGGTTGAGCTCGCTTCCAAGAAGCTCACCAAGCACCAGCCGCTTGCATTCACGAACCACAGCGGCGAAAGAAATGCCTTCTTCGGTAAAATCCTTATAAACCTGCGTCAGCTTCCCCTCTCCTGCAGGATCGATAAAGAGCCCACCCATGAGGTTCAGAAAATCATAGCCGGTGGTCCCGGCAATAGGCCATTCAGAAAGGAGCTTTTCGCCCGGCTTAAGGATCTTTTCGGCCACGATCCACGCCTCCGGACAGTGCTCCCGCAATCGGTGGAAGTACTCGCCCGGATCGCGCAGTCCGTCCGGATGATCGATGCGCAGCCCCTGCACCCAGCCCTTCTCCACCCAGGCCATGGGCAGGAGGTGCGTAGCCTGGAAGACCTCCATATCCTCTACTCTCAACCCTGCAAGGTCTTTGATATCAAAAAATCTGCGGTACCCCAGTTCCCTGCTCGCGCTGCGCCAGAGCGCCAACCGGTAGTTTTGCTGATCCAAGAGTAGATCCAGGGCATCCAGGGTAGTATTCAAAAACTCAACCTCCGCGCTTATGGCCTTCTTTGATTCCGGCTCCTCACAACAAAGCCTGGCCAGCAAACCTGTGAGCACCTCCTTATCGCGGTGGCGCCGTTCTATGGCTTGACGGGCCGTAACCGTAGGTCGAGGCAACCGGCTATAGCTTTCTGCGAGAAATGCGAGGAGCTCAGAGCCGCAGGCCCCGGCAGCCCTGTTCAGCAGCCCGGCCAGGCTGGAAGGGTCCAAAGGAAACATATGGCCTTCATAATGAAGAACAAAAACCCCCTTATTGTGAGACAACTGGAGTTGCCCCTTTTCCAGGATGCGGCCGTAATGATCGCCCAGAACCGGCAGGAGCACCTTGTTCGGCCAGCGTTCCTCGGAGGCCTCCCAGTCCACGTCGAAATAGGCAGCATAACGGCTGGACGGACCGTTTTCCAGTACATCCCACCACCAGGGGTTCTGCCTGCCCGTAATGGCCATATGGTTGGGCACTACATCAATTATATGACCGAGGCCGGCAGACTGAAGCGTCCGGCACATTCGGGCATGCGCCTCGGTGCCCCCAAGCTCCTCATTCACCCGGCCCGGGTTCACAATGTCATAGCCGTGCGTACTGCCGGAAACCGCCTGCAGGTACGGGGAGGTATACAAATGACTGATGCCGAGATCGGACAGGTAGGAAACGGCTTCGGATGCCTGATCAAAGCCGAAGCCAGGCCGCAATTGCAGCCGATAGGTAGCGGTAAGTTCAGGATGCATGGCGTAGCACCATCAGTGAACGGGCTTGAAGTGTTATCTGCTCCCCTGCCCGAAAGGATTCTTCCTCTTCCGCCCAGCCTGTTTCCGTATCCAGTTCCTTTATCCAAAGCTTCCCCCACTCGCCGCCGGGAAGGGTCAAATGTAAAGATTCATGATGCGCGTTAAAAATAATAAAAAAGTTGTCATCAGTTACTGCGCCGCCACGCGGGTTAGGATTCGGGATAGTCGCCCCGTTTAAAAAAATCCCCAAGGATTTGGCATACCCCTGTCCCCAGTCCTCCTCTGCCATGGAATCACCTTCCAAGGTAAACCAGGCAATATCCTTGACCCCGCTTCCATGAATAGGTCTTCCTTGAAACCAGCCTCGGCGGCGAAAGACAGGGTGCTCTTTCCGGTACCGGATGAGTTTTTGACAAAATCCAAGCAGATCTTGATCAGGATTCTCCCAGTGGGTCCACGAAATCTCGTTGTCCTGGCAGTAAGCATTGTTATTGCCCTGCTGAGTGCGGCCGATCTCATCGCCCCCTAACAGCATAGGAACCCCTTGAGAGAAAAAAAGGGTTACAAGAAGGTTGCGTCTCTGCTGTTCCCGTAGTTGAAGCACGATGGGGTCTTCTGTTGGACCTTCCGCACCGCAGTTCCACGAGCGGTTGTGGCTCTCGCCGTCCCTGTTTTCCTCTCCATTGGCTTCATTACGCTTTTCGTTGTAAGAGACAAGATCATACAAGGTGAACCCGTCGTGGGCGGTGATGAAGTTGATGCTGGCGTATGGCAGGCGGGAGGTGTTTTCGTAAATGTCTGAGCTACCGGTAAACCGGGAAGCGAACTCTCCCAGGGCCTGATCCTCCCCCCTCCAAAAATCGCGTATGCAGTCCCGATATTTGCCGTTCCACTCGGTCCACACCGGGGGAAAGTTGCCGACCTGGTAGCCTCCCTCTCCTATATCCCAGGGCTCTGCAATGAGTTTGACCTGGCTGACCACGGGGTCCTGCTGGATAATGTCGAAGAAGGCAGAAAGCCGGTCCACATCGTGCAGCTCACGCGCCAAGGTAGCTGCCAGGTCGAAGCGGAACCCGTCTACGTGCATTTCCAAAACCCAGTAGCGGAGCGAGTCCATGATGAGCTGCAGCACATGTGGGTTCCGCATGTTCAGGCTGTTGCCAGTACCGGTGTAATCCATGTAATAGCGCTGGTCGTCGGTCAGACGGTAATAATAGGCATTGTCGATCCCTTTGAGACAAAGCAGCGGCCCGAGATGATTCCCCTCTGCCGTATGGTTATAGACCACATCCAGAATCACTTCTATGCCGGCCTGATGCAGGGTCTTGACCATCTGCTTGAATTCCGCCACTGCAGCACCGGGCCGCTGATCTGAGGCATACTCACTGTGCGGCGCAAAGTAGCCCATGGAATTATACCCCCAATAGTTTCGCAGACCTCGGTCCATCAGGTGTTTGTCGTGGATGAAATAGTGGATCGGCATGAGCTCTAGTGCCGTGATTCCCAACTCTTTCAGGTACTCGATCACTGCCGGTTGCGCAAGGCCCGCGTAGGTGCCTCGCAGTTCAGGAGCTATGTCTGGATGCATTGCAGTAAGGCCTTTGACATGGCTTTCATAAATAATGGTTTCATGCCAGGGAAGCTGCAGGCAGCGGTCTCCACTCCAGTCGAAATAAGGCTGGTGCACCACGCACCGCGGCATAAAGGGGGCGCTGTCGCTATTGCTGCTCACGTCCGGGCCTTCATGAAAGCGGTATGGGAATACTGCCTCATTCCACTGAACCTGCCCGTCTATCGCCTTGGCATAGGGATCGAGCAGCAGCTTTGCCGGATTGCAGCGGTGACCGCCGGCAGGGTACCATGGCCCGTGGACACGGAAACCGTAACGCTGCCCTGGTTCCACAGTGGGTAGATACCCATGCCAGCAATAGCCCGTTACCTCGGGAAGATCAATGCGCATCTCACTGCCATCCTCATCGAATAGGCAAAGTTCAACACGCTCTGCAATTTCGGAAAACAAGGAAAAGTTTGTTCCGGACCCATCATAGACCGCCCCAAAAGGGTACGCTTGCCCGGGATATATTTCCATATTCTTACTCCCTATTGTATCTAAGACTGCATAATATGCTGTCCGCAACGTTTATCTTAGGCGAGTTAATTGCATTGAAACCAATTCTCTCTGCCGAGTTGAACAAAAAAAGCACTTATTTCCACGAGATTGGCAAAAATATATAAAAATTTTACCATAGAAAAGGGTATTCTTACAAGAATTTCTATGGCGTTTTTTTGGGGAAACAAAGGACGAACATACTGTTTTGGAAAAACAGAGAGGGCGGTACTTATGTGAAAAAATCAACTATATATTCCTATATGGTGTTACGTTTGATATGCTCATAAATACGGGCATAGCCCTGCAATGTCTGCTATTAAAGTTATAAAAAAGATCAAAAGCCGGCCTTAAGGACCCAGGCAGGTGATATGGATACCACTGCTGTTTTTAAAAAGCTACGTAAAGACGAATTTCTAAAGCCCACAGTCTCCCCCTAAAAACAGGCCCGGCCAGGCCTGCCTGTGCGTTGCGCGCAGACAGAGAGATCAAACCCTGCAGAGAAAGGACGTGGCAATCTGCCTTTTCTCAAGGAATTGGCCAAAAAAAACTTTAGACAAAAAACTTGACAGTGCCTATTTTTCCATTTCAGGATTGGTTTATATAATGTATTATGATATCTTCCAATAAAGTTACATGGAACTGTAATTTTCCATTATTCATTACGGAGGCTTCGTTTCAGCTGTCAGCCTTTAAGGTCTGGGCCTTAAGGGTTGCAAGCAAGGAGAAAAGATAATCTCAATCATCTGAATAAAGGAATTCTATTTCATTTTACCGTGAAAGGAAACATGGCAACCAGTCCTTATACATCAAGCAAACCGCCAAGTCCAGGTAAAGAACTCCGGTCATTCATGCTAGCGTTACTGTTTGCGTCCCTCTTCCTGGCCCTCTTGATCCTCAAACCGTTTCTCCATACAATCATACTATCGTCAATACTGGCCTCTATTTTTTATCCCCTCCAACTTTACCTGGTTGCGCTTTATAGGGGGAGGAAAAATTTTGCGGCACTAACTGTGGTAGTAACGATTATCTTATTGGTTATTATTCCGCTATTTTTTTTCATCTCAGCGCTGGTAGCCCAGGGGTTGGAATCTATAGACCGAATCAACGAGTGGATCAATGCGGGAAATATGCAGAAATTTTTGAAGCATCCAACAATCGTGGGCTACACGGCCTGGATTAACGAGCATCTGGATTTTTATGGATTTACTAAAGGGAATCTACAAGAATACCTTCTTCAGGCAAGCAAAAGCGCCGGGCAGTTCCTGCTGGAGCATGGCGTAGGGCTGGTAAGAAATGTGGCGGGCATGGTATTTCATTTTTTTGTCATGATCTTTCTTACCTTCTACCTTGTGCGGGACGGCAAGGAAATGCTTGCAGGAATTAAAGTGATTTCACCGCTCAGGGATGAACAAGAAAATCGTATCATCGATAAAATACGCTCAGTTCTGAAATCCGCCTTGCTTGCAAACTTTCTCGTAGCCCTGTGCCAGGGAGTAGCAGGTGGATTAGGACTTTTCATTGTGGGCATTCCATCGCTTTTTTGGGGAGCCATCATTGCGATTTCCTCGCTTATACCACTGGTAGGAACCGCCATAGTGTGGATCCCGGCTATCGGCTATCTAATGATTATGGGAAGGTGGAAAGCGGGTATCTTTCTTTTCCTATGGGCTGTCCTTTTCGTAGGGTCCATAGATAATTTCCTACGGCCTTTCTTAATGAGGGGAAAAGAGCAGATGTCCCCCTTTTATCTTTTTCTGGCCATCATCGGCGGGGTAAGCTATTTCGGATTGCTTGGAATTCTATATGGGCCTCTCATTTTGGCACTTGCCGCAGTTATGCTATACATTTACAAGGTGGAGTATAAAAATAAGCAGCGCGACAAAGCAAAAACCACATCGGAAGAATAATCGGGGCAATAAGCTACATGGGTTTAACCCAGATTATCCAGTAGACACCTGCTGCGGCCTGAAAAACTTTTACTCGCACAGATCAAATCGTACAGCATGTTCAACGTAGTCTGTTTGCTTATCTCTATCCAGGTTAATGATCAATATCTATGCCGATCTGCCGCTGTAACAACAAAGAGAGCATCCTTGATATCCTTGCGGCTTTCCCAGTCCAGCCGCAAGAAGCACGGCCCAATCATAAACCCGTTTGATGGGGACAGCGCTTCATTTATAATCACTGCAATGCGGCCTAGCCATTCTTTGTCAACAATACTATCTCGATTACCGTTTATTACCGCAAGTAACTGAGGTTGAATGAATTATTTATACCCAGATTATGCAGTAGTTAGCCACTGCATAACCTGGGTTTAATCCGCAGCATAATTATATACGCCTGGATCCCTAAAATATGCAAAAATACATCATTGACCCCATTCAGGTTGTAGTGGATAATGTTTTATATTGGATTTTGCGCATAAGGTCTAGAGGAGATAAAATGCATTATGACTCCGGAAAATATAGCTATATTTGACAAAGAAAGGCCAGCCAAAACATACGCTACCTATGTTATAGGAGGCGATATTGGAGGCACAAATACGAATCTATGTGTGGCAGGAATTAAAAATACCTCCCCTAACCTTCTTTTTTCTATGAGGTTTAAAACAAGTCAGTTAAATTCATTACTTCCAGCCATGGATGAAGTGTTATGCTACGCAAAGCAACAATACGCCATTTCGGTCAAGCATGCCTGCATTGGCGTCGCGGGAGTAGTGAGCGATAAACAGGATTATGCCCGTTTAACCAATGCATCATGGGATGTGAACGCACAAGAGCTCAGGAACAATACATCGCTACAACATATTGTAATTATAAATGATTTTCAAGCAGCAGGGTTTGGCATTAATCTTCTTGATAAGAATGGTAGCGAGAATATTTTTGTTCTCAGGAAAGAACAATCCTCTCATGAGTCTGGTCATAAAACAAAAGTTATTTTAGGTCCCGGCACCGGTCTTGGAAAAAGTATTTTGGTTTATAATCCAGACGCACAGATTTACGTGCCAATTCCAAGTGAAGGCGGGCATAGCGATTTTCCACCATATGATAAGAATGAACTATCTATGGTTCATTCAATCAAAGAACAAATCGGCATCAAATCACCGTTAAGTTATGAGGAGCTATTATCAGGAAGAGGGCTAGCACATCTTTATTCATTTATCAGAGGCTGCGGCGTTTTCCCATCAACAGAATACACAGACAAAATCGATGGGAGTCATGATAAGGCTCCTCTGATATCGGAGTACCGGACAAAAGATCAAACGTGCAATGAAATATTTCGACAGTATGCCTGTTATTTTGCTCGATGTGCAAAAAACTTTGTTCTCGATACCCTGGCAACAGGAGGCCTCTATATCTATGGGGGGATTGCAGTGAAAAATAGGGAGGTCTTTCAATCAGCAGGTTTTTTTGCAGAGTTTGAGCGTGCCTTCCGGCGAACAGAACTGTTGCAGCATGTACCAATATACCTTGTGTTGAATTATGATATTGGTCTTAAAGGCGCCTGCCTGGCCGCTATTTATTACTTTAAATTATAAAATCATTTACGTAATGCTTATGTAATCTCAAAACAAAGCTCTATAAATAAGCTACCTTGCCTGCACTAAAGGGATTGGGAGAGCAAAATGAAAAAGATTGTGTATTCTGACCTTGATGGGACGTTGCTTGATCATAGGAGATATTCCTTTGCACCTGCTAAAAAGGCATTAAGGCTTTTAAGAAAGCATAAGGTACCATTAATTGTATGCACGAGCAAAACTCGGTCTGAAATTGAGTTTTGGCGTAGACAAATTGGCAATATCGATCCTTTTATCTCTGAAAACGGTGGTGGAATTTTCATTCCACAAGATTATTTTGACTTTGATGTCCCCTTTGATGATGAAGACAGTAATTATTATATTATTAATCTGGGCATTGATTACGGCAAGTTACTATATTTACATTCAATCTTGAAAAAAGAATATGGCATACAGAGCTTTTTTGACATGTCTACAGAAGAAATTGCTCACGACACGGGTCTTCCAAAACCTCAGGCAGCATTGGCAAAAAAAAGGGAATATGGGCTGCCATTCAAAATCAATAATAAGGGTCAAGAACAAGAAATTAAGAAATTTATTGAAAAGCAGGGGTATAGAATAACAGAGGGGGGAAGGTATTATCACCTTCTCGGCAACAATGATAAAGGAAAGGCCGTTACAATCCTATCAAGATTATATCAGAGGCAATATGGTGCACTCCACAGTATTGGTATTGGAGATTCAGCAAATGATTTTGATATGCTTAATGTTGTTGATAGCGCATATTTAGTCATGAAAGAAGATGGCTCATATGCCTCTTCCGAGTATACACTTGCAGGTGGTATCGGCCCAGATGGCTGGGAAAAAGCAATTGAGAGAGAGATGAAATTATGATTGATGTAAAAAAGGCAAAAGACATCTATGAAGAAAGTATACAGATTTTACAGCACGTACAACTCGACAATGGTGGATGCCTTGCCACCCCTGAGCACGAAAGATATCCGTATATTTATCCTCGAGACCATTCCTTGATTATTCTCGGATTTTTATCTGCCGGCCTCATTGATGAGGCAAAAAAAGGATTGGAATTTATATTAAGTACACACACCAGTAAAGGGGCATTTCCTCAAAGAGTAGATATGAACGGAGAAGATGCGTCGTATAAGCCAATTCAAATAGATGGTACAGGACTCATTCTTTATTCATTAGCGGTATATATAGAAAAAACCGATGATATAGCATTTGCTAAAAAACACTTCGATCGCGTGAAAAAGGCAGTTGATTATATTATTGGCAATAGTTATGAAAACCTCGAGGGAAAATATGAAAAACAAAAGTATAATTTAAAAACACCTTTGATATATACACCAAATTCCTTGCATGAATACCCGCCTACTGAAGCGGGCCTTGAGATATGGGCCAACTGCATCTGTTGTGCCGCCCTTTTAAAGGTGTTTGAATTAAGCCGGCGAATTGATGACGTAAAACTTGAATGTAAAAGCTATGCTGAAAAATTAAAAAAAGCGATTCTAACATATATGTGGAACAAAAGAAAAAAGACCTTTGTAAAGACTATCAGGGTGCGAGAATCTAGTTCAGTCCTTGTTGATCCTGATGTAGGAAAATATGCAATAGCTGATTTTGGAGTTCTTGACGATGAAGATGATCGCGTAATATCCACTATCACAGATATTGAAAAAAATCTTTGGCATCAACAGCTTGGGGGTATATGCAGATACCCTAAATATGAAGGAAGAAATAATGGAGGATGGGGGCCATGGCCAAACTATACATTAATGATCTGCAGGCATCATATAAAAGTTGAAAACAAACAAAAAGCGGATCAATATATGGGTTGGGTTTTGTCTTGCGCCTATAAAAATAAACTACCGGAACACATATCAACGGTAGAGGAATTTGAAGAATATGTCCAAGATTTTGCTCAATCAGGTCTATTAAGAGAGGACAGAAAGACAATGATTAGCAATGCAAGAAATCACCCAACATACAAGGAGGGCACTGCTTATATTACACTCCCGTTAGCATGGGCACATGCTGAATACATTAGAACTTATACTTTATACAGAAAAAAATTTGGAGTGTAATTATCCTTGAAATTATTGCAACACTTACCATAAATGAGAATTTCCCCTAGAGTTCTTAAGACCTTATTTTCTTCCAGAAAGCTATTTATACATAGACCGGATCAGGAAATCAAAAAGCTTTTTTGTCTTTAAGCTATTAATTTTTTTATCCTCTTATACGAGAGTAAACCCCCATTTTATTCTATTCCATTTTTCTCGTTTTATCAGGGGGGAGAAAACCTGTTGAAAAATATACAAGAGTTACATGGATTTAAACTAAAGAATACTCCATTGACCCCATGGTTAAAGAAACCATTTTAGATAATTATTACTTGTGTACGCTTTTATTAGCATTAAACCCAGATTATGCAGTAGATGCCTATTGCATAATCTGGGTCAAAATTGCCAGGATTGTTTGGCAATTCGCCCCCAAGAACAGGGGATCCAAGATAAAAAATATCCCCGGTTTCTTTCGAAAGAACAGGAATACAGAAGGAGATTTAAAGCATTGTTTACATCCCTGTTGCCATGGAAATTTATCCTCAAGCGCCTCGCCCGTTCATACGGTTTTTTGGACCCGATTACCTTTCTGGCTAGGTTGCGGCGCTTCTCTCAACCCTCAGAATTCCAAGAGCCCTTAGAACTTATCAGGGCGGGTTTGGTGTTCCATGCCCGTGGACTTATCAATACCAAGGCTATACAGAACAACCTGGATTGGGTATGGCCCTACTGGGTGGAAAAGCAGTTTAACCCGAAAGACATTTCTTTTTTGCCCAGGGCCTATTCTCTGACCCATGTCAACCTTACCCATCGCAACTGGACGGCCGTCGGCGGACCTGATTTGCCCCTCTACCCGCTTATAGATCCAAGGGGGCTCGTCACACCCTTCTATGACAGATGGTCCCTGGATTTCTGGGTCCTGACCGATAATGGGGAGATGCTCCTGCCGTCCAAACTTCCCCGGGTACAACAGGAACTCCACTTTGAGCGCGGAATAGCCGTCGAGACACAGTGTCATCTGGAGGATATGGATCTTGCCGGCCGTGTCTGGTTGACGGATGATGCTTCCCCAAAACTATCAATAGAGATGGAGGGAAGGTCTTCACAAAAAGGTTGGCTGATTGTATCCCTTCGGCCCTAT
>Ga0180433_10008698_pt1 | contig 12580 bp, 7 predicted proteins | sample SS_ome_8_FD_132980 | JGI IMG/M metagenome (GOLD analysis project Ga0180433, IMG submission 132980) | Hypersaline lake sediment archaeal communities from the Salton Sea, California, USA - SS_1_D_1 metaG | ecosystem: Environmental > Aquatic > Non-marine Saline and Alkaline > Hypersaline > Sediment... | reverse complement strand
ATAATTGCTATATCATTCGTTACATTCTGTTGTAAAGTAGCCTCTTGCTGTTGCTCTAAAGCTTCTTGTTCCTCTTGCTCTTGTGGTGTATGTTTTACTTTAGGTAGTTTTATTCCAGTGGCGATTTCAAAAGATTTTTTATCATCATCTTCAAGATAAGAGTTTGCTAACTCAAGTAATTTATCGTCAGTAACAGTAACCGATTTTTTAAACCACTCTGCTAAATTAGCGGGTTCGCAATCCTCGTTTAATAGGTTCTGCATTTCTTCATAAATTTCATAGCTATCATCAAAATAATCCAACCAAACATAGTCATCGCCTTTCTCAATCCAAAGGCATTCTTCAAGGTCAAGGCTATCTTCACTCATAAACTTAGTTATTTCTTCTTGTTTCATTAAGAAGGGATATGCTTTGTGCTTTAATGCACTCCATGTCTCATAAGAAACGCCGCGTAAAAAAACTTCTACCCAAAAGCTAGCTAACAAATTAGTACGTTGTTTTGAGTGACTAATATAGTTGTAAGTCGAAATTTCTAATGCCTGTTCTAACGCTGGTTCAGAAAATTCTCTAAAAGGAAAGCCTTCTGATAAGACTTGATTCCAGTTTTCTTTTATAGAATTGCGTTCTTCTTCTAAAGCTGTTGTTGTTTGTGTTGCCATTATCGTTATCCATTGTTGTTTAATTTTGTGTTTTATTACCTGCTTTCGCTTACCCCACGCCTCCAGTAATAAAACATTTGTGGGATTGACGGGACTAAGCCCGCCTTGCTAAATTAGTTCAATACTTCTTTTATAAAAGAAATAGGAAAACCGTTATTATCAAGCTGAATTATTAAAATCGCTTTATCATGAGTGATAACAATCTCGCCTTGTTCATCTTCAATCGCTTCTGGTTTAACAATTTCACCATAACCGCCAAATGAGCGGAATACGCCGTCTTTATAAACAATAACGCAATTATCTTTGGTATCTATTGCATAAACACCGTCTTTATAAAGTAGTGATGGGTTATGCTTTTGCGCTTCAATAAAAGCATATTTGGTTTGACCTGATACTAAGCCTATTTCATTCATTGTTACTCTCACTTTAAATTAATCGTTTGCCACTTTTACCAATTGTTCTAAAAACAACATAGCGGATTCATGAACGTTATCGTTATCAGATTCGCTAATAATAAACACTATATTGCGTTCACTTGCTCTTTCTATGACTACATTTCCATTTTCTGCAATGAAAATCGAGTTAATTTTATCGTTTAGCGGAATGACCAGAAATGAATCTTTGCCCTCAATTTCGTTTACATAAAGCAACCGCCCAATATCAACAATCATCGCGTCATTATTAAATGTATGACCTCTGTATGAAGGTACTCTAAAAAGTTTCATTATCATTCTCCATTGTTGTTAATGCATCACCTGTCCTACAAAATGTAGGTCTTACCCTGCGCCTCCAGTGATACAAATTAATTTTAATTTGCAGGATTGAAGGTTATACAATTAGCTATAGTCTTATGAAGTCTTACTTTATATAAAGTATATGTATGTATTAAATGATTAAGACGACAGGGAAAACTATAATGCTATTTCTAATAAACTTTGATTTATTGATACTGTTTTATCGTTTCGTGCTGTATATTATTTAAATGTGTATATTAACTATTCACGTTTGATTTAACTGTATTAATAAGTCGCGTATTATTAGTGTATAACCAACTTTTTACTATGCACTGCCTATATAGAACGCACTCCCGCGTTCGGCTCTGCTTACCTTATTGTTAAAGAGCTAAAAGAGTAGAACTTGCTATCTTTTGCTTTTAAAATGCACTCAGCAATTTGTGTGTTATGCGTTTTGTGTCATTTCGTGATTACAGTATATGAAATTTATGCAGCATGTGCAAGCATTTTGTGCAAAATAATTTAAAATAATTTGTATATTTACTGTATAGCCTTTATTCATGCGGGTTTTCAGTTGTATATTTTTTGGGCATTGGTTGTGGATAAGTATACAATAATATTGCGCTGCTGAAAATAGGGGGAAATTGCAAAAATTTAGACAGAAGTAGATAGTAAAACATGCTCAAATTGGAAAGCTACGGTATCAAATTTAAGAGATTGGATGGTTAGTGGTACTAACCTACTACCTCTTTGGAGAAGCTCTCTAAACGCCTTAGATTGATAGATAGATGAGATGAGATGATTTTTTTATTTGTTTTATAAGATAAGAGGGCTGGTTTCAGGTGGCTTTGATGGGGCGGAAGTAACCAGTATGGACATACAGGTAATAAATATCTTTCTCCTTTAATAAAAAAAAAATCTATCTTCTATCTATCTTATCTTCTATCTATCTCTACTCATTTTCAAACCTGCACTGCACTTCTCTTTCTTATTATATGAATATGTATGTCTATTTCATAAGACATATATATATTTATATATATAGCGGGATAAAATCTGGGACAAAATGGCTTAAACGTACTATCCATGCGGTCGGGACGTTATATTTTTAATGATAAATTGGGTGTTTTTGGGACGTTTTTGGACAAAATGCAAACGTACTATCCATGAGCCTTTCCAGCGTTTTAGTGTTAAAAAACGTCCCAGCGTGGATAAATCTTGGGATAAAATGAAAATAGGCTTTAAGCCTTTATTCATGAGCCTATCAGGCTATTTTAAGCCAAAATAGTTGAAATATGGCTGGAAAAACAGGTCGGGACGTTTTTAAACGTACTATTCATGCGTCTCACAGCCATATTTTAAAAAAACTGTGGACGATGGGACGATTTTGGGACAAAATGAAAATGCCTGTTTTACCCTAAATCAGCTAAAAAGATTAAGAGCATTAAAGCATCACAGGTAATCGGAAAAGAATTTAATCTTTGTGGTGTGAGCATTGTTGCGCAAGTGGCTTGACAATGTTTAAATTTGTGCTATACTGTATTTAAGGCTTTTTTGTTTTCGTTGGTAAAAAACGCTATGGGGGGATTTCTCAAAAAACACAGCGGACGTACCCCCTAAAAAAAATTCGTAAATAGGGTGCAAGATGAAATACACAATTCTTTTTAAGTCAGGCTATGAACATTGGAGTTGAATAATGGATAAGATTAAAAATTGGTTATGGCGATTATGGTTGAAGATAGGGGAAATGCTCAATTCCGAATATGCACAGGATTTGATTATTCTTGCGGTTGACCGTTTAATTACAAAAGATGTGAAAGAAGAATTGGTTAGCGCAATTATTATAGTATCCAGTATGGATAAAAGCGGTGCAGAGAAGAAAGCATTGGTAGTTAAACATATTCGTAAAATGGAAGGCAGTATTCGTAAGAATTTAGAAGGCGTGAGTAGAGAAGCTTTGAGTATGGCTATTAATTTATTAGTTGAATATTTACAAAGCAGGAAGGAGATACCACATAAATGAGGCACATAAACAAGCAAGAATTGTTTGATAGGTTGGCTCGACTCATTGATGATGTTGAAGCCTATCAGGAACAAAATGGACACCAGTTTGATACGCATGTGGAAATCATAAATGAAGTTATTTACATGTTGCAGCGTTTGCAGAATGAGTTCCCTTATGATATGACCTTGCAGCATTATTCTGGGCTAATGGAAGAACCGTTGCTGGCATTGTCGAATGAAATCAAACGATGGGAAATATTCAGAAGCAACTTTAAAAAACAAACATTCATGATAATTTTTAGGGTTGATAAAAGCAAAGTTTTTCTTAAACGCACTGGTGAAGAGGTTAATACGAAAGAACAGTGTGAAATATTTCTAAGGGAACTGCAAAAAATGGCAGAAAAAAAAGTGATTCACCCGCGCTATATCAGCTCCAAGCCTAACCCTGACCCAATGAAGTTTAGGACTTCTATTAGACGTTATGCTGCTGAAATGAGAGATTGGCAGTCTGCACGCGGGATAAGTTAAGTTGATAAATAAGGGCTGTTAGCTCAACAGGATAGAGCGGTTGCCTCCTAAGCAGCAGGTTTTGGGTTCGAGTCCCAAACAGCCCACCAATTTTTAAAAAGGGCAAAATATGAGTTCAATCAATAAGGTAATTTTAATAGGGCGTTTAGGTAATGACCCTGAAATTCGTTATACCCAAGATGGTAAAGCGGTTGCAAATATTAGTTTAGCAACAAGTGAAAGCTGGAAAGACAAGCAAACTGGGGAGAAAAAAGAACAAACTGAATGGCATCGGGTTGTGTTTTTTGGTCGTACAGCAGAAGTTATTGGTGAATATCTGCATAAAGGTAGTTTGATTTATGTTGAAGGTCGTTTACAAACCCGTAAATGGCAAGATAAAGAAGGGAATGACCGCTACACGACTGAAATTATGGGTAATGAAATGAAGATGCTAGGTGGGCGTAGTGATAGTGGAGACGCGGGCAATACGGCAATGCCACCCGCTACTCATTATGGTAATGAGCCATTTTAGGCTACTCAACCATTCCCATGTTCTCCATAGCTTTGCCAGTTAGAGCTTCTAAAGCTTTGGCTGGCACTGAATTATTAACAACTGTAAAGAAGTTATGAATATCATTGCCTGTGACTTGATCACCTGTTGCTAAGGTGTAAAAAGTATTTGGCAAGTCTGCGCCTTTAGCAACTTGGAAAGCAATCATAGGGGTAGGGATTGGAGCAGGGTCGCCTCCCCCTAATCCTTTCTCTCCCCGCACCATTGCAATAGTGTCGTACAGAGAAGTTAAGGGCAATCCAAAAGAGCTATGCATACTGGCTGCTCTCATGTATTTTTGAAGTAATTCATCTTCTTCTTCTTTTGGTGGTCTTGCATCAAGTGTATTTCTTAGTTTATCTCTAAGTCCAAATATTGTCATTATCATCATAATCTCTAGCATCCATGCAGTAACTACACTTTTGTTAAAGTATGTCATGTCAGTTAGGAACTGCTTTGTGTAGGCGGTGGCTGCGAATTGATACATTGGCAAAATAAAACCACGTCCTATTGGATTATCTAAAATACGTGGTATTTCACCTGCCATATTTTGTTGTACCGTTTTTCTGCCTTCGCGTGCGATTATTTTGCTTAATGTATAAATAGCTTCATCATCCCAAGAATGACCTTGTTTATAGACCATGTGATGCTTACCATTATAATAATCCCCTACACGCTCAATACCTATGTCTAGGTTTATAATGCCTTCTGGTGTAAGATTGCGGTCAATTTTGGCGTTGCGCTCAAAATTCTGTAGCAGTAAATCCATTTCTTTTTCAGTTACACCTAAGTAATTACGCACATATCGCCAATCTGACCAGTTGCCTTTCGATTTTTTAAACACCTCTCTTAATTTATCTTCTGGAATAAAACCGTCTTTTTGACGTAATTTTGCAGTTTCAACGACTAAATCGGTAATTTTGCCTAAAATAGCGGTGTTTGTTGTATGTTCAAGCAAATCTGTTACTGGATTCATAAATGATATATATTTATTTTGGAAATAGTTGGCAGTAAACAACCCTCTTTCAAGTGCAGAACCTAATGATATAGTTTCGCCTGATTCAAAATGAGAACGGGTGTAATTATCCATTGTGTGAAATGAGTTGCCAACTAAAGTTTGCATGTTTCTAAGTAGCTCGCTTTTTGGGGCTTGTTCTGCAAAGATGGTACTTAATTCACGATGCCCAACCTTTGAAAGCACGCCTAATGAGCGGAATACGCCGTTATAGGCTGCAACTTTTGAGAACTCATTTACTGCTGATAAACCTGCCATACCAAGAAGTTGGAATTGTAGAGCTTTACTTGTTATACGTGAACCTTTGACAAGCCATTCTGGCATATTATTTGTGCCAACTGGTTGCCCTGTGAGCTTGTCATATAAATATCTAAGGTCGCGTTGCTGTTCTTTTAAGATATTTTCTGCTTTGCTTAGGTCTTTTACAGGTATATTTGGTTTTTCTTTTTGGAAGGTGTCCGACATTGCGTTTAATAATCCGTTAAACTCTGACTTGCTGCCAACATGGTATCTATTGCCAAACACCCTTGCAGCTTCATCTGCCAGTGCTACACGTCCAATAATTTGCTCAAATGAGGCAATACTTGAGCTTATCAAATCTTTGTGTAATAAATCTTTAAATGTGATTCCTTGTGCAAGGTTTACAACTGCGCCAGTCTCAGGGCTTTCTCCGTTCACTGTGAGTTGGGTGTCAAAATCTATAAGGTTGCTATTATCCATAGCGATAATACTGCCTTCTTCATCACGCACAACACCAAAAACATCATCTAACGCTTTGTTATATGCGCCATTAATTTCCCTCGCTAGTCTTTTTAAATCAGATTTACTGGAAATTAAGACATAGACATAATCACCAACAGGTACAGCGTCAAAACTAGGCACAATTCTTTCTGCGGTTGCTATATGAAGATTCATTGCTTCTTGGCTAATCTCTATATTTTTCGCATTGGCACTGTAGCTTAGTTTTACAGCAGGTACTTTATTACCACTGCCATCGATGTCTATAAATTCTTTTTTTAGGTCATCAGAATGAATTAATCCGTTTCTGCTAATAGCACGTTTTATTTTTTGAACGGAGTCGATAACTTCTCTGGTATTGCCATTTAAACCAACGTTATGAAACAATGTGTTACCCTTACCACCAGACATAACATGCTTTGATAAAATTGACGCTATATCTTCTGCGGTTGGTATTCTGACATGTAACCCCTTAAAATCTTCCGCGTCGATGCGAAATGGAATGTATTTGCCAGATTTTTTTATTGCTGAAAAAACGGATTCATTAAATGCAGCGACTAATGCACCAGTGTTGCCATTGGCAATAGCACTTAATTTATGTAGCTGTTCATTGTTCCATGCCAGTGGCGTAAATTTACGTTCTGTACCTGCCTTGATTTCATTTTTTGTAAATCCACTAAGCCCACGCCCTACACCTTGTTCATCCTTAACACCTGCTGTTTGCGCCATTTTAATAATAGCACCCGTAATTTCGTCATGATGTTCAAGCATTTCATTTTTGATAGCATTAACTCTGCCTTCAAGCGTGGCTTTATTCATATCATCCACATTAAAGCGAGTATCGGTAAACTTGGCATCAAAAAGACTTTCTTGTAGCGCAACCACATCTTGCCGTTTGAATTCCTTGCCTTCTTTTCTATATTCCAGCTTAATTTTATTAACTAACTGGTTGTATTCCCCAATCAGCCGTCTTTCAATATAATTGCCCTTTAAGCTCATAGCCAAGCCTAATGCGCCTTTATTTGTTTGCCCAATCCCAGTGACAGAAGGTGTAAACGTAGCAAATACAGCACGGCTTATTCTGGCATAATCAGGCATATTTTGACCAATTGCAGTATCCCAAAAAGCATAGGCTCTTTCTACTGGAGAAAGCATTATGCTGAAATTCATCTTGCCTGCTATTTCTTTTGCTTTCTCAGGAATAATATTACGCACACTTTGCGGTATAAGGTCGCCTATACTACGCACACTTTGCGGTATAAGGTCGCCTATACGTTGAATAGCAGGTGTTGCCATATCATCCGCTTCTGTGGCTGCTTTTAGATTATGTGCAGTTATTTTTGCCCTTACTTCTCTTGGGTATAGTGATTCGGCGGTATCTTTGTATGTTTTGCCAGATTCTGGATTTGTATAACAGGTCATTAGCATTCTCTTAATTTGGAAAGTGGATTTTCTTTAAGTGCTGATGGCGCTCTTAATTCGGAAAGTAGATTTTCTTTAAGTGCTGATGGCGATACAAGTTTGTAATTATCACCTTTCTTTAATAAGCCACTGCCATTATTGGCATCTACCATTTTACCAACTTCTGTGGCGAAGGTATCACGGCTAAAAGTACGAGTTTCACCATTGCCAAGATTCATTAAATAACCATCTTGGTCGCCAAAAATATTAACTTTCAAAGGTATTCCGCCTTCTTCTAATTCCGATAGCTTTGAAATATTGTCTGCATCTAATCTGATATTACCTTTGAAACCATCTGGTGTTTCAACTTCTAGCTCAAGCATATTCTTGTCTTTGACGGTGATTGATTTTTTTGACACTACAAATAATTCGTCATCAAATTCTTTATTTATGGCTTTGATGGCATCAAAAATAATATCGTCATCAGCAATAATTACTTTTATTGAGAGTTGTGCTTTTGGTTCTTCTGGGTCTTTTTTTGTCAACCGCTTTATCATTGTTAGCTGGCTTCTTTCATTGCTATACATCTTATCTAATGTAAACTTAGGTTCGCCGGGCTTTCTTAAAGCTATTCCTAATTTGTTATATAGATAATCTATAGTATTCGATTCTTTTCCATGAACACCAGTTATTTTTTCAGGTACTACTTGCTTGAGGATTAGATACTTAACAGCAGTCTTTTGGAAGTTAAATCTTGATGTTGTAACATGATAAAGCCCTTCATCCCCACTAATTAAAAAGCTCTTTTCCTTTGGCATGTTTGAAGGGGTTAATTGTTCTGTATTGCCTGCAAAGACTTCTGGTTTGCTTGTTACGACAGCTTTGTTTGCATCTATATTTTCAATGATGTTTTTGTTTATACCTTTAGGGTTTTTAATATATTCTCCTAATACTGGAGATGCTTCCCTTAAAAGGTCATCACTTGCTTGTCTTAGCTCATTCGTTTTGATTGCCAAATCATCAGCATTAGATATAGGTAAAACTTCTACAGGATTTATAACCTCCTCTGGCTCTACGGTGGAAACTACAGCTTTCTCTGCCTCTTTAGTAGTGGTTACAACCTTCTCTGGTTCTTTAGCAGGAACTACAACCTCTTCTGCCTCTTTAGCAGGAACTACAACCTCTTCTGGTTTTTTAGTGGGAGGGGCAGGCAAATCATCTTGCTTTGTTTTCTTAGCGGTAGTTGTGACTACCTCTGGTTTTTTAGTAGTATCTACAAATAAATCAGTTTTATCCTCAACAACTTTTGTTTTCTTAGTGAGAATTGCAGGTAAATCGGCTTTATCTGTGACTGGTTTTTCAGAAGGCGTTACAAATAAATCAGGTTTGTTTCTAAAATCATCCAGTACCTCATTAATAGTGTTAGATATTGATTTCCTTGCTGTGATAACATTGGTTAGTAGCTTTTCTTCAAATACCTTTTGAACAGGACTGGCTTGAGTAATAAAATCTGATTGTGCTTTTATTTCGTCAACGAGAAAGTTGAAATTGGTTTTGTTTAACTTTTCTGGCGCAGTTAATATTCTATTGAAAGTTTCTGTTAGTCCAGCAACAACATCAAGACCTGCTTCATCCGCACGTTTAAATGCATTGTCAGGGGCGTATTTTTCAGTGAATATTTTTACTGCTGCTTTCTTTAGATTGTTGCGATAAGCCCTTAATAGTTCAGCGTTTTTAGTCCGTCTAATTATTTTGTCAAAAGCAAATTCATTTAATAGTATTTTTGAAATAAATCCATCACCATAAGCATTCAATATAATTACATTTCTAAGGCGCTGGTGTATTTCTGTACCATCCATATTTATGGCGCGTGCAATCTTTGCTGCCTTGTTGCTGGTAAGTTCTGTGCCTATTTTTTCATCAATAATAGCAATGTTTCTATCTGTTAAGAAATTTTCAGTGTCCGCTCTGGCAATGGCTAATGGGTCAAGCACTGCTTGCACTGGCTTATTTGCGTAATGTGCAACGTCCCTAACTGTATTGAAAACAGCATCACTTCTTTGTTTAGCTACTTTTTCAGCTATTTCTTGCCTTTCTTTAAATGCAGCGTCCGTTTCTCCTTTTGCTTTGCGCTGTCTTGGCATATCCATAGAGCCAATATCAAATACTTGAGCATAGATATGCTTGCCTCTCGCATTGGTAGAACTGTCGTACATATTATGCCTACCGTATGACGCAGACATTTCCTTGGCACGTAAAGTCACTGCATCCTGATAACTTCCTGCTTTTCTTGTTTCTGTTTCTAGGACATGTTTAATAATTGCTGCGCGACCGTTCCCTGATACTGGCAAATAAAAATTCGTGTGACTCTTATCACCTAATGCGCTTTCGACTTCTTTTAGCCCAAGAGCCTTCGCTTTCTCCTTATTTACGCCGATTCTAAACAACACAGGCGCGTTATTCCAGTTCTGCCCTACGTTGGGTATAGTGACAAAATCTGCGTTGAAATCTTGGGCTATTTGCATCCTTGTTTCCATTAACGATTTTTCATTGACGTTTCTTGGTTGGATGATTTTGCTAAACGTACCTGCTTCTAAATTATTTGCTTTTTCAAAATATTCAATTAGCATGTTGTGTGGCTTAGTTGAGCCTCCCCTTAAATCAGCAGAAGGTATAATTTTTTCTGGTGAAATAAGTTTTTCTACAACAGGAACGGACTTGGTCACGGTTTTATTATTTTCTTTTACTTGGTAGAGTAAAGAATGTTTTTTTGATTGCCCGTCAACCCAATCTGAAAACTTATGCTGTGGAAAATCACGTTTAAGTTGTGTTGCAAAACGTTCACTGGTTAGAAGCCATTCACGCGCTCGCTCTATTTCTACTGCTGTCTTTGCCAACAATGTTTGGTTTACATCAGGTTCTTGTTTTAACTTTTGTAGGTACGCAACCTTTTCATTGATGCTATTAATAGCTTGCTGGTGACGTTTTTCAATTACCGTTGAAATAGTATTTAATTCATCAGGACTTGCGGGTGTTTTTACCAAAGATTCTGTTATGAAGTCATGCAAGCCTGTTGCACCCTGACTTTTTCCTAATAAATCAGATACCCGATTAAACCTTTCAGGTAGTACAATCCCTTCTTTTACTAAGTCTTTGGTTAAATTCTGGTTTAGCGTTGATGTAAATGCTCTTTTCCATTCCTTTGCGTTGGTATGGACATTTTCATAATCCAATTCATCACTTAGCCTTGTTGATGCAATATAGTTTGACTCATTCGTGATTTCATCAATTGCATTATTTAAGTCAACTGCTTCTTGGCTTGGTGTTCGTGCTGGTATTGGCTCAGGCGTTGGCTCAGGCGTTGGTGTTGGCTCAACATCAACTTTTGGCTCTGTATCGACAACTTCTGTTTGCGCTGGCTTTACAGTGGGTGTTTTTGCATCAATATCAGGCTCAGGTATAGGTTTTTGCGCCACTTCTGGCGGTACTATATCGTCTGCTACTGGTGTATGACTTCTTCCACCTCTAAATCCTCTGAATCCTTCAACACCTGCGCTTATTCCACCACCTAACGCGCCACCAATGAATATTGATGTTGCGATTGTGCTTGCATTCCAATCTTGATGACTTAATCCTTGATAGGCTGTTTCATAAAGTCCACCAGTAACAGCACCAATAGCGGTATTAACTACTATATTTCTAGCAACACTACCTGCACCACCAAAAAAGGGAATAAGAAGTGCTAGTAGTGGTGTATCTGGGCTTAATATGGAGGCTGCTACAATTCCTGCTGTAGAAGTACGTGAGGCGTATTTACCAAGCATTTGTTCTTTTAGTAGTTCGTCTCTAAGCTCAAATAAACGTCCCGGCTCGTCTGGATAGCGAGATTCTACAGCCATAAATTTATATTGGTATTCTGGATTTTCAAAACCTTCTGTTGCGAGTTCCCATAATTTCTTTCTGTCTAGCGTTTTTGCGTATTCGTCCCTCTCTTCATCCGTATCGAGCGCATCAATAACTTTAGCAAACAACGAGGATTCATAGCCAAACTTCAATAATCCAGTAAAACCACTACCAAACTCTTCTTCTATCTCTTTTTCTGTAATATCTGGTAGTTTTTCAGGTCGTGTATAAAGATGCTGCAATTCTGGTATTGGCTTAAAGGTCTGGTCTTCTACCTTTGTGGATTCGATTTGCTCAATAACATATTTTGCAAAGTCTTTTTCGGTGTCGAGACCAATTTTTGCTTTATCAGTTGGGGATAGCTCAACCGCTTTTTCTCGTTCTTTAGCAACTTCTTGACCTAATTCTGTTAAGCCAATAGCAATGTTTTTGTCAGCCATATTATTCGCTCGGATGCATAATAAATAATGTGTTAGTGCCTTTTAAATACCTTACCCTAATGATATTAGGGTCGTCAAACACTTCTTTTTCTAACTGTGATATTGGTTCATCATCTCTTATTTTCTTGGCTATATCTAACACAATTTGTCTTTTTCGTTCTTCAATAACGCTTGATAGCTCTTTTGGTGTTATTGATGGTCTTACGGCTTGTTTGCCCATAGACTTAACAGTTACTGGCTTGTTAAAAGCTGATGATGGGATAAGCATTGCTTTTTTGTAGATACCTGTATCTTCTATTACTTTATCCTTTTTCCTTTCCGCCATTCTAATGGATAACAAGCCTCTTTCAAAAGTCTGCGGTGTTGCTACTGTGCTTGTTGGTACTGTGCTTGTTGGTATATTGGTACTTCTTTTTATAAATGGGACATCTGGAATTTTTATAAATCGGACATCTGGAATTAAGACAGGCTCGTACTCATGCGCAATATCTTTAGCTGCAAGTTTTCCTGCGTTGCTTTCACCTGTCGCACGGTAAATTGCCAGTCTTTTTGCGTAATCTGCTGCTGCCACGTCCAAGCCATCAGTAAACTCAACATCACCAATAGCCCAATCAATCAACCCTGTGCGT
>Ga0180433_10008697_pt1 | contig 12580 bp, 10 predicted proteins | sample SS_ome_8_FD_132980 | JGI IMG/M metagenome (GOLD analysis project Ga0180433, IMG submission 132980) | Hypersaline lake sediment archaeal communities from the Salton Sea, California, USA - SS_1_D_1 metaG | ecosystem: Environmental > Aquatic > Non-marine Saline and Alkaline > Hypersaline >... | reverse complement strand
GACTTTTTGAAGAGTAATCGGGTCCCTTGTTTCTCTTAAAAAATCGACAGCAAAAGTTAACCTTAATAGGTGTGGGTATACATCCTGCTTTAAGCCGGCTTTTCTGGCCAGTCTTTTAATCATTTCCCTGATATATCGATCTTTTAATTGATTACCGGCCAGTGTAGTAAATACATAATGACTTTTTCGCGGTTTGATCCTCATCCAGCTTTTCAATAGGTTTATTACGCTTAGCTCAACCGCGATATTTCTCTCACAGGCTCCTCCACTCGCTTCGATAAGTAGTAAGCAGTGATCCCAATTGACTTGATTTTCTTGCAGATTAATTACCTCACTGACTCTTAAACCAGTTCTCAGCATTAAACTGATCAGGCATAAGTTACGCAATCCAGTCGGTGCTTTTGGATTTGGTTGTTCCAATAGGGCCAGCTTTTCTCTGGCATCTAAAACCCGTGGTTCCCGTAATGTTTTAATCATATGATCCTTTCCAGCAAGCAGAATCATAGCATTTTCGGTATTATATATCTGATTAGAATTATAACTATTTTCAGACATAAATTCAACATTATCTTAATGATTATTAATACTTTATAACAGTCTGAAATTGGTATTGACAAGTGGGTATTTTTTGGGTAATCTTACAAACAAGTTGCGTTAGTTAAATATTTAACGGCGATGATCGGGCAAAGTAGCGGGTAAAACATTACCAGAGAGCTGTAGAAAAAGGTGCAATACAGCAATGTTAAGCTTGTGAACTCCCCCGTTAGCTGCCAACCGAAATTAATTTGATTATTAAAAGTAGACTTGGCCGGAGACTTCCGTTATTGTAAAGAGTGGGTGGTAGATGTTTGCCGCCAAGAAGAGTGGTACCACGGATTAAACTTTCGTCTCTTATTAAGACGAAAGTTTTTTATTCCTCCCCCTCACTCTGCTGAATTTAATATTTCAGGAGGCGTAATAACGATGAGCAGCACGGTAAAAACAAATGGATCTGAAAAGATCTATCTTTTTGACAGTACTTTACGTGACGGGGAGCAAACGCCCGGAGCCCGCTTAAATTTTGAAGAAAAATTAGAAGTGGCTCGCCAACTTGCTCGCTTGGAAGTTGATATTATTGAAGCCGGTTTTCCCATATCTTCACCGGGAGAACTAAAAGCCGTTCAAGCTATTTCTGAACAGATCAAGGGTCCGACTATCTGTGCCTTGGCCCGGGCGGTTGAAGGCGACATTAATGCAGCCTGGGAAGCAATTAAGAATGCGGAAAAACCTCGTCTTCATGTTTTTTTAGGTGCTTCTGACATTCATATGGAATATAAACTGAAAAAAGATCCAGAAGTTTTAATCGAACAAGCAGTTGAAGCTGTAAAATACGCCCGGAAATTTTGTCCGGAAATTGAGTATTCACCTGAAGATGCCACCCGAGCACGTGATGATTATCTCTATCGATTACTTGAAGCTGTGATTAAAGCTGGAGCCAGGATCATCAATATTCCCGATACTGTCGGTTATACTGTACCGGAAGAATTTGGTGCCTTGATCAGGCGTCTTCGGGAAAATGTCAATGGTTTAGACCAGGCCATGATCAGTGTTCACTGTCATAACGATTTGGGTTTAGCTGTTGCCAATTCGTTAGAAGCGGTTAAAAATGGAGCTCGACAAATTGAATGTAATATTAACGGTATCGGTGAGAGAGCCGGTAACGCCGCTCTGGAAGAGATTGCTGTTGCTTTGCGGATACGCAGTAATCACTTTCCCTACTATACCACTATCAACTATAGTGAAATTTACAGAACCAGCCGGCTGGTCAGTAAACTGACGGGAATCTCTGTACCGGTCAATAAAGCAGTGGTCGGACTTAATGCCTTTGCTCATTCATCTGGAATCCATCAAGATGGAATTCTTAAAAATAAAGAAACCTATGAAATAATTGATGCCGAACTGATCGGTGGAAAAGCAGCACAAATGTGCCTGACTGCTCGATCAGGACGCCATGCTGTTATGGATCAACTAAAGAAATTGGGGTTCTCACTGGATAAAGAAGAGCTTAATAAAATCTACGACCATTTCGTAAAATTGGCTGATAAAAAGAAAGAAATCTACCCTGAAGACCTTGAAGCGTTGATTCTCGATCACCTTTCATTTACCGAACCTCGTTACAGGCTTGATTATCTGCAGACAGTTAGTGGTAGCAAAAGTATTCCTGCTGCAATTATTCGTTTAAAAAAAGATGATGACAGCACCGTTGAAGAAGTAGCGGTAGGAGCCGGACCAATTGATGCTGCCTATAATGCCATCAATAAAATTACCGGACTAAGTATCGGTCTGGAAAAATATAAAATCAATGCCGTTACACAAGGCCGTGACGCTCTCGGTGAAGTCCAGGTGGAAATGGCTTACCAGGATCGAAAAATTACCGGTCGTGGTACCAGCACTGATATCATCGAAGCTAGCGTTAAAGCTTATTTAAACGGACTTAATAAGCTTTTACGCCTCAATGGTTACCAGTAAGAAACTTAGTAATAACCATAATCTGTATAAACAGGCAAACTATTGTTTGCCTGTTTATTATTGCTGTGATATAATATTCAAACAAAAGATCCGGGGGTATAAACAATGGAGCCCTTGACAGAGAAACAACGCCGTGTCCTCAGGTATATCGAACAGGAAGTTGCCCGCTGTAATTATCCTCCTTCTGTTCGTGAAATCGGTAAAGCACTTGGTATTAGCTCAACAGCTACTGTTCATGGTTATTTGGATCTACTTGAAGAAAAAGGTTATATTATGCGCATGGCTACTAAGCCTAGAGCAATAAAACTGCTTGTTTCTTCCGAGGGCGATCCCGATCTAAAATGCTCATTTGCTCCATTAGTTGGCCGCATTACTGCCGGATTGCCAGTCCTGGCTGAAGAAAATCGTGATGGTTACTTTCCAATCCCCGATCACCTGGCGGTTGGCGATGGTTGCTTTGTTTTGAAAGTTGAAGGCGAGAGCATGATTGATGCCGGCATTCACAGCGGCGATTTTGTTATAGTCAGGCAACAGGTTACGGCAGAAAACGGGGAAATAGTTGCCGCCCTTTTGGATGATGAAGCAACTATTAAGCGGTTTTTCCGTGAAAATCAAGGTTTTCGTTTGCAGCCGGAAAATAGCCGTTATGAACCGATCATGGTCGAAAACATCAATATTCTTGGCAAGGTTGTTGGGCTTTTTCGCAAGTTATAAGGCAGGGTTTTTAAAGTATTTTTCCAACCGCTTTATCATCAACGGGTTTACCGTAGCTTCTACAGTTAAATATTCTTCTTGATAATCAATATTTTTTATCTCACCGTGTTCTCTGATTACTGACAATAATTTTCCCTCAGCATATGGTAAATAAACCTTCACCATCGGTCTTCGTCTATTCAAATGATCGGCAATTCTTTCTTTCAGCTGATCAACATCGCTGTTTTTATACGCAGAGATAAAAATGGCATCTGGAAATTCTCTTTTTAGATATTCAATTTCCGTTGAACTGTCAAGAAGATCAATTTTATTAAAGACTAGCTGTTCTCGCGCAGCAGATTCAGGATCTATATTTTGTAAGTGTTCCCGGACAATTGTGATTTGATTTAAATGATTTGGATGGCTGATATCGATGATGTGAAGCAGCAGGTCACCGGCTGCTATTTCCTCTAAGGTAGCCTGAAAAGCGGTTATCAACTGCCGTGGCAATTTTTCAATAAAGCCAACGGTATCAGTAAATAAAACCTCTTCACCATTGTTTAAAATGCCTCTCTTCACTGCCGGATCAAGAGTTGCGAATAATTTATCTTCAGTATAGAGGCTTGACCCTGTTAAACTGTTCAGTAATGTTGATTTACCTGCATTAGTGTAGCCGACAAGGCTGATCACGTAACATTGATTACGTTTTCGCCGCTGACGATGAAGCAGACGCTGCTTCCTCAGGGTACTGAGATCTTTTCTTAAGTTGCTGATTCTCTTTCTGATTACACGCCGATCAACTTCAAGTTGTGTTTCACCGGGTCCCCGTGTTCCGATCCCTCCACCTAAACGTGAGAGTTGCTGACCAAGGCCGATTAATCGGGGCAGCAGATATTGCATCTGGGCCAATTCAACTTGCAATTTTCCTTCCCTCGAAAGAGCTCTACCAGCAAAAATATCGAGAATAAGGTTGGTTCGATCAATAATTTTAGTTTTTAAAACGCGTTCCAGATTGCGAATCTGAGTTGGACTGAGCTCTTGATCGAAAATAACCAGGTCTAGCGCAAGATGTTCGATTAAAACAGCCAACTCTTCAACTTTACCTCGTCCCAAGTAGTAGGTTTTATCAGGAGCATCTTTATTCTGAACAACTTGGTCCACCACCTTTGCCCCGGCAGTAGCAGCCAGCAGAGCCAGCTCCTCAAGTGATCGACTGATTTGTTCATCACGTTGTCCCGTGTTCAGTGCAACCAATATTGCTTTTTCCTTATTATTTTCATCTAAAAAAGACATCAGGTCCCTCCAGTTGGTAATTCATAAACAGAAGAAGACACCCCCGAGGCGTGCCTTCTAAAATACATATCCTGATGATTTTATTCAGTTTCTGCAGGTATTTCTAATTCTTCATTAGCATCGTTTTCTAAACTGCGCATATTAATATTTCGCATCGGTATAATGGTTGAAACAGCATGTTTGTATACCAGCTGTTGTTTTCCCTCAACTTCAAGCATCAGGGTAAAATTATCAAAACTGCGCACGATACCTTTGATCTGATAACCGTTAACCAGAAAAACAGTTGTAAGCATATTTTCCTTACGAGCCTGGTTTAGAAAAGTATCCTGTAAGTTGATCATGCCTTTCATCAATTGGGCTCCCTTCTCTTCTCTTCTCTTCTCTTCTCTTCTCTTCTTTTCCTTCAGCTGTTATTATTCGCCTGTCAGGGCAGGATATCCTTCACTATTTCGTAAATATTTTCCGCCAACATATCAGGTTCATTGGATTCACTGATCATGATCCACTGTATCTCCTTCTCTCTTCTGAACCAAGTCAACTGTCTTTTAGCCAGGTTTCTAGTTTCTTTTTTAATTGTTTCAACTACACGCTTTAAATCTCCTTGGTGATCATTTTTCAGGTAGGCAAAAAGATGACGATAGCCTAAAATATTTAAGCCAGGATCTTCTGCCTTGTAGCCTAATTCTACTAATCTCTTAACCTCTTCCAGCCATCCAGCTTCCATCATTAAATCTACTCGTTGATTGATTCTTTTATAAAGAGTTTGCCGATCCATATCGAGACCGATTAGCACGGTGTAATAAGGGTTTTCTGACTTGGCTGTATTTACTGCCTGATCTGAGATCCTTTGATTTTCAAACTCATAGACTTCCAAAGCACGGATGATCCTTCGGCGGTCGTTAGGATGAATAGAAATAGCTGCTAAAGGATCTACTTCTTTCAGCCGTGAATAGAGATAATCCAAACCAAGAAGCAAAGCTTGATTTTCGAAATAATTTCTTAGCTCACGGCTTGATCCTTTTTGTCCAAAGGCATATCCGGCTTTTACAGCTCGGATATAAAGCCCGGTGCCGCCTACCATGAAAGGTAATTTATTGTTCATCCATAGCAGTTTGATGAGTTGGTCGGCTGCTTTCTTGTAATCAGCAACACTGAATTGTTGGTCAGGTTCAACGACATCGATCAAATGATGTTTTGCTTTCTGCCTTTCAGCTGTATTGGGTTTAGCCGTTCCAATATCCAACCTGCGGTAAACTTGTGCCGAATCAGCGCTTATTATCTCTGTTTTCAGCATTGTAGCCAACTTTAGGGCAATAGACGTTTTACCTACTGCTGTTGGACCGGCAAGCACAACCAGAGGTATTTTGGAGCAACCTTTAAACTCATTCATCATTAATTGCCTTTTCGTAAGAAAGACCTCTCCAAGTCATTGCGTTTAAAAATGATGACGGTCGGTCTACCATGCGGACAATAACCTGAGTTGTCAGTTTCAGACCATTCATTTATTAGCTGTTCAATTTCCATTTTATCAAGTCGCTGCTTCGCTTTTATTGAACGATGACAGGCTATTGTCTTTAAGAGAATATCGTGCTGAAAATCCGGAATATCGTCATCGCCGTTAATCAATCTTTCGATTAAATCATATAACTCGAAATCGCTAATTTGTGCTTCGTCCATGAAAGGAACTGCACGGACCACATAACTGTTATCTCCCATTAATTCAAATTCAATGCCTACTGCTGCAAGAAATGGCAGTATTTTCGGTATTCTGTCAGTCCATGACCGTGGAACGTTTAATGCATAGGGAATAGTCAGTTGGACTCTGCTCTGCTTAATTTTTTCTTCATCCACACTTTGAAGACGATTGTAGAGCAGTCTTTCATGAGCCGCGTGTTGATCGACTAGTAAAAGATCTTCTCCCTTTTGGATAATAATATAACTATTTAAGTATTGACCAATTATTTTATAATCTTTCATTCCACTTTGTGCTTGATCAGCACCAAGGCAAGTATTATCTTGTAAGTTCTGAGAGGACCATACTGCTGGGCTTGAGGTGAAAGCTGCCGGATTGTCCCGTATAATTACATTTTGCAGGTTTAGATTGTCGATGGTCTTTGAATCCGGGTTTTGATTCTTTAGCGGCCAAGGGGTGATGCTACTGATTTCCTGCAGCGTGAGTTTTACGCTCTTGTTAACAGCATTTTTTACCGTTTCCGGGTCTAAAAATCTAATCTCAGTTTTTGCCGGGTGAACATTAACATCAAGTTGGTTTTGCTGCAGCTGAAGATTTAGCACCGCATAGGGGAAACGTTTAGATGGCAGCAGATCACCGTATCCTCTTGATATGGCGCTGATCAGCATGGCATTTTTAACTAGGCGCTTGTTAACAATCAATGTAATCCAGCGTTTAGAAGCCCGGTTAAGATGAGGCAGTGAAAAGTAGCCCTCTAGCCTAAGATTATTAATACTTTTAGCTGGACTGCTCAGCTCAACCATATTACTGGCAATATTTGAACCATAAATCGATCCGATGGTATGCAGCAGTATTCCATCACCGTTCGTTTTTATAATAATTCTATTACTGCTTTTGAGAGTAAATGCTACCTGTGGAAAAGCAAGAGCCAGTTCATTAATCAAATAACTGATTCTTGCTGTTTCAACAGAGGGAGCGCGTAAAAATTTTCGGCGACCTGGAGTATTATAAAAAAGGTTCTTAACCTCTACTGTTGTTCCATAAGGAGTGCCTGTTTCAGCTTCATTTGTTATTTCGCCGCCGCTGAGAGAAATTTTAAAACCACTCAGTGAATTTTTAGTTCTACTAATCATCTCAACCCTAGCCACGGCAGCAATACTCGGCAGTGCTTCTCCCCTGAATCCAAGGCTGGCAAGCTGATCCAAGTCATCAATCTTTTGCAGCTTGCTGGTTGCAAATCGCTTAAAGGCTAAACCTAATTCGTCGCCGGCCAGACCATGACCGTTGTCACGAACAAGTATTTTATCAATGCCTCCTCTTTCAACTTCAACTTCAATCCTGGTCGCTTTGGCATCCAGAGCGTTTTCGACCAGCTCTTTAACCACGGAGGCCGGATTCTCAATAACTTCTCCAGCAGCGATCATTTCAGCTGTTATTTGATCAAGGATTCTAATGGGCATAATTTTTATAAGCTCCTGCTTTAAAAATGATCAATCGTCTAGCTCAAAAAGCTCTTTTTGCAAATCATATAAAATCTGCATTGAATCAATCGGCGTAATTTGATTTAGATCATATTCTTTAAGACGTTCAATAATTCGCCTTGCCCGCCCGTCTTCATTACTACTATGATTAGAGAGCATCGGCAGAAAGCTCAACTGCTGTTCAGCAGCAGTAGAAGCAGCCAGCTCTAATTCACTCAGGACGTTCTCTGCTCGAATCAGAACTTCCGTCGGCAATCCTGCCAGGCGAGCTACATTAATACCATAACTTTTATCAGCTCGACCTTCTACGATTTGGCGTAAAAAGATTACTTTTTTACCTTTTTCCTTAACTGACATAGAATAGTTCTTTACGCCCTCTAAATCATTTTCAAGCCTGGTTAGCTCATGATAGTGGGTAGAAAAAAGCGTCTTTGCCTTAATCTTACCGGCAATGTATTCGATTACCGAGCGAGCGATACTCATGCCATCATAAGTACTGGTTCCCCTCCCTATCTCATCAAGGATAATTAGGCTTTCACTGGTCGCCTCGTTTAAAATTGTAGCTGTTTCAATCATTTCGACCATGAACGTACTATGACCACGGCTTAAATCGTCACTGGCTCCTACGCGGGCAAAAATCCGATCAAAGATTGGAATCAAAGCTTGATTAGCTGGTACAAAGCTACCCATTTGCGCTAAAATCGCAATCAAGGCAACACTTCTGATATAAGTACTTTTGCCGGCCATGTTTGGTCCGGTAATCAGGAGAATAAAATTCTGCTGATCGATCACGATATCATTGGCTACAAATTGTTCAAAAGCCAGTACTTCAACCACCGGATGCCTGGCCTGTTTTACAATCATCACTTGATCACTTGAAAACTGAGGACGGCAGTAGTGATTATTTTCGGCAGTCTCGGCTAAACCCTGTCGAAAATCAAGCTCGGCAATTAAGTTTGCCGTAGCGACTAATTGCTCAGTTTGATTGCTTACTAAGGCTCTTAGTTCTTCAAACAGAAAATATTCAAGGGCATAAAGTTTTTCCCGGGCACCAGATATTTGTTCTTCAAGATTATGCAAAATCTCCGTTGTGTACCGCTCGGCTCCCACCAGGGTTTGTTTTCGGTGGTACTCTGGCGGCACCTGTTTTGTATTATTCTTGGTTACTTCTATGAAATAACCGAAATTGCGGTTAAAACCAACCTTTAGCGATTTGATCCCTGTTTTTTCACGTTCCTTTTTTTCAAAATCCAAGATCATTTTACTGCTATGCTCAGTCAGCTGTCTTAACCGATCAGCTTCCGCATGGTAACCATCACGGAAAAGCCCTCCCTCTTTTAAGGCTAAAGGCGGTTCTTCTTGCAGGGCATTTTCAATCATCACGATTAAATCAGCGCAATCAGGTAGCTGAGAGGCAATATCGGACAACTCAGCTGACTCTAAATCACTGAGCATAGTTTTTAGTGGTTTAACTTTCTTAAGGGTGTTTTTAAGAGCTATTAAATCACGTGCATTTACTTTTTGGTAGGCTAATTTGCTGCAAAATCTTTCCAGATCGAAAACTTTATTTAATATCGAACGTAGTTCGCTTCGCGCTAGTGGTTTATTGATTAACTCTTCAACGGCATTGAGCCTGCCTTCAATTAACTTTAAATCAAGCAGTGGTTGCTCCAGTCTTCTTTTTAACAGCCTTCTTCCCATCCCGGTCAGACAGTGATCAATAATGACCAGCAAATTTCCATATTTATACCCGTCAGTTATCGATTCTGTCAGTTCTAAGTTGCGGCTGGTAATATTATCGATGAACATAAAACGCTTGTTGAAATAAAGTTCCGGAGGTCTGAAGTGCGGTACTCCTTTAGGTAGTTGTTTAAGTTTTTTCAAATAATCAAGAGTTGTTGCTGCCGCTATTAGGGCAAGCGGATACTTAGCCAGTTCAAGGTGAACGTTAATATCGAGTTTCCAATGTGCATCAATTAGTGCGGTTGCTTCATCTAAGTCAAGAATATTTTGCAGTTGATCGATATTTTTTATTCTACCGTCATTTAGGATGTTTTGACACAATTCTGCTGTTTTTATGTTGCTGCATAGTATTTCAGCCGGTTCAAGACGTTTTAACTCGTCTAAAAGCAACTCTTGTGCCTCGTCGCCACTCTGTTCTGTAACCTGGAACTCACCAGTAGAAACATCGATAGCAGCAAGCCCGAAAGTATTGTCCTTACTCACTATAACTACCAGATAATTGTTTTTCCCTTCATCCAGCATTTCTGCTTCGCTGATGGTTCCGGGGGTTAGAATCCTGGTAATTTCTCTTCTTACAAGCCCTTTGGCCTGAGCGGTGTTTTCTACCTGCTCGCAGATTACAATTTTAAATCCTTTATTAATCAACTTGTTAAGATAATTGTCAACAGCATGAATTGGAACCCCCGCCAAGGGGATAGGGTCGGTACTCCCGCCGTCCCTCGATGTAAGGACGATATCTAACTCTCGTGCTGCCAGTTCAGCATCTTCAAAGAATAACTCGTAAAAATCTCCAACCTGAAACATCAGCAGTTTATCAGGATGTAATGTTTTAATCTTTCGGTATTGTTCCATCATCGGGCTGCTACGGCTCATTTTCAGTCTCCCTTTAACTCTCCCAACAGGTTCCAGGTTCTAGCCTCAGTAATTTGTACCTTGACCAATTTTCCAGGTTTCAATCCCTTTGCTTCAAAGTGAACCAGCTTATTTGTTCTGGTCCGCCCGGTTTGCAATTCTGGTTTATTTTTGCTGTTGCCCTCGGTTAACACTTCCACTTCATGATGCAAAAGACTTTTGTTATGCTCCTCACTGATCCGATGCTGGAGATTATTTAGTCTTTGCAAACGTTCTTCTTTTAATTCATTACTTAGTTGATCGGGCAGCGCGGCAGCAGCAGTATTCTTGCGAGGTGAGTAAAAAAATGAGAAGGCGTTATCAAAGCGAGCTTCCTCAATCAATAAAAGGGTGTCGTTAAAGTCTGCTTCCGTTTCACCAGGAAAACCAACAATAAAATCAGTGGTAATGGCCACGCCGGGAACTTTATCCCTGATCTTTTTAACCAGGGTCAGATAGTACTCCCGGGTATAATGGCGGTTCATCTGATTTAGAATCCGGTTACTGCCTGATTGGACCGGTAAATGAAAGTGTTCACAAATATTTTCTCCTCTACTGACTGCATCGATTAGTTGAACTGATAAATCTTTAGGGTGTGAAGTCATAAACCTGATTCGCTCGAGTCCGTCGAGATTATTTAATTTCAATAGTAGATCGGGGAAACTAATTTTTTTAGGCAGATCATGACCGTATGAATTAACATTTTGGCCCAACAGAGTTAACTCTATAACGCCTTTCGCAGTAAGCGATCTAGCTTCGTTTAGGATATTATCCATCTCTCTGCTACGCTCTTGACCCCTGACATAAGGTACAATGCAGTAAGAACAATAATTATTGCATCCATAGATTACCGGAAGCCAGGCTTTATAAAAAGTGCGTCGGACTACAGGTAATCCTTCCCGGTTACTGTAATCTTCGCTAAGATCAACAACTACTGTTTTATATCTAATTGCCTCTTTTATTAATTCTGGCAGGCGAGGTAAAGCATGTGTGCCAAAGATCAAATTCACAAATGGAAAACGTTCCTTGATATAATGAGCAAGTTCCTGCTGTTGGGTCATGCAACCAGCAACGGCAAGTAGTAAATTTGGATTTTTTTCTTTGAGCTTGCTGAATTTTCCTAAGAGCGAGGCTACCTTATCTTCAGGCTTCTGACGGACAGCGCAGGTGTTGATAATAATCAGATCAGCTTCTTCAGGATTTACTGTTTCAACATAACCTAGATTTTCGACTAGAGCAGCCATCACTTCCGAGTCATGCTCATTCATCTGGCAGCCGAAGGTGATCATCTGATATTTTTTACCTAGACCGAATTGCTCGATCTGGTTTAATGCTTCATGGCAATTACTGCTTAACACATTAATGCTCCCCGCGGATACTTTCGTGTTTACTGAAATTTAATTTTTGAGGTTTCCGGTTAAAAGGGAAAGTAATGACAGCTTTGAGGAGCGCGTAAATACCCCAACCCAACAATAGACCGGAAAGGGCATAAGTTAAACCTTCGACTGTTGTAGGAATACCCGGCATGAAGTTATTCCATGTTCCAGCTGCGATCGACCAGTCAACCTCTTGGATAAAAATCAACCAGCGATTATAAATGGTTGCTCCCTGCAAAGCCGTATAGGACTGATCCAGTTCATTATAACGATCAAGTAAAGCTTCGATTACCTGACCCGATGAAACAAAAATTTCACTTGACGAATTTAGATGTTCGAGAATATAATCTTCCAAAGTTAAACCTAAATCTTCTGCTGCCCTGATATACAAATCAAGAGCCCTTTTAGCTTCATCAAGATGACCACCCAACCTTTGCAGGTACTGGCCGTAAAACTGGGGAAACTGCGAAAGGGTAACTGCGCCAAGGGCGGCAGCGATCCGATCTAAGATGTTATCCAGAAATTTTAGTGGTTTCAACTTCTTTAACCCTCTTTCTTTATTTTCTGGGGTTCCTCTTTTTCTACCTGGATGGCAAAATCCGGACAGAGGTACTCGCATAATTTACAACCGGTACAGGCTTCAGGATCGATAAATTCAGGACTCCCATCCTCGCTGGGTCTCAGATTTTCTTTCGGACAAAATGCAAAGCAGATACCGCAATCTTTACAACGTTCATTGTAAACTTTCAGTTTAAATCTTGCTTTACTCATAAAAATAATTCCCTTTCGTCTGGTCGGAGAATATTTCAATTATTTTTTCCCTTAAAGAGATGTTTTCTCTATTATAGCTCAAAAGCAATCATCGCTAAAGTTTTCATGCTGATCACCATTTTTCATAATTT
>Ga0180433_10008696_pt1 | contig 12581 bp, 12 predicted proteins | sample SS_ome_8_FD_132980 | JGI IMG/M metagenome (GOLD analysis project Ga0180433, IMG submission 132980) | Hypersaline lake sediment archaeal communities from the Salton Sea, California, USA - SS_1_D_1 metaG | ecosystem: Environmental > Aquatic > Non-marine Saline and Alkaline > Hypersaline >... | reverse complement strand
GATCGGGATCAACACTACCAGTCCAAATGGGCAAATTTTCACTTTTACCTCACCCATCTTTTACCTCCCATATCTTGAACTTTGCGAAACTGGCAACACCCCGAAAAAAAATTTCAATCCCAGCCCGATCGGACGAATTTTTCCCGAGTCCCCTTAAACCCTCTGTACGAGTCCCGGACTACGGACAAAAAAGTCCGGGACTTTCGCACCACCCCCGAAACTCCGCGGACAACCCCAACCCCCAACACACAACCAACAGTGACCAATCTACACACGACCCGATGTCTCTCCCCGTTACCACGACTGCCTTCGATCGCAAGGCCCTCATGAAACAACTGACGAGCCAACACAAGGCGGCTCCGAAGCATAAGAAGTTCGACACCGGCGGCTCGGTGGCCGTCACCGGCGTGGTGATCGAGCGATTCGAGAACGACCGCGGCAAGACCGACGTCTGGATCATCGTCTCAAAGCCGACCGCCTGCTACGAGAAGACGGGCGAGATCAAGAACAACGGCGTGGTGATCGGCCACGTCGACAAGGACGCCGACCTGCTCTCGGTCTCGCTGCGCCAGTCCAAAGTCACGACGCAGCGGCTGGCCGACTACGCCGCCAAGGGCTGGAAGGTCGAGAAGCCGCTCGCCATCATGGCCATCGAACAGCGATCGGCCATCCGCGTGACGTTTGAGACCAACATGGACCACATCCCGGACAACGCCCTCGTCAGTGTGAGCCTCACCGCCTCGTGCTGGATCGGCGACTGCGACGGGCCGTACGACCCGTCGATCCACCAGACAAACGAGCGGCGCGCGTCGCGGTTCGTCAACGGCCAGAGTATCAGCATCATCAAGGAGACGGACCAATACGAGATGGCCAAGCTGTTCGAGAACAACCCGACCCTGGCGGCGACCAAGATGCCGCTGTTCGACGAGCTGTGCAAGATCGAGAACTGGGATCAGGGCGGCATGCGCAAGAAGTCCGAAGGCGTGTTTTTTCTGCCGGTGGCGGCGTCGCCCGAGTCGGACTTTGCGATGGCGTTTGCGCTGGCGACGCCCGAGGGCCAGGGCTGCTCGTGCAAGGCGCGCGTCGACGCCAACTCGGAGCGCAAGTACGAGTTCGAGCCGAAGGACGGCCCGGCCAAGACGGCGCTGCGGCTGCAGATCGACGACTTTCAACACGCGTCGGCCGCCGACCTGATGAACAACAACAAGCAGCTGCTGCAGTTCTCGGGCGGCATCTGGGACACGACGCCGTTCTACATCTCCGACCGGTTCGTCTGGCCGCAGATGGTGCCGCGCATTCTGTCCAGTGTCGACATGGTGCTGCCGTTCCGCGTCGATCTCGAGAAGTCGTCGGGCTCCAGTATCAACCGCTTCCCGGACGCACAGGCGACCAAGGCGCAGTACGCCATGCGCATCATGTCGCCGATCGTGGCGATGGCGCCGTTCGTCTACCACCGCTGCGTGCCGGTGTCGCCGCAGTTCGTGTCCAAGGCCGCCGAGATCGGCTTCTACTACCAAGGCGAGCCGACGCACACGCACAAGCAGACCGAGCGGCCGCTGCTGGAGAACCTGTCCGAGATGTCCAAGGCCGACGTCCAGCGATTCATGGCCAGCGACCGCGCCAAGGAGTGCGTGTTCCGCGTCATGACGATGACCAACTTCAACGACCTCCAGGCCGATTTCGTCGAGAAGTTCATCGCCGAGCACGAGGGCAAGATCGACGGCCCGTACTGCGAGGGTCTGCTCGACCCGAACTGGTTCCGCAACCCCGAGAAGACCCTCAAGGCGCTCTACAACGACGAGGTCGAGGAGGACGACCTGAGCTTCGTGTATACGGACGACCACCCGCTGATGCAGACCCTCGTCACGCCGAACACCACCATGCGCGATTTTCACGAGGACCAGCTCATCTGCTGCATCTTTGCCGTCGACAAGGCCTACATGGAGGAGATCGAGGCCGGCGTCTCCGAGGAGGTCCGCATGCTGGCGCCGCCGCCGCGCAAGGCGATCGAGCCCGTCACGCCAGCCACGTCGGGCCCACCGGACCAAGCGCCGGGCGCGCCCAAGGCGTCCCGCAAGCGGCCCGTCGAGGAGTTGCAGGGCGACGACGACGACGACGACGATGCCGAGGCCAGTGTGAGCGACAACACGCGCAGCAAGGTGGCGCGCAAGAACGGCGCCGGCGGATCGGTGTCGGAGTCGAGCCCGGCGCGTGAGCAATAAACAGGCCCTGGTCGTTCGTTTTCCGTCTCCGCAGAGGCAACAAAGCAGCGCCATGACAGACCTCCGCCTCAATCCCGGCGGCGTACAGGAGCGGGTTCACGACGAGCTCAGCTACCACCGGCAGTTCATCGACGCGCACCTCAACTACTCGGAGGAGAACTCGTACGAGGACAAGCTCGCCTTCTACGTGCCCAACTACGCCGGCACCGTCGATAGCTCGACGATCAACGAGATCTGCTCGCGGCTCGGGCCGCTGTTCACGATGGAGACTGACGCGCGCCGCAAGCGGCTGTGGATCTACGCCCACGCACCGGGCGCCGGCGCCCTCAAGCTACTGCGGCTGCGCAAGGACCGGATGGTGTTTATTCTGACGTCGACGACCTGGAGTATCCCGCTGTGCATCGTGATGACCCTCGTGTCGCTGGCGCTGATGTACTACACAACGAGCCGCCTGCGCGACCACTGGTCGGGCTACGACAGGCCATGGGAGACGCTGGTCGAACGCGGACGCGAGATTATTCAATAAAGTTCCGAGTCGGTCAGTCACTTCTTCGTCTTGTTGGCCTTGTACATCTTCTTTGTCGTGCCGCAGTTCGTCATTGGGCTCGGGCAGTGTACGACTTTGTTGGCCGTGCGACGCGCTTCGCTGCCCTTGACGCGACCACGACCAAACTCGCGCGACATCGCCGCGTCCCCGCGGGCCTTGCTGCCGCAGCCGCCGACCTGGTTGTATTTGGGAGGCATATGCGACTCAGCGTTTGTCTTGTATTGAAGAGGATAACACTTCTGGCGTAATCAAACAACTCGCCTCATAAATCTCGCCGACCGCCGTCCGTCGCTGCGCGGAATTCATTGCCGTCGAATTGCGCCGATCGACACCAATGCCAAAACCGCGACGGCCACCGCCGTCCAGACTTGGTAGTAGTCCGACGGCGCCCAGTAGTAGAGGCCGGTCGTTTGCGAGCAGAGGGCCGCGTTGATCAGAAACCACGTCGTCCAGACGCACCACCGGTCGCGTTCCGGGACCGGGCGGGTCTTGGCCGACGCCGTCACGCGCACCAGGCCCGACTTGGTCTTGATTGTCTTGTACTTGTACGACCGCCGCTGCCAAACGATGGCGTTGTCGGTCCGGGAGCGGGTCGAGAACGGAAACACCACAAACAACAACAGGGCCTGGATGCCCAGGGCGCCGAACATGCCCCAGTGCTCGCCGTTCTCGCCCACGAATGTGAGCAGGATGAACGACGCCGCGTACAGCAGCCACAGCCCGATGTACTTGGCTCGCAGCCAGCCGCCCATCAGCGACCAGGCCTCGAACGGGCCCGGCACGTCCCACGCCCAGCGCAACAGGTAGCCCAACAAGGCGCCGAGCCCGCCCTGGATCAGCGCGTCGCCCAGCACGGACCCGGCCCAGGTTTCCAATTCCAGTTCTCGTGTATCAAAGATAATGAATGACGTAAAAAGAGTGAGGACGCCGATCTCGAACGCCTCGAACCAAAATGCCACCGCCAGGGCCGTGGCGAAGCTGCCGAAAAAGAACGAAACGCCGAGCGGATTAAGGACGTGGGCGGCGACCCAGCCGGAGCCCGTCTCGCAGCAGAGAAAGTCCAACGAGTACTGGAACCGCGACGAGTACGGCAGGCACTCGGCGAACGGGTCGCATCGCTCCAGCGTGCCCGGCGCGGGCTTTGGCGCCTCGGGGATGGGTCCGTTGAGCTGTGCGCAGGCCGTGGCGGCGCAGGCCAACAGAAGTCCCGTCCACATCGGCATTTTGCTCCGGGACTTTTGCCGCAGGAGTTCCACGCCGCCGCGGACAAAGTTCCATCCACAAGGCACTGCACAACAACAATGACCACTCCCGCCGCCGCCGCCACCGCCGCCGCGGACTCGACGAACTCGGGGACCGACCCGATCGACAGCGTGGAGAACGCGGTCAACGACCTGTTCGTCGACAAGTTCACCGACCTGATTGCCAGCGAGTGCGCGGCGGAGATGTTCTCGGTGCGGTCGGTGATCAACGCCGAGGTTGTCGCAATCGGGAGTCTGCTGGGACTGCCGAACGAGCTGAACACGCCCGGGAAGTCGCACATTTCGATCCAGATCTACATGGCGCTGCTCAAGGAGATCAAGCGACTGATCCCGCTCGCGGCCGCCGATGCCATTTATCGGTGCCTGCGTGTCATCGGCGGAATCGAGGCACACGACGGCAAGCTCGAGGGCGTCAAGGTGCACATCCTGAATTACTTTAAGTCGGTCCGAAGCACAATCAAGTCTGCCGAGGGCCAGTCGCGCCGCAAGCAGCTGTTCGCCATCGCCAAAGCCACGCCCTACGAGGAACGGGTGATCGCCGCGGCTCTGCAGGTGCTCAAGGTCCACAGCACCCTGGCCCGACTGCGACGCGAGATTGTGGGCGAACGGCTCGCGCTGCTGAACTCGCTGTTCGACGAGCAGCTGGTCCAGCTGGTCGACTCGCGCAAGCGGTCCCGTGAGGAATAAACAGTTTCGCTGCAGGACATTGCCGCGCCGGTTTTCCCGGGACTTAACCTCGCCCATGGTCCTCATCACCACAACGGCCTCGCAGCGCGGCGCCAAGAAACAGCGCGGGCCCACAAAAGAAATCTTCAAGAACCGCCTGGCTCGGCCCAATCACATGACCAAGGATCGCAGCGGCCGCAAGAACCAGGACATCCGCATCCCGCGCACCAAGCGACTGCTGCCGGCGCGCAAGAGGAAGAGCAAGAAATGAAGGTTTCATTGTTTTGTGCGTTGAAGGTCCCGCTGCGCTGCGGCTTCGATTTGCTCTTTGGTCCTGATGCCCGCGTGGATCCACGTGTCCATGCCGAGCAGGTCGCAAATCTGCCTGAAATGCGCCTGGCGGTCGTCGTTGTAGCAATTGCATCGCCATCCGGTGTCTCCGAGGACGCGGGAGTAGTACACGCGGTGGAACTTGCGCGTCAGCTGGTTGCCGCAGACGTCAACGGCCTTGAGCCGATACGACAAGACCAGCGGCCGGTCGCGGTGTTTGTACAGAAACGATCGGAAAAGCCGCTTGCCAAAGCAGAGCGCCAGCTTGGGCACGATCCACCACTCGCTGCACACGAGGTGGCGGCAGAACGGGAACTCGTCGTGCGCGTCTCGACCCTTGGTGCAGCCGCAGTCGTGCACGGCGCCGCGGACGGCCATGGCCATGAACGAGAGGATGTGCACGCCGATGCGAGGTCCGATCTTCTGCACACGGCGGCGGTGGTCCGAGTCCTCCTCGGCTGTCTTGATGGACTTTCGGGTCGCCTCGGACACGTTCGCAAAGTGCGCCACCTCGGCCTCCTGGAACGACAGCAGCGCCGCCTCGAGTTCGCGAGGGCGTTTGCGTCGCAGCTCGGCGTCGCGGTACGAGAGTTCGAGCGCAATCTGCAGCTGGCGGTCCGCGGTTTCGGGGTCCGGGGTTGTCATTTTTGGTGCGAGGGCGGAGGGTACACAGAACCACCGCCCGCGATCCAAACTAACCCGCCGATGTACCTACCGGCGATCCCCGCCGTGTTCTGCACACTGATCCTCCACGACGGCGTCGGCAACCAGCTGCTGCAGCTCGAGGCGCTCGCCACCCTCGTCCGCGAGACTGGCTGCCGGCCGGTGCTGGGCTACTTCCGCCACAACAACGACCGCGTCGTCAGCTACCGGCCCTGGGGCGGGCACCCGTCGCCGGTGTCGGCCGGCTGGTGCGACTTTGTGGAGGAGTTCGAGTGCCTCCCGCCGGGCCTCTGGTACCGCGTGGCGATCTGGGACGAGCGCAATATGTACAAATTCGACGTCGACGGCCCCGACGACTACCTCCCGCTGCCGTCCCTCTACAAGCCCTACACCGCGCTGAACGGCTACTTCTTCCACCACCGCTACCGCACCGGCGATGGGTTGGTGCGGTGGCGTTCCGAGCTGACCGAGAGTGTGACGGAGCAGCTGCGCCAGCTGCACGACGGCTGTGTGACGGCGGTCCACGTGCGGCTCTACTACGGCGGCGAGCCGATCCAGTGGTTCGCCGAGGGCAGGCGGCAGCCGCAGATCGAGTTCTACCGGCGAGCCGTCGGCCTCCTGCCGGACGAGTGTGTACCGGTGGTGTTCAGCGACAAGCCGCTCAGCGACGCCGACGCCGCCGAGCTGACCGGCCGCGGAGACGCGCGCGTTGCGGCGGAGGAGTGCCCGGTGCGCAGCGTGGTGGCGATGCAGCTGGCGCAGCACCGTGTCATTGCGAGCAGCACGCTGAGCGCCTACGCCGCCGTGCGGCAGACCGACGCCGGCTCGCTGACGGTGGTCTGGGGCGGGTTCCGGCACGTGCACGGGGCCAAGTTTTTTGATCCGGGCGATCTGCGCGTTATTGTGTTGCCGGAATAAACACACGGTTTATTGGTTCATCGACCGGGCCTTGCTGGCGACGTAGGACCGGAGGCGGGTGTAGCGGGTGTCGAAGAGCGAGAAGATCACGAGCAGCACCACAAACGTGTACTGGCGCGAGAACAGGGCGCGAAAGACGGCAAAGGTGGCCGGGTTGGCCGACCAGTTGAGCGGCGCGACGCCGAACGAGCGTGCCAGGAAGGTGATCCAGCCAATCGAGAGAAAGAAGTGGATCGTCGTTGTCATGGCAAAGTAGACCGTGTCGGCGCGCAGCAGCGACGAGCCGCGCTGGCCGCCCGACGGCGCCAGGCAGAACGCCACGAGCAGCCAGAGGGCCAGGTTGACGCCGAACATGATGAACTCGACAATCGACCAGGCCAGCGGCGACGGGTAGAAGACGTCGTTCTCGGCGAGGAAGGCCACGATGCCGAGGCTGACCTCGGCGATCAGCTCAATCAGGTAGACCCACCGCAACAGTCCGCGCAGGGCACTCATGGCGGCTTGGTTTGTCCGCTGGCGAGCGGGGCGAGGCATTAGGGGATCGGCGCAACAAACTTAATTGCGCCTGCCACGGCGAACGGGCGCCGCCCTCGCGATGCAACACCGGAACGATGCGACTCGCAATTGCGCTGGCGTTGCTGTTCGGCCTGTGCGCGTGCCGGCGCAGGCTGGGCGACGAGGTCCTCGCGCAGCTGACGCAACTGGGCGTGCTGCCGGCGATGGAGCCCGACGAAATCGACGAACTCGTCTCCGTCCTTTGCGGGCGACGGCTCCGGATGGTGGTCGAATTCGGCAGCGGCGGCTCGACGCTGGCGGCGGCGGCGTGCGGCGTGGCGCAGTTGTACTCGGTCGACAGCTCGCTCGAGTGGCTGCGGAGGCTCAATCGGAGCGACGTATGGGCGACGAGCCCGACGCGCTGGCACTCGATCCACGCCGACATCGGCCCGCTGCTCGACTGGGGCCAGCCGGCGCAGAACCTGCCGGCGCAGTTTGATCTGTACTCGCAGGTGCATCGCATACTCCCGCCGCACCCGGCCGACGTCGTGCTGGTCGACGGGCGGTTCCGGGTCGCGTGCGCGGTGAGGTCGACGCAGCTGATGTCGACCAACAGCCTGTTGCTCGTGCACGACTACCAACGCGAGGAGTATCGCGTCATCGAGAGGTTCTACCGGCTGGAGCGGCGCACGCGCAACCTGGCCGTGTTCCGGCGCGCGGCGCACGTCAACCTGACGGACTGGTTCGCCGTCGTGGAGCGGTACAAACACGTGACAGAGTAACTGCGAATGAACTTTATTGTCCAGCGACCTCAGACCAGATCCTGCACCACCATGACGGCGTGTTGGATGGCCGAGAGCGGCACGTTCTGCGCCTTGAGGGCCTTGATGCCGCTGGCGAACGCGCGCGCCTTGAAGTTCTTGTTGGCGTCGAGCTTGACCTTCATGAGCGGCGCCGAGGCCTTGAGCTCGGTCAGCGCCTTGCCCTTGCCGTCGAGCGGCGTCATCTCGACGGCGAGCAGATAGACGCCCTTCTCGAACTTGCCCGAGATGCCGAGCTGGACCTGCTGCTCGGCGACGGCGGTCTTGTCGACGGCCGACTCGGCCGCGAACTTGGTCTTCATGCGGCCCTGGAACGGCTTGCCGGCCTTCATGGCCTTGGCCAGCGACTTCTTGACCTTCGCGACCGGCGCGCAGATCACGTCCGGCACTTCGTCACAGTCGTCCGGGTGGGCCTTCTTCTTCTTGTTGGTCTTCTCGCCCTTGGCGACCCAGCAGTCGTAGCTGATCGTGTTGTCGAGCGACTCCTCCGAGTCGTCGTCGTGTGTGCAGTCGACCTCCTTCTCCTCGTAGCACGGATCGGGCTTCGGCTCGTCCTCGCACGACGAGGACTCAGACGACGACGACGACTCGTCGCCGCACTCGTCCTTGGCCGGCTTGTCGTCGTCGCAGCCGGGCTCGACCTCGACGCACTCGAGCACGACGATGTCGGCGCAGTCGTCGCCCGACTTGAGCGGCAGGATCGCCTGGGCCGACGGGTGCGCCTCGGGGTTGTCGCAGCCGATCATGCCGTGCTCCTTCATCTTGGCCAGGAAGAAGTTCTTGTTGGCGTCGGCGGCCGCATCGGCCGCAGGAGCGGGCGCGGCGGCCGCGGCGGCCTGCGGCTCGGCGATCTCGTAGGCGTCGTCATAGTACTCCTCGCCAGTTTCGTCAAAGTTGTCGTAGAACGACTCGGCGTCGTCCGAGTCCGAGTAGCTGCCCTCGGCGTCGTCGTAGTACTCGTCGCCGGCGTCGAGCTGCTCGTTGGCGTAGTACACGCGACGGCCACGGCGGCGGCGGCGACCTTGCAGACGTCCGCGCGGAGCCACGATGTAGGCTGGGGAAAGCAGAGACATTTCGGTGTGCGGTGTATGTCGGGGGCTGGGTTGTTCCCCGGTCGTCGGTGGGCGGACCAATTAAGGCCCGGAGTTTGATTTTCGCACCGCCGGCCGAGATTTTGCTCGCTGCTCGCTCGGACGCGCACCGGCCGGCCCCGTGCGACAACAACGACGCCCGCGCACCTGCACATGACCGATACTGCCGCAGTCAGCGAGAGCCTCATCTACGGCGTCGACGTCGCGCTGGCCGTGGCGCTCGGCGTTGTTGCCATCCTCGGCGTCATGAGGATGCTCCACGTCGGCGGCTGGGTCTTCTACAAGGCCGGTTCGGTCGTCGGCCGGTTCTTCTACGGCATCATCGAGTTCTTCTCCAAGCTGTACCAGGCGGCGCTCGGCCTGTCGTTCGCCATCATCATCCTGGTGGCGGTGTACTTCTACCTCACGACCCACGAGCAGCGCACCCACGTCCACGCCACACTCGAAAAAGTTACGCCCACCACGGCGCAGCTGGTGCGCCAGGCTCTGGACGCCAACACGACGCAGCTGGGCGACGCGGCGGCGATGGCCTACTGGCACTTGAAGAACCTCACTGGACAGTTCATTCAGGCGCAATAAAAGCCCAACGTCTGGTCGCTCCCGTCGATTTTCTCCCAGAACCGCTCGTGCACCAGCCGGCCAAACAGATGGCCGGCCTCGCCGACGACCACCACCTTCTTGGCGCCCGACGCCAGCAGACCGGCGAGCAGGCGGCGCAGCTCAGACGGGCTCGCCGAGTCGAAGCCGAGCGACTCCCAGAGCGGGTTGCTGCTGTGCGCCGGCAGCACCAGCAGGCTCTTCTCGGCCGACACGGCAAACGGCGTCGGCGCGTCGTCGCGCACGACGTCTATAAAGTTGCGCGCGAACGACTGGCGCAGCTGCTCGACGCTCTGGCTGATCTGGCCGCGGCCGGGCACCACGATGCGCGACGCCGTCGACTGGGCGTAGAACTCCTTGACGGTGTCGCGCGCCTTCTGCTCGTCCGGCACGAAGGCGATGCGCTGGCGCAGGGCGTCGATTGACTCGGGCCGGAACGAGTAGACGCGTCGGACGCTCTGCGCCGGCGCGAGGGAGGCGATCTGGTCGAAAAACTTGCCGCCGGCGGCGCAGCCGGAGAGGAGCGGCGGGCTCCGGGCGAAGCCGGTAGAAAAGCCGGCCTCGGTGTCGTCGTCGAGCGCGACGATCCGCCCGCAGAACGCAAACGAGCGGTAGCATGTGGCCGGCACCGGTTTCATGGCCTGGAACGAGTAGTACGACGCGGCGCCGAGCTCGCCGTTGTACATGCAGCCGAGGATCGACGCGAGCTCGACCGGCTCGAAGCAGTCGGCGCGCGCCACGCAGATCTTCATGCGCTTGCCCTTCTTGTGGACCGCCTCGCCGCGGTGCGCCTGGATCTCGGAGAGCTCCTCGCGCGTCAGCATGCGGGCCTGGACCGCGGTGTTGGGCTTGTTGCGCAGCAGCGCCTCGCGCAGCGCCTTGGCGTGCTGCGGCAGGTAGACGACGCAGACGTGCGTCAGGCCCGGCTCGTTCTCGATCTGCTCCTTGATGGCCTTGGTGAACTCCTCGATGGCCGCGTCCGGCGTGTCGGCGTGCACGACCATCGCCGGCTCGGGCTGGTCCTTGCGCGCCAGCGGCTTATTCTTCGCGCGCATGCGCCGCAGGATCGCGTTCGTCGCCATGATGGGCACGCTGGACGCCTTCCAGCCGACGTACAGACCGCCCTGTCCGGACTCGGCGTGGCGCCACGCCAGCGGCGAGAGCTTGTCATCGGGCCACATGTACGTGCGGCACAGGCGACTCGTGTCCGGGGTGTCTTCGAGCCGCAGCACGGCGTCGGTCTGCAGGCTGGCGACCATCTCCGCCAGGCGGGCGTAGTCCTGCTCCAGGCGCGAGAGCTCGGCGTTGTCGGGCTTGTCGAGCGCCAGCCGCGCCTTGTGCGCGTGCAGCGAGGTCTGGTCGGAGGCGGCGCCCGTCTCGCCGAGCAGCGACTCGACGGCCAGCCGGCGCAGCAGCGACTTCTCGGCGGGCGCGGGCAGCCGGCCCAGGCGGGCCAACTGCGGCGACACGACGAGCTCGTGACAGGCGCCGTCGGCGAGCCGCTTGGCGACGAACTTGGCGCGGCCGGCGGCGTACACGAACAGCGCCCGCTCGAAGCCGACGAATCGCGCGATGCGGTAGAACGACTCGTCCATGAACGGCGCCAGCACGGCCCGGGCCGCCGGGCCCTCGGCGGTGTCGAGCCGAGCGGCGATGTCGGGTCGGTTGACGGGCTTGCTGGCGGCGTCGGTCCAGACCAGCGCACGGGCGCGGGCCTTTTCGAGTGTCATGTTCGACGTGAAGATGCCCTGGCCCGGCACCAGCTTGGCCTTCGCGCGGCCCACGAGCAGCCGCTGCACAGCCTCGCTGGGGCTCCACGCCGAACACGGGCCGTCTTTCGACGGCGGCGGCTCGTTGGACTGGCTGGTCGGCTTGCCCAGCGTGGTGTAGGTGTTGATGGCGAGCTGGTCGGCCAGGCGCAGGTCGACCTCGGTCGGCAGGTCGTAGAGCGACTGCGCGCTCCACGAGCGCATCGTGCGCGCCGAGCGCGGCGGCTGCGTCGTGATCATCGGCCGGAGCGCCGCCTTCTCGGCGACCGACGGGTTGGCGCAGGTGTACTCGACCGGCTCGCGGTCGACGAACGCAAACTCGAACGCCACGTTCTGCGGCAGCGGCAGGCCGGCCAGGCACGCACGGGCCTTGTTGACTCGCGCCGGCTTGTTGATGTGCACGTGCCGCTCGACCTCGTAGACGCCCATCGGCACGCCGACGCGCCCGCGCACGCGGCCGGCGAACTCAAAGTGCGGCGCCACCGAGCTGCGGCCGATGTCGTCGAAGCCGAGCCGGTCGTTCTTCAGCTTGACGCGCAGCGGCAGCAGCGTGAACGGCGAGGCCGACTCGGCCAGCAGCGCCGTCTCCTCGGGCGTGGCGCACGAGACGGCCACGATCACGCTGGCGCGGAACTTGCGCAGCGGCTCCGGGTCGCCGCCGACGACCTTCTGGCGCAGCTCGATCCGCTTGCCGCGGTCGGCGCCGGCGTCCTTCAGGTAGGCGGGCGAGCCGCAGAAGTGTGTCGTCTTGCCCTGCGGCTCCGAGCCCGCTGCGGCGCAGAACGCGGCGTCGGCGTACTCGCTCACCACGAACGTCGCCGTGCCGATGATTTTGCCGCTGTGGTGGCCGGTCATGCGCATGTAGATCACGAACGACTCGTCGTCGGCACAGAAGCCGTGCGTCAGGTTGACGGCCTTCTTGGCCTGGCGCTTTGGCTTCGATGTCTTCTTCTTCTTCTTGCCCTCGGTCGACTCGGCAGCAGCCTCGGGCGTGTCGGCGTCGTCGTCGTCTTCGTCGCTGTCGTCCAGCATGCGCTCTTCTTCGGGCCTGTGGCGCTCGACCTTGCGCGTCTGGCGGCCCGAGCGCGTCGTCTGCGCCGACGGGAGCACCTCTTCGGATACGTCGCTGGTGTCAGAGTCCTCCCCGTCGTCCGTCTCGATGTCCTCGGACAGCGACTCGTCGCCGGCCTCGTAGTCCTC
>Ga0180433_10008695_pt1 | contig 12582 bp, 17 predicted proteins | sample SS_ome_8_FD_132980 | JGI IMG/M metagenome (GOLD analysis project Ga0180433, IMG submission 132980) | Hypersaline lake sediment archaeal communities from the Salton Sea, California, USA - SS_1_D_1 metaG | ecosystem: Environmental > Aquatic > Non-marine Saline and Alkaline > Hypersaline >... | reverse complement strand
CCTTTAAATTTGTGCTTATGGAAACACACAATTAATTGTCATTCTTTTTCTTCTTTTCTTTCTTTTCTTCCTTAATTTCTTCCTTCACTTTGGGTTCTACGATCTTACCACCACAGGCAATAAACGCTTCTCTAATATCTATCCCTTTCAGCTTCCCGATGTAAGCCTCTTTGAACTTAGAGTAACTCAGCGATTTTATTACTGTTTTGTTAAAAACCGTATTTCCCAACCTGATAAATTCAGCCTTCATAATTAAGGAATGTCGAATGAAACATCGGGCATTTCATAACCGTCTTTCTGACCTGATAACGTAAGGTTGTCAGCTGAAGTTTGTGCAGGAATAATGAAATCATAAACCCCGGCAGAACTTTCAGTAGTTGAAGTAATGACAACGGCGGCGGCAGTTGTGTTGTTATACAATGAGAAGTCACTGGCCACCCAACCTTCAACGGCAATTTTATTCACTGCTGAACCGTAATCAAGTGTCATTGTGTTTGTGAATCCTGTTGTTGAAATCGCTGAAATAACGCTATTCACATCAAGCAAGCCGGACAAGTTCAAAGCATTTGTGTCAATTTCAGAAGCTTCAATAATGCGTAGGTTGCCGTCTTCCTCAACGGATGACCATGCAAAGTTAATCTGTACTTTCTGAACGGTTGTATCAGTTGTTTTAACAAGGATAGGATTCCATGTATTTTGATCAACCTGTATTGGATTCAATTTTGTTGCATCGTCCGCATCAATTGAACCAATGATGTTTCCTGATTTGTCAACAACGAAAATTCCAAATTCAAAACAACGAAGGTTATCAATTTTGCTGTAAAATACAGAAGATTGGCGAACCAATACACCGGTGAAAGTTCTGGTTCCTTTTTGAACAAAAATTTCCTGGCCTGAATTCAGTGTTTCGGTGATTGAGTCTGCACGTACATCTTCAACATTATCAATCAACGGCAATGGGTAAAACCTTTTAGTTGAATCGGTGTTGTTGATTAATGCAGAAAAGTAAGCTGCATCAAGCGTTGCAGTTAAATCAATCTGGTTTCTGGTTCCATCGTTAGCGTACAAAGGTACTACGATAAGTTTTTTTGCCACCTGGGCAATGGGTTGACAATTCGGAACACCCGTATTTTCGAACCCTAAATTACATTGACATGCGTCTGCCATAATTTCTAAGTTTTAAGTGTTTAACATAAATTATTAATTATAATAAAATTACGGGTGTTTAACCGCAATTCAAATTTTTTAAAATCGGTAATGATACCCGCCATTCAACACCGCTCAATTCCTCGTCAAACAGGCTATTTGTGCTTCCTGCACTCGTCTGATATACCCCAAATCGTTTCCAATTATAAATAGTGTCCTGGGTATATTCGCCAATCAAACCGCTTAATTTCAGTTGATCAATGAAATATTCAAGCAAATTTCTTTGTCCTTCAATAACGTTTGTGTAATAATCCTGCACCATCCAATCTGATACGTTTGCCTGATCCAAGAAAAATAGTCTTATGTCTGCTTCAGTATCCACAATCGCATCAGGTGTGTTGAATCTCGTTTCTCTGAGTATTTCAAGCAAGTAAATCAATGGCAGTTTGTCGGCTGCATTTGGTATTTGTCCCAATTTATTGTTTTCGCCATAGGGCGTATCATGGTCAAAGAAGGGGGTTTGAATAGTTGCTGTTACCGCTGAAGGGATCACACCCCCAACTATGACCGTGTTGTTGGCTCTGTTTATACTAATAACCATGTAATCAGTTCCGTCAATATCGTATATTATGCCTTTTCTTGCATGGTATATGTTTGATAGTGTGATTGTTGTGTTTGTTCCATCGTTGGAAATATCCAATACGGGCAGGGACAAATCAAGATCGTTAATAAAATCACGCAATATGTAAGGTACTATAACCATTATTTTGCTTTCACATCTTTAAAGAAATCAAGTATAATCTGAAGTTTTTCAACGTCTACAAACAGTACAATCAAAACAATTGCGGCAATGATAACACCAAAAAACCCGATACTGTGCGCAAGGTCAATCTTACCTTTGCCTGTTGCTTCGTCTGCTTTTGCATTCTTAACAGATTCAACACCCTTTTTTATAGGTAATATAATCGGGTTGACCGTTGCTGATAAAGCACCTTCACCGGCCCCAATCAAAAACCTTATTGCAATCTTCAGTAGCCTTTTCATTATTTGCTTGTTTTACGTGAATAATAAAGCGTAATTGTTCCGGCTGATAGCGTCCCTTTTGTAACCTTAAAGCCATACCTTTCAACCGGTGTTGAATCACCAACCTTTACAAAAACCGTATCAGAAATGACCGTATAAGTATCAAGGATGACATAAGTAGAATCCGTTGCACCGTGTAATAAGTCTATGGTTCCACTTGTTCCGGTTATGTTCTGACTTAACAATGTCATGCCCATCGCATTGCTGTACTTCGTATTATCTTTTGTAAAGAAATAGGTTGAGTCGGTTGTGACATCAGCCAGGTTAATTGTGTGTGTCAATTGTGAATAACTGCAAAGGCATACAAGGGCTAAAATCAAAGTAGTAATTGTTTTCATTTTATCTGTTTTTTAGTGAAATATGGATTATGGTAAATATCCGCAATATTGGCTTTATAATAATTTGGGAACATACCTGTAATTTCCCAATAGACTGTCATAACAAACTCATGGCATACCATTCGTTTATCGCTATGTTTCTTACTTCCAATCCACTTATTAAATAAAATCCTTATCGGTTGTTCAATAAGTAGGTTCTTATATTCGTATGGCGTGCCGGCATAATGAAAATACTTCTTCTCAAATGATATGGAAGGTATTGTTTCATGCGGTTGCATAATCATCAAATCATTATCGCCTTCCAGGTAGTCAGCAATAGGATTGAAGACAACACCGGCCTTCAGTCTGTAATCATGTAAATATGATGCCTCACAAACATACTGACCACTTGCAGCGTTGTATATCATTGCTGAATGATTCCATTTGCCGGCCCTTTCATCTTGTTTCTTTTGAAACTTCTGAATGGCTTTGGCAAGCTTACCACGGCCCGAAACCAGTAATATATCACCTGTTTGTAGTTCCATCAATTCCCGTTATACGGTGTATATTTAGCATTAATAATAATATCCTTTACGTCACTTATAAGGCTTGCCCAACTGTCACCCGTTGGATCAGCTAATGTATAATTTTCGGCCATCCCGTTACCACTATAATCGTTTGTACTCTCCACAAAATCCATAATCCCGTTCATAATATCATAGTATTCAAGCCCTTCAACGGCATTTTGTGTATAATTACTAATCAACTTGAAATTGTTTTCACAAAAGTCCGCTATGTCGTCCGGGTGAATCCTTGCCATAAATTCATACTTTGCGTAAGCCCAACGAATCGGGCAAGATGGCACGCTATTAACAATGTGATTATAGTGCCATTTTTGTTTCAATAATAGCCCGGCTTCAGCTTGTGAATACCCTTCAGCCATTAGAAAAGTTACTTTTTGGCTATCTGTCACCTCGTTACTATTCCAATTTATAGCGATCCATTTTGATGCATCGTTCAATCCTGACCAGCTATTAAGTGAAATATAACCGTCAACACATTGGCGAATCTGGAACCGATCTACGAAGGTCACACCTAAAATGTATTCGTGAATCAAATCCAGGTATTCAAGATCAACGGATTCATAACCCGAAGGTGCAGAACCGTAGCCAATAGCATGACCCCAGATACCATCATTTGTTAATGACGTCCAAGTCTTTCCGGTTTTTATTTCTCTGTATAGTTCCATATTATAATACTGCACCTGTCAAGAACCATTTTAAATCAATGTCATCATATCTAACCGTTAAACCGCCTTTTGGCCCTAACACCTTGTTATTATCAAAATCGAATCTTTCTTCTGCTGCAACGTCACCCGAGTTATTAACAAAAGTTATATTCTTTGTGCCATAATTTTTAAACTCTATAACCCGGACCTCAATCGGATCGGGTTGTGGTAGCCCTTTAATCTGTACGGTTGTGCTTGCCTGAATCCTGATCAATACATAATCAAATAAGCCCGCAGGGTTGTATGGCGCCTGGCTTGTTGTAATCGTTGGCGGGTTAAGTGATTGCCCGAAGGTCAAGCCCCCGTTAATGGTCAAATTGTTTACTACGGTACTCTTTTTAGTCGTCAGATCCTTCTTATCACTTGATCTAAAATCAAGAAAATCATTACTATCCTGGCTTACTGTCTTTGCTTTTACTGCGTTGGTGTATGCCGTTGCCGTCTGATATAAAACGAATCCAATTGGCACTTCTTCAACTGCAAAACTGTCAGATAAAAGGTAATCCCTTATTTCATCCAATAAACCGCTTTTAGCTTTTCCAACGGTTTCGTATTCACAGCAACCCTGTATAACCTTGATAGGTTCTGTGATGTCAGAAGTTGCCACAATAAGACTACCAACAAACCATTCATTTGTTACTTCTGTTTGTTGCCATGTTGTACCCGTCCATTCATTAAAGGCAAGGCGTGACGTGCCAAAGCGTTTTACCGGGTATGCCGTTGCATCATCCCTTCTCCAATAACCATTTGCGCCTGAACGGTAATAAACAGGGGCGTAAAGTATCGGACTTAAATCCTGGGGGTTGCCGTCTTCAATGCTTATATACAAATCTTCGTCAAATATTTCACCATCGTCAATTGAAAACTGTGCGTGTGCATTGCTTGATCCGTCACCGTCAACACTGAAGTTATCAAGGTTAAAACCAAGTTCCGGGTATGTTCTTATCTGTGTCCCCTGAGATCCATGCAAATAAAAATGAGTGTCACGGTTCATGTTTAGTCCATGCCGTTCTTCTCCAACATATATGGCTTCATTGTTGTCAGCATCCCAGTACAGAATTGAAACAAGTGCATCATCAAGAATAATGCTATCAGAAAACACTTGTGTGCTTTTCAGTTCAATTTCTTCTGAAACATTTAACCCGAAATAGATTATATGCAACCCCTCTAAATCAGGAATAACAACGCTGTAATTTGAATCAATATCATAACCGACACCATTAATATAAACCACATAATAATCCCCGGACGGCTCTATTGTAAATGTTCTCGTTCCATCCACAAACGAAATATCGCTATCCGTTGTTTTATTTAAAAAGCCGTTTGGCTTTAAAAATTCAGTGTTTATATCTTTGATTATGTCACTCAATCAATTATACTTTTGTTACTTCGTTAATCCTTGCGTTGCCTGTTGGTGCTGTGTCCCAAATACCAGCCATCTGACCTGTATAACGATCTTCTACAAGTATATCACCACGTTTCAGCTTGATTGCGCTTGTAGCCGTTGCCGTTGCACCGTAGACAATCCACATATCCTTATTAGAATCGTTTCTTATGTAAATTTCCCGCCTTGCAGTATTCGCAGCAACCAAAGCCACTGAAGTTGCTGAAGCCGCTACGGTTGTTTCTGTTCCTGTGTTTCCAGCACCGGCCAAGGCCGCTTCAATGTCCTGAAGTTCTGAAATAATATCATCCTGCTTTGCTTCTGTACTTACCTTACCATCAATGCTGGTTGTGTCGCCCGCAATGGTTCCAAGATCGGTTATCATTGTGTCTTGCTTCGCTTCCTTCGCACCATTGGTGTTTAGCGTTTGCAGTTCCGTTGTGGTTGCTTCCTGTTCTAATAACAGGTCGTCATTGCTTCTGTTAATTTCTGACATATCGAAAAAGTTTTATATATTAGTATGTTTCTGCTATTTCTGCATTTCCGTTTGCAACATTCCAGACAGCCCAAATTTCACCCCTGTAATCATCTATATTAACCAGATCACCCCGTTTTAGTAAGTAACTCCAATTTGTTAATGTAACCCCTGCGCCCTTCTTGATATAAAGTGTTTGATTACCATTGTTTGTTATTGCCACTTCCCGCCTGTTTATATTTGCATCAATCAACTTAACTGCCGTTACGCTGGCAGGGATTTGTATATGATTATCATTGTCAGCAAGCCGCCATGATCCCTCAGATTCAATAAGGTCAATAAGTTCCTGAAGCTTAATAGCAACTTCACGCAAACATTTTTTAGTATAATCCTTTGTATCATTAGCCATTACACTTTCTTGATCGTGTTTGTTATTATTCTCACTGTCCCTGTCGTTGCTGCACCTACTTCAATGCGTACATCACCCCATTTGCCGTAGAACGTATCAACCGCCACAACATAATTTCCATTTGCTATAATATTTTCAATGATCAAATTGCCTTCACAATCTTCCACCGGCACAAGTAAATCGTCACCAATAATCTTGTTTGTATCGTTATCAATATCATTGTTTATATTGCCCTGGGAGAACTTAACAACCAACGGAAAAGCATCAACACCACGGACAATCAAATGCGTGAACATAGATGTTAATTCAGTGTTTGTTGAAAAGGTCTGTAATACCTGATCTCCACCTGATATATTAAATGTCTTATCTGTTACAGCCATGCCGTTTGTAAAATTGGTAAATTATAATCTTTGTACGGTTCATATATAAAATATCCGGAAAATGTCAACCCTGCACCTGAAGCGGTTATTTCAAAACTTGTATCAGTGACAAGATTAGCAACCGTATAATCATCATTACTGATTGAAACAATATCACCGTCAGCCAAATATTTTGTGCTGGCTGTTAAGATTGTATACAAGCCGCCACCATCATCCGTAAATCCTGTAATATCTTGCCTCAAATCCTGATATTCACTAATGAAAGGAAGAACCTCATTCAACCATATATCAACACCCCTGTTATGCTTATTCTTTATTATTGCTGCATTCATCCCATCGGTTGCACGTGTGCTGTTTTCGTTCTTGTTCTGTGTTATTCCAACGGGTGTGTTTAGCCAATTATCAGCCATATAGCGATAATATACAAAGTGTTTCAATACGTTTATCAATCCCGTTGATACCCTTATGTCACCATCTGAATCCGTCCAGGTTGCACCATTGATAAGATCAGTATATTTTTCTTCCAATGGCGACTGTGCTAATATCTCATTGTACGCTTCATCGTTCAGAAGGCAACGCAAATAATACGATTCCCATTCTGTGATATACAATGCAAGCCTATCATCAGCAAATTGATTCTGACTGATCCTTAACGGCCCGGTGAAATCGGATGGTGTTAAAATTGGTAAACTCATTTTTTCTTAGTGGTTTTCCTTTTTGGTTGTTCTTTTGGCTTCTCGGTTTTAACCTCTGCTTTCGGTTCCTCTTTAGCTGGCTCAGGTTCCTTTGTTCCTTTCAGTTTAGCCTTTCCGCCTTCAATTAAAACTTCTGCCATTGCTTCATTGACTTCCAGTTCCATGCCTTTCTTAAAAGAATTGCCAATGTCAACCGTTGCAATGATTGTAACCTTTTTCGCTATGTTTCTGCCTGTGTTTCCTCGCACTTTCATAATCATAATGTTTTGGTTTCTACTGCCAAAAGCCCGTGCATCTCTGCACAGGCTGTATGGCGAAAGGTTATTTATTACGGCGTTTCAAGCGCTGCTTTGGCAGTTGTGAAATCACCAGTTATAAAGGCTGTCAAATCATTGCCTTTAATTCTAATCAACAAACGTGCTTCTGCAAGGATCGTAACAAGGTTGCGTGTGAAATCGTCATTTTCCCAGCCAACCTGCATGTTCATTCTTTCTCTCCAAAATGCTTTTGCTTTCGTTCCGTCCATTACCAGGAAGTTATCAACTGCGATACCTGTGTTTTCAACAATAGGAAGCGCATCAACTTGCATACCATCAGCGGCAATGAATGGCGGCATCACATAATGACCATCTGAACCCTTAACCAGTTTCATTGCTGTAACATCAGAAGGATGCATAAAGATAACGTTTGGGTTGTGGTTGGCAATCCTGACTTGGTTGATAGCCACTTGAAGAACGTCCCAATTGTTTGCATCATCAACGGTGTTTGCAAATGTTCCGGCTGCAAATGCAGTCGCTTGGGTTATGATCCCGTTCAGGTTTTGACCTAAATTGTCACCATTCAACAACTGATCGTCAATGTCAAGGCTTAACAGTTCAGTTAACTCAGTGTCAACTTCAGAAGCCATGAAAGGAATGTCGGCAAGCATTTCATCAGAAATCTTAATCTTAACCGTCCGTTTCTTAATTGTTTCATCAACAACAACCAGGTCAAAGTCAGCAAGGTTTTTAAGGTCACCCTCAACAGTTCCACCGGCTCCGCCATCAGGATTCTGTTGTTCAACCCAGGATACAACACGGCTGAATGTGTCACCCTGCTGGATGGCATCAAGTACCCAAGTCCTGCGCCTTGCAATACGGTTCAAACCTGCTTCACGGTCTTCAACGGGAACGTTACCACCTGTGATATTGGTAGTGGTCAACATTGTTCCGGCTGCTTTAAGATCAAGTGTGATGAAGCCGTTTTTTCTTACAGCCTGCAAACCTTTGATGTCTTCCATTTTCTCAGTCATTGCATTGGCAATGTGCTGGGCTGCGGAAAGCTTCTGGGCTGCGGTTGGACGTTGCATTTTCTTGATAGTTAAACCCTGGTTTTCAACAATCTTTTCAAGTGTTTTATACTGATTGTCAACAATTTCCTGAAGTTTAACCTTCATGTTTTCAATGTCTTCCTTTGATGCTTTCGCTTCAATGGCTGCATTGATGTTTTTTCTTTCATTGGCATTATAAGCGTTGTAATATTCTGCCAATTCTTCAGCTGATAGTGTCTTTAATACACTTTCATCGAGTTCAACAAACTTATCATTTTTAAACCAGACAAGTACAGGAACTGTTGCAAGCACTGAAGCGGCAGTTGAAAGGCCTGATAAATCGAAAGATTCAACACCAACAAAGCCAATAGTTAATAGGCTTACAAACAATACGGCAACCATTGAAAGGATCGTAATAAGTTTATTATTAAAATTTCTTTTTGCTTTTTTCATTATTTTTGTTTTAAAAGATTAATATAAAAAGATTTGATGTTATCCTTTTCATCATCTTTCGGCTTATTAAAGTCTTCAAGTGGCTTTATTACCGGCTCGTAGTTAATAAGTGAATTATATTTTTGTTGGATAACCTTTAATTTCATTTCGATCTGGTATAGGCGTTCATCTGTCCCCTGGCCGTTCTTCAATGCCTTTATAAGCACGTTCATTTCATCATTGATAGTCTTTATTGCTTCGGCTTTCTCCATGCCTTTAGCAACATCAACAACGGGCGTGAACTCATTAGCCCCAAAGGTAACCGCAGAATTTTCAAACAGTTTAACCTCTGTCACGTTCCAATATCCAATACTGTCACCTTCAGGTTCAATATATTCAAGCTTATCGGATATGTATTGAAACCCTATTGAATGTTCCCGTAGTATGCCATCCTGATAGTCCAATAACGCATCATTGCCTTTGGTTGATCTTCCAAGTGTGGAAACAAACATAAGACCATAATTGTCCTCATTCAGTTCTTTAATGTTGCCTATCATTTGATCCCAGTCATGGTTTCTCAGGTGTGCAATCTTTCTATTGCTGGATGAATTCGGGCCACGTTCGCTGATTGATTTGGCAAATGCACCGGGACGAATTATATCATTGTCAGAATCCAGGATATTAAAGGCGGCTGCATACGCTTTCACCGTCCTGCTTTCGCTATCAATGTCCTTAATATCAAGGCTGAATGATTTGATTGAATATGATTTGATTTCCTTTTTCATACTATTGTTGCTTTATGAAAACCTTTGTATATTGTTTTCTGCGTTTCCTTTTTGGCTTATCCTTTTTGTTTTCAGTTTCGCCTTTATATATCTTATTACTAATCAATTCTTTATTCATAGCCTAATACGTCCCTGGCTTCATCCCTATCAATAAGCCCGTTATTAAATTCTTGTATTGTTTTATCTGTTAAGTCTTTATTAACGGCCTTCAATGCATCCACGTTGTCAGTATTCAACACCAGCTTATCAGTTGATTTGAATGAATCTTTAATCAGCCAGTTGTTATAATTCCTTATCAGAAGGTTTGCAACGGGGATGTATGTGTTTGTGTATGCTGCTTTTTGTGCTTCAGATACATTATTATATGTGCTGCTTTCAGGATCACCAAACAGCTTTGAATCCAGGCCATAGATACCGCAAATAATACGCAGTTTATTGATATTTGATTCAATCAGTTTCAGGTCAGATGGCGACATGCCAAGCTGTAACAGCCTTAATTTTGTGTTTGTAACTCCGATCTTTCCGAACTTATCAGCCCCGGCCGTCTGGTCTTGAAAATCTTGCTGTATACGGTCAATCTCATTTGGCAATAGTGGCGTATCAGTATCATTGGTTAGCATTGATACAACCCCCCTATTTTTGAATATGGCTGCTTCTGCTTCAAAGATATTATTGCTGGATTCATAGACCATCTTTCCCACTTCCAGAGGACTGAAACCATACAACCCTTCATTGTTATCCTTTACAATATTGGGAAACTTTATTAACAATGTATTGTCAATATCGTAATGATTCCACTTGCCAAACTCCAATGATTCATATCGTTGTATTTCGCCTGAATTACTTGATATGATCTTTGTATTTTTTGATTTCAAAACAGTCAATTCCCTGTAACCGCTGAACCCTTCGGCATCCATGCCATTGATCCATGCGTTGCCCGTTGCCATCAGGTTTTCAATTACTTCATGCCAATGTTCTGGGTTGTCAATAAGATCAATTATAGGGCTTTCTTCAATAACATTTCCGGCTTGGTTTTGCAATTCAGTATGGTTTGTGAGTAGATCGCTAACAACATCAGCAATCTTTTTGATAACCATATAAACGTATGGGTTTGTTCCAAAACCTTTTTCAACGAAGTTTTTGCGGTCGGATTGGGCAAAATAATAGCGTAGTAATGACATGGGATACCAGGTATTAGAGTTCCTTAGTTTCCCCAGATTAATGCTTTCTGACTTACCGAAAAGCCTGTTAATTAGATTCATTAAATATTGAATTTCGTAATGGCATAACGTGCCGGATCAATCAAATGGTTGTCTTTGTCAACGGGAACATTTATAATTGTCCCGTCCTTTTCCTTTGTCCACTTGTAAGATCGAAATTCATTTAACAAATTTACACTATTTTTATTAAGATTCAATTTGTAACTGTTCAGCCTATCAATGCCATGCTTAATTGAATCTTTGCCTTTGACCGCTGGCGTGACCGGAAGCCCTGCAAGCTGTAACTCTTTAATGCTTTTTGGTTCTGCTGAATCCGCTACAATATACGTATTTTTATCTATCAAAGGCAAAAGTTTTTTTGCAATATCCTGGTTTGTTAAACCCGTTTCATAAAGTAATTCTGTCATATACAGGTTGTTGCCATGTTTGATAACTTCAATCACTCCGGTCGGGTCGTTTGTATACCCAAAATCAAGCCCATACACCTTGAAGTCATATTCATCAGGCGGTTTATCAAATGTATTCCAGTTTTTAAATATTGTTGCTTCATCATCTGCACGTTCGCCAAGACCATATACTTTCCATTTGTACGTGTCTGCGGTTCCCTGGGTTACGTTTTTTTCTGTTGGTTCGTATGATAGTATTTTATTTCGCTCAGTATCAGATATAAAAGGATTATTTAACCAAGTCGTATGAAGAAAGGCAACATCATCCCTTTGTGCAATCGCATCATATACATAGTGTCTGCTTATTTTGGGGTTGTAATCCATCCACCAGAATTTTCTACATCTCATTTCTGATTGATCAAATATGTCCCTTGCAACGTCCAAACTTTCATTAATCCAAAAGTAATCACAGCCTGCACCATGAAATTTACTTGGCTTATCAGCACCTAATAGATTGATCTTGTTACCAAGTATTTTAAAGGTTGCTACTTCCTGAACGTCTGCAAATGGAGAGTATAACCCAAACATGGGCAATCGTGCGTTAAAATCATCGTAAAGGGTTGTTTTGAAGCTGTTGTAGGTTTCTTTGATAATATTGATTGTGCAGTTTGTTTCGTACCTTGCACAAAGGCGAATGATAAAATCAATTGAACTCCATGTTTTCCCCGATCTTGAAGAACCTTCTAAAATTGCGCCACGTTTCCCGGCTAATTTTGATTTAATAAGGTGTGAATAATTCGGGTTAATCTTCCTTTTCTTCATCTATTTCTGGAAACAATTCGTCAACTGATTTGCGTTTGTCTTCTACAACAAAATCCTTTTTATCAACAAGGCCAAGATCCCTGGCAATGATGTTGGGATTTAAGAAGCCACCAGCCGCCCCAACAAACTTTTGATTGCGGATTATTTCACGTATATGTGTTATGACTTTAGAAAAATCTTTTGACATTTCATCATCTTTGTCCTTTATTAATCTCTCAAAATCATTGAAATAAATTGTGTTTACATCCAAAAAAATACACAACCCTTCTAATGTAAAAGCCCTCATTTTTGGCACTTGTTCATGGCTTATATTTTCTTCATCCCTTGATATTTTATATTTCATTGGAACTGTTTCTATCAATGGATTATCCACACACCATTGAAAGTATTCATAACATGCTTCCAACATTATTTCAGGTGTTTTAAATATCTTATCCCTGCCATGTTTACT